>Ga0315294_10000063_pt1 | contig 101867 bp, 93 predicted proteins | sample YL17G13_40_MG_FD_203626 | JGI IMG/M metagenome (GOLD analysis project Ga0315294, IMG submission 203626) | Sediment microbial communities from Yellowstone Lake, YNP, Wyoming, USA - YL17G13_40 | ecosystem: Environmental > Aquatic > Freshwater > Lake > Sediment | place: USA: Wyoming | collected...
CGTCCCCTCAACCCCTCGCGAATTGCGAAAATTCATCTGCCAGCGAAACTGGCAGTATTCTTTTCGCACCTTCGGTCCATGCGAGCCTTATAAAATAAAAAATTTCACTGCCTTTCCACCAATTCCTGCCCCTCATTGAGGAAAATCACGCTCTTCCCATAGGGCTTGAACCTGTCTTTGTTCTTCACTCCGCATGGAATGAGGTACCTGCACTTCACCCACATCGCGACCTTGAGCCCGCTCAATTCGTCCATGCTCCCGTTCCCGCGCATGTTGATGACTGCGTAATCCACGTTGATTTTGTTCATTTCAATGAATGGATACGTGACTCCTGAGAAATAAGCGCTCTTCCCTTCGCTTTTTAGTATGTAGCTTATTGCGTGCTTCAAAGCAGGATGCTCTGCCATCCCAACGGAAATCGTGTAATCATCCACTTCAAAAGTGTCGCCGAGATTCACGTCGACCTTGTATTTTTCGTCAACGTCAAGCTCTGCAAGTATTGCATGGGGCGCAACCACTTTCACCCTGTTTTTCTCGACTATTCTCTCGACCACTTCCTTCTTGAACGCCTGCTCATGCTCGCTTGTAACAAGAACCAGCCTGCACTCTTCAGAGCGCATGGGGTCCACGTAAGCCCCGTTGAATATGTACGAAGGGCCACCGATATATTTTAATCCCATAATGGTATATTATATAGTGGGATTTAAATGGTTTTCCGAAAGATCGCATTGGGTTTTATAGCAGTGATGATGCTTGTCAATATCGCAAGCTCGGCTTTTTTCTGGACTTCCACTAATGTTAATATTGATGTTGGAGAGAATGGGAAGGCAAAAGTGACTGAAGACATAAACATTTTCATACAGGGGAATGAGTCCCTTGACACTTATGAGAAGGCGAAAAGATCATTGGACATGACCATGGACAAGTGGAGGGCGCAGGTGGGAATTAACGACATAAGGTTCCACACGAATGCAAAGACGGTTTCACCGCAGAACATTAAGATATTTCCCAGCAAGGCGGGGAACTGCGATGTTTTGAGGGGAACGTGCGAGGCAAAAATAACGATTGAATATGACACGAATGAACCCATATTCAATATTTCCACCAATAAAACCGCAAGAACGAGGTTCTATAAGATAAACAGGGACGTCTTCCTGTTCGATTCTGCCCAAAGCGGAGAGATTGCAATTCCAGTGCAGACTTCCCTCACTATTGTAATACCCACTAGGGGGGTTGTCACGAAGATATTCCCTCTTCCGGACAATGTGGCAGACCAGGCGAGTCTGAACAAGCAGAAGGAATTCAAATGGCTTGGAAGCACGATTCTTTCCGGATTTGAATTCCAGTTTGAGATTGTGGACAGCATGGAGAAGGAAGTGACCGAATTCTTCGCTGGATGGGTTGAAAAAATAAAGGAGAATTGGGGCTATTTTGTTCTTGCTTTTGTCGCTGGTGCTGCGCTCTATGCGCTCTACATGCTTGGAGTAAACACTAAGAAGCAGAAGCAGGGCAAATGAAATCTGGATTTTTTACGTTTAAAAAAAATAATTAAAATTATTGAAATGCGCGCATAATTCAAATAATTAAAAAAATTTCCACGAATTTGCGCATTTTTATAAAAATATATTGTTGTTTGTTGTAACGCGCTTATGAATGCGCAATAAAACTTGTCCCTAAGCATGCGCGCTTGCAAAAAAAATTTATATTGTTGTTTGTTGAAACGCGCATATAATTGATTTGCAGACAAGGCATTCGGCTGGGATTACGATGCATGAATATGAGAAGAGAATTTTGCAGTATTTGAAGGAAAAAAAGGAAGACGAGGCGGCTGGCATTTCAGGCAGGCTTTCCCTGAACAGGGATGCCGTGATCAAGACCGTTTACTGGCTAAGGGAAAAGAGCCTCGTGGAAATCAAAGAAGAGAGCGAAGAGGGATACAGGATCACTGAGGAAGGAAAGCGCTTCCTCTCGAATGGATTTCCAGAGGTAAGGCTGCTTTCAAAAGCGCAGAAAGGAGTTTCCATCCTTGATTTGGATGACGAGGAAAGAAAAATCGGGCTTCCCTGGGCAAAGAAGAATAACTGGGTGAGGATTGAGAATGGGAAAATAATTGCTGAAAAAACAATCAACGACAAGTATCCCCTTGAAGAAGCATTGAGAAGAATAGAGAAAAACGAGAGAGTGGAAGAAAAGGAATTATTGGGGGTATTGGTTTCAAGAGGGCAGGTTGAAAGAATGGAAATCAAGAGTACTTTTGTGAAATTAACGCAAAAAGGGGAGAAGGAAAAAATTGAAGAGGGTGATGAAGAGGGGATGCTCACAAGGGAGATGCTGATTACGGGAACTTGGAAGGAAAAGAAATTCAGGAGATACAATATTCTTGCCGAAGCTGGGGGGGAGAATGTTGGAAAAATCCATCCAGTCTCCTATCTGGCCCAGAAAATAAGGAATATTTTCCTTGAGATGGGTTTTGAAGAGATGGAAGGAAGCATTCTGGAAGAGAGCTTCTGGAATTTCGATGCATTATTCCAGCCGCAGGACCATCCAGCAAGGGACATGGCTGACACGTTTTACCTGAATGACAAGAGCGCTTCCGAACTCGAAGAGAAGCTTGTTTTGAAAGTTAAGAACGCACATGAAAGCAAATGGAAGGAGAAATGGGATATGGAGAAGGCTCTTGAGAGAGTCTTGAGAACGCATACTACTGCTGTTTCAGCGCATTACTGCGCGGACATTGGAAAAGGGAAGAGAAAGGAGGGAAAATATTTCTGCATAGGAAGAGTTTACAGGAATGAGGCTATTGATTTCAAGCATCTTGCTGAATTCTTCCAAATAGAAGGAATAGTGGTTTGGGACAAGGCGAATTTCAGGCATCTTCTGGGATTCCTGAAGGAATTCTATTCAAAACTGGGATTCGAGAAAATCAGGTTCAGGCCGAGCTATTTCCCCTACACTGAGCCCTCATTGGAAGTGGAAGTGTTTTTTGAACCAAGACAGGAATGGCTGGAATTGGGGGGGGCGGGAATATTCAGAAGGGAGGTATGCGATCCTTTGTGGGGAAAATATCCCGTGCTTGCATGGGGATTGAGCCTTGAGAGGCCGCTTATGATTCTTATGGGACTGGATGACATCAGGAAACTGTATAAAAATGAATTGAAATGGTTGAGAGAATGGCGGTTGTGAAATTCGATTATGAGGAGGTTGAAAAACTCAGCGGGAAAAACGATCTCGCGGCGCTAGTGTTGAATATTCCCATGCTGGGGATGACCGTTGAGAAATTCGACAAGGCTGAAAAGGCCCTGGAAGTCGACATAACCCCGGATAGGCTGGATATGCTGACGAATGAAGGGCTAGCACGCGCACTCTCCTCGTTTTTGGGAATAAAGAAGGGGTTGAGGGAATATTCTCTTGAAAGGCTTGAGAAGAATTATTATTTCAAAGTGGATTCCAATGTTTCGAAAATCAGGCCGTTTGTCGTTTCCGCAGCAGTGAAGGATTTGGATTTGAAGGACATTGAAGGGATAATGCAGGTGCAGGAGAAGATTCATGACACGTATGGAAGGAAGAGGAAAAAAGTTGCAATAGGAATACATGATTTGGACAAATTGAAACCGCCTTTCACTTATTATGCCGCATCCCCAAAAGAGAAGTTCGTTCCCCTCGACAAGGATGAGGAAATGAGCCTTGAGGAGATTTTGAAAAAACATGAGAAAGGGATTGATTATGCGCATTTGGTGAATGAATTCGACAAATACCCGCTCATAAAGGACGAGGAGGGAGTTGTTTCCTTCCCTCCAATAATAAATGCAGAAAGAACGAAAGTCACTGAAGGAACGAACAATCTTTTCATTGAGATGACTGGAACAAGCATAACCGCTTTGATGAACGTTTTGAATACGGTGTGCTGCTCATTTGCGGACAATGGCGGAAGGATATTCCCCGTTGAAATAAGAACGACGAAAGAGAAATACGCAACTCCGGATCTTCTTGTTAAGGAGATAGAATTGAACCCGGATGAAGTGAATGCGCTTCTTGGAACGAATCTCACGAAAAAGGATATTGACGGGCTTCTGGAGAGGATGGGCTATTATTATGATGGGAAAATCGTGAAGATTCCCCCATACAGGGTGGACATAATGGAGAAGGCGGATATCATAGAGGACGTGGCAATTGCATATGGATACAATAATCTCGAACCTGTTCTTCCAATGCAATATTCGGTTGGAAGGAAAACCGAAAGGAGCGAAAAAGAGGAGAAGATTGCCCTTGCGCTCATTGGGATGAACGGGATTGAATGCGTGAATTTTTCCCTTACAAACACCGATAAGAACAACAAATTCATGATGCTCAACAAGGAAAAAGCATTCGGGAATGAACAGGCTGAAGTGCTGAGGAACCCGCTCACTTCGGATTATACGATGGTGCGCACGTGGCTCATCCCCTCGGTTCTTGCAAATTTGAGCAACAATGATTCCCTTCCTCAGAGGATTTTTGAAATCGGGAGCATTGCAGTCTCAAAAAAAGAGAAGAGGAGTTTGGCATTCCTGGAGATGGGAGAGGGGATTACTTTCACGAATGCAAGAAGGGTGCTTGAGACTCTTGCGCATGAATTGAACTGGAATATTCAAATAAAAGAGAAATCCCATCCTTCATTCATTGAGGGAAGAATCGGAGTGATTGTTTCCGGTGATGAGGAGAGGGGAGTTATTGGGGAATTGCATCCCCAGGTCATACGGAATTTCGGCCTGGAATATCCTGTTTCCGGCTTTGAAATTTGTCTCTGATAGATTCATAAGCAATCCTGGATACTATGCCGTTCCTTGTTTTTTGGCACCACTGCTGGACTGCCTGCCATTTGACTCCGAACATGGATGCTATTCCATTGTATGAAAAGGGGCTTTCCAGAAGTTTCTCTTGAATCTCTTCTTCCCTCAATCCTGTGCCTTGCGATATTGCTCTCAATAATTCGCCTTCTTCAATCTGAACCCCTTCGTAAAGGAAAAGCGAAAACACTTCAATTGCACCTATCCTTTCTTCTTCAAGCAGTCTTAGAGCCACGCTGGTGATTTTTTCAAAAATCAAGCGGTTGTCCACTTCATCAAAAGGACGTTTTGAATCGGGATCCATTATGGATTCCCCAACAGTCGTTCCATATTCATCTTCGGGCTCCTCCGTCCCGACTACTATCAATGCACCCGCTTCCCGTGCTCTTTTCACTGTCCCTTCCCCCAATTTCCCTTTTGATATCGCGCTTGCTTCCTTTGCAATCGCAAGATTATCCGGTGTTCTCCCATCCGCTACCATTGATTCCTCTATTCTCGCAATTAGGCGTATTGCGGAAAGAAGGCGCCTTCGCATCCCCAGTTTTTGCTTTTTCTCATTATAGGATTCTGTTTTTATCATGTAGGTTATTTTCCCGCAGCAATGCGTTGAGAACGTTGTCCCAACACTCTCGTCAAAATCTCCAATGGCTGCAATCACGGTTATCCTTCCGACTTGCCCCATGTCTTCTTCCAACTCCCTGTTTCCATTGGAATGCGAATGGGCTTTTTCATTTATGAAATTCCTGTATCTCCCTATAAGTTCTTCAACTGCTTCCATATTTCCTCTTCTCGCAAGAAAAACGAGCGAACGCTCGATTTCATCCCTGTCTGCCTCTATAAGAGGTTGTTTTCTCGTGAAACTCGATTGAACACTTCCCTTTGGTTTATTGCGGATTTGATTCATGTTCGCACCAAAAAGGCTTAAAGGAGAATAAGATTATTAAGATGATTGCATGCAATTAGGCGGGGAAAATAAATGTACCAATTATGCTTAGGGACGGACCTCTTTTCACTCCATCAAATCCCTTGCGAGCCTTTTCGCGAGCATGTTGAAGGATTTTTCGTTCTCTTTCACCACTGAAGAGATTTGCGCCATGTCTTCTTTTTCCGAAGCAGGCGCTTTATTGCAGCCTATTACCACGTTTGCGAATTCCATTTTCAATTCATTCGCAAGAATCGCTTCGTAAGTTGTCGTCATCCCCACTACGTTTCCACCAAGAATCCTCATCGCCTTGATTTCCGCTGCTGTTTCCAGCCTTGGCCCCACTGCTCCAATGAGCACCCCTCCCTTCTTGAGCTCTATTTTCTCCTTTTCAGCAGCCAAAAGGACAGCGCTGTTCAGCTTGTAGGGATTTTCGAAAGCAGTGTGAACCGGAGTGTCAAAATAAGTGAGGGGGGAAGTGAACAGCCCTATGAAATCCTCCACCAGAATCAAATCCCCCACGCTGTATTTGTCTATTATCCCTACTGAAGAGAGGGAAAGGATTTTTCCAGTTGATTTGGAGAGGGCGAAAATGTTCGCCTTGTGGTTTATGTCATGGGGCGCAATCACGTGCTTCTTCCCGTGCCTCGCAATGAAAACAATCCCGAAATTATCGCAGAAAGTTAGATTCGCCTTCCCATAGGGAGTCTCAATCGTTTTCTCCTCCCGTTCGAACAATTCATACATTCCCGAGCCGCCAATCACCCCGAGCATGAAATAAAATGCCATCCATGATTTAAAAAACCATGCTTGGATAGGGCGTGTTTGCGCGCGCCGTATCTTTGAACTGCATCTTCATTATCCTAGAGGGGGATTTTTTCTTTTGTTTCTATAAAAAGGATATTTATGATTATGCATTTTATTCATCCAAAAAGATTAAAAGCATCTTCTTTTTAACAACTATTAATATGTTCCACAGTCTTACTCTAGGGCTCGTCCCTGGGCGACACTGGGTTATCCCTGTTTTTTCTTTAGGTATTGAATTTGCATGGAAAAATAATTATTAAGCTTTGTCGTTCAATAAATCACCGTGCTTTTAAGGACTGGAGAGGTGAGCTTTGTGCTATTCAGGGAGGCATTTTGCACGCCCATCACTTTTTTGCTGGGCTTCCCAGCGGAAGAATGCTCAATTGTTTGGAAAAAATTCAGAAAGTTATTTAAGCTTATGGCTGGTAAATGAATAACAACGGATAACAACCTTTTTAAAAAATGATATGTCAATATTTACGTTTTCAGAATATCAAATTGTAATTGCTTAAGGTGCTGATATGATTGAAGAGAAGAAAGGTACGACTACGGTTGGAATTGTCGTGAAGGAAGGAGTTGTTTTTGCGGCGGACAAAAGGGCAACAATGGGCTATTTCATCGCAAACAAGGACGTTGACAAGATACTTGAGATTGACGATAAGATGGCAATGACGACTGCAGGAAGCGTTGGGGATGCGCAGACTCTTGCAAGGTACATGAAGGCGGAAGTTGCGCTCTTCAAAAACAGGAATGAGAAGGATTTGACAATCAATGGAGCTGCAACCCTTCTTGCGAACATCCTCCAGCAATACAAATTCTTCCCATTTTACGTTCAGATTTTGATCGGCGGGGTAAATCCCGATGGAAAAGGCGATCTGTACAATCTGGACCCAATAGGGGGGATGACGAAAGAGAAGTATACGTCAACGGGAAGCGGTTCTCCCATGGCTTTTGGCGTGCTTGAGAGCAAATACAAGGAGAACATAGACCTGAATTCTGCGCTTAAATTGGCAGCAGAATCAATAGCCATAGCAATGAAAAGGGATGCGGGAACCGGGGAAGGAGTGGACCTCCTGCTCATAACAAAGGATGGAATAAAAAGGTACGCAAAAGAAGAAGTAAATAAAATGCTTGAAAGCTGAATGGAAGGACCCAAAATATGAATATTGTTTCCCTTGAGTTGCGCGCATGGGGCGCAATTCGCCTGCGAATGTGCAAAAACGTGTTAGGGAAGTTTTCAAGCATTGAAGGCAAAAATATTTATATGCGCTCGGACAAATAAAATTGAGAAAGACGTTTTATGCAGTATTTTCCTCTTTTATTGTTTTTTTCTGCCTTTCCTGGATTGGCAAAACTGCGACAATAAAAGAAGAATTTGCTGCAAATAGGAATGAATTTTGTTGTATTAATAGTATGAGGCGGTTTTTTGAACGATGGAAACAACCTAAAGAAGATAATAGGAGATGTTCTGCCAAAGGAAGCGGGATTCGTGAAAGCAGAATACGAGGGACCGGAAATCGCGGTGTATGTTGAAAACATGGCTCCCTTTTTTGACGACGATTCTCACGTGAAGAGATTGGCCACTATTCTGAAAAAGAAAGTGATAATGAGGATCAGTTTCGAAGGAAAAGAAGGAAAATTAGGGATGGATGAGAAAGAGAGGGAGGACGTTGAGAAAAAGATAAGAGAAATTGTTCCTCCTGAAGCGGAAATCACCCAAATCCATTTCGACGAGGCTTTCTTTGAAGTCGTGCTTGAAGCAATGAAGCCCGGGCTCGTGATAGGGAAGAGGGGGCTTACGCTCAAAAAGATCATTGAAGAAACAGGATGGACTCCTAGAATCCTTAGGGCCCCCACAATGCCTTCAACCACGATTAAAGGGATAAGGAGCGCAATGCTCAGGGAATCCGCAAGAAGAAAGAAATTCCTCACTGCGCTTGGGGAGAAGATAAACACTCCTCCACCAGCAGAAGAGAAAAGCAAATGGGTGAAAATCACTGCTTTGGGAGGATTCCGGGAAGTTGGGAGGAGCTGTATACTTCTAGAGACAAATAATGACAAATTCATGCTTGACTGCGGAATAAACGCTGAAACGATTGAACCAAGCAGGGCTTACCCCCTGCTCAGCGAAATAAGCGTTCCAATAGACGAGATAAACGGGATCATCGTAACCCACGCGCATCTGGACCATTCGGGATTCGTCCCCTATTTGTTTGCATACGGATACGAATGCCCCGTCTATTGCACTCCGCCAACAAGGGACCTCATGGCGCTTTTGCAATTCGACTACATTGGAATAATGAACAAGAGCGGGCATAATCCACCCTACACTGAAAAGGACGTAAGGAAAATGCTCCAGTACTGCGTTGTGAGGAATTACAGCCAGGTGACTGACGTTTCACCTGAAGTGAAGCTTACATTCCACAATGCAGCGCACATCCTTGGAAGCTCAATGGCCCATCTTCACATTGGCGAAGGGCTGCACAACCTGCTTTATACTGGGGATTTCAAATATGGGAAAACCAAGCTTTTCGACCAGGCAACGACTGACTTTCCGAGGATTGAAACAATAATAATGGAAAGCACTTACGGAGGAAAGGACGATATAATGCCCCTGAGGAGGGAATCAGAACAGCTTCTCACCGATACTATTGAGAAGACGATAAATAGGGGTGGAAAGGTGCTCATTCCCGTGTTCTCCGTTGGAAGGTCCCAGGAGATAATGCTCGTGCTTGAGGAGTATTCCAAAATCAACAGATTGAATTTCCCGGTTTTCCTCGATGGAATGATCATGGAAGCTTCCGCCATACATACTGTCTATCCCGAGTACCTCAAGAAAAACGTGGAGCACAGGGTGCTTTCCAATGATTCGCCGTTCGAATCTGAAATATTCGAGCTTGTGAAAAACAACAGGCAGGAAGTGATTGACGGGGATCCATGCGTTGTGCTTGCGCCTTCCGGAATGCTCACGGGAGGCCCCTCAATAGAATACCTCAAGCATTTAGCTGACAATGAAAAGAATATGCTCATTTTTGTAGGCTACCAATCCGCACTCTCCCTTGGGAGGAAGCTGCAGGACGGCGTGAGGGAACTCGCGCTTCCGGATGAGGAGGGCAAATTGAAGAGGATGCCAGTAAACATTGAAGTGACCACTGTGGAAGGCTTTTCAGGGCACAGCGATAGGAAGCAATTAATAAGTTTTGCGCGCAATGTCAATCCAAAACCTGAAAAAATAATCACCGTGCACGGAGAAGACAAGTGCGAAGAATTGGCCTACACGTTGAACAAGCTTCTGAGAATTGAGACGCGCTCCCCAGCTATTTTAGATGCTTTAAGACTGAGATGATGAAATATGGAGTATGGAGATTTTGTGTCGAATAAAAACAAGATAGCAGTAGTGGGCGCAACTGAAAACAGGTCCAAATGGGGCTACAAGGTTTTCAAAGCGCTTATGGAAAGCGGATTTGATGCGGTGCCGGTGAATCCCAAATATGAATCAGTTGAGGGAAAAATTTGTTCAAAAGACATAAGCTCTTTGAATGGGAACGTGGATTTGGTGATATTCGTCGTTCCCCCAAAAGTAACGGAACAGATTGCCTGCCAGGTAGTGGAGAAGGGAATCAAGAAAGCGTGGATTCAGCCCGGCTCGGAATCCAAAAAGGCGATTGAGACTCTTGAAGAGGGCGGAGTGAAAGTCGTGTTCAATGCGTGCTTTGTTGTGGATGGACTGAGAAAGAGAATATGATGGGAATTGCAGGAACGATAATAAAGCGCTGCGCTAAAAAAAATATGTGTTATTGATGTTTGCTGAAACGCGCATTGGGAAACAAAGGCGAGAATTCATTAAGAGGGGAGGATATTTGAGTATTAATGAATTGCTGGTGATAAAATGCAGAGAAATATTTTTGTGACTGAAGCAGAAATCAAGAACGAGGAAGTGGAACTTGTTGAAAGAAAAGGGATTGGACACCCGGATACACTCACTGACGGAATCATGGAAGAGATAAGCTGCGAGCTCTCAAAAGAGTACATCAAGGACTACGGATGCATCGTCCACCACAATGTGGACAAGGGATTGATTTGCGGTGGAAGCACGGAAGTCTCTTTTGGAGGGGGAAAATTCATCAAGCCCATAGAAATAATACTCGCTGGAAGGGCGATTGATTTGAAGAAAAGGAATGTCGGCGAATTGGCAATAGAGACCGCAAAGAAATTCCTGAAGGAAAAGACAAGGTATCTTGACGTGGACGATGCAGGGCAATTGATATTCCAGACTAAGATTGCAAGGGGCTCTGCTGATCTCGTGGAATTGTTCGGAAGAATCAAAGGAATTCCGCTTGCGAATGACACTTCTTTCGGGATTGGCTTTGCGCCTTTCACCAAGCTTGAGAAAACAGTGATGGGAATCGAGAAATTCCTGAATTCAGCTGAATTCAAGAGAAGGTATCCTGCGGTTGGCGAGGATATAAAAGTGATGGGAATGAAGGAGAAGAAAAACACTAGGATCACCGTCGCGATGGCAATGGTTTCAAGGCATGTTTCTTCCCTTGCAGAATACAAGGAAATTATTGAGAAAGTGAGGGGGGAGATTTTGAAGAAATTCCCGGGAATTGAGCTTTACGTCAACGCTGCGGATGATTACCAAAAGAATTCGGTTTACATCACTTTGACGGGATTGAGCGCGGAAATGGGGGATGACGGAAGCGTGGGAAGGGGGAATCGGGCTAATGGCCTGATTACTCCGAGCAGGCCCATGACTTTGGAGGCAACCGCAGGAAAGAATCCAGTGAACCACGTTGGGAAAATATATACTGTGGGGGCTTTTGAAATCGCAAAGGAGATTGCCAAGCTTGACGGAGTGGCAAACGCGGACGTTTACCTTCTCTCCCAGATTGGAAACCCCATTGACCAGCCGAAGAGCGCGAGCGTGGACCTGGCCTTCAAAACGAATTTGAATGGGGATGAGAAGCAGAAGCTCCTGAAGGAAGCTTGGGGAATCGTTGACAGCCAATTGGGAAGCATCACGGAACTCACCAATAAGATCATTGAGAAGAAAGTGGGTGTATACTACTGAGGCTTGTTTTTTTCTTTTTTGAGTAAAGGCAACAAGAGGAAAATAATATAATGTTTGCACGGATTAAATAAATGGGAGATTCCATGGAAATAGACGAATTGAGAAAAAAGATGCTGGGGGAAGTCCAGAAGAGGACAAGTGAATCGCTTGCAGCGAGAGACAGGCTTCTTGCGCACGGAGTGAATGCACTTGATGAGCTCACCAAAATAATCAACCTTGTGCAGACGCGCAGGAGCGAATGGTTCATTGAAGAATTGAAGAATCCCAAAGACATGGAGATTGAGAAGAGGTATTCTGAGGAGATTGATTGCCTTGTGAAGCTTCAGGAAGCTCTTGATTCCTACATAGACTCCCTTGCGATGGAATTGATGCCGAATGCATGCAGACTCGCACCCCCCAAAGTTGCGGCCAAACTGCTTGCACATGCGGGCTCGCTCGAGAGGCTTGCAAAAATGCCCGCAAGCACGATACAGGTGATAGGGGCTGAGAGGGCGCTCTTCAAGCATTTGAGGAAGAAAACAAAACCCCCAAAACACGGAATAATATTCCAGTCCCCGCTCATAAACCACGCTCCGAAAGAGGAGAGGGGCAGGATTGCGCGCGCACTCGCGGCAAAGCTTGCGCTTGCATTCAAGCTGGATGCGTTCGGGAAGAGGGATTTTGGGGACAAGCTGAAAACGGATTTGGACAGAAGGCTTAGCAGCATACATCCGACCTCTGAAAGCGGGTAATCCTAGAATTCAAGTGATGATTCAATACCCATTTTATTAATATAGGCCTAATCTTTGGAAGAAACGCGCAGAAATAAAACTTTTACATATATTCAAATTAGAACAAAGAAAGGAATTCTTTTCCTTTCATTTTTTCCCTTGCGCCCTTCTCCTTCGCCCTGCTGCTCACCCAAACAACTTCCTTTGCAAGCATCTCCTGAAAACTTTTTACGCCCGTGACTATTGCGCAAACGTCTCCGAATTTCTCGCATGCCTCTCTTGAGAAGTAGCCGCACGCAAGAAAGCATTTTTTTTCATTTGAAACAATGACAAGCAGCGTTGCGTTGGGCATTTCAATCTTTATCCCCGTGAATTTCTTTCCTTCAATGACAATCTCTTCTGAAGAAAGCATGCACACACCCCATAATTTCTGGAATACGCTATCGCCTATGCATTGAATTTCATGCGCGCAGGAAAAAATATTTATTGCATTTATTAGAAGGCGCTCTTTGGGAGTTTATTTTTTCAAAAGGGATTCATCCCTCATTATTTCCACGAGATCATTGATTATCGAGCCTGCGGTCTCCCTTTTTCCCGCACCCCTCCCCACCAGATAAAGGTCCCTTGCCATGTCCATCTTGAACATCACTGCATTGAGAGTTCCGTTTACGTTCAAAGGATGTAACTTTGGAACAAGCCTGGGGGAGACTTCCAATTTGTTCTCGTCGATCTCGGCGATCAATTTTATCACGAAGCCGGAATCCTTTGCAAGCTCCACTGAATTCTTCGTGACTCCGCCTATCCCCGTGAGCTTCACATCGGAATATTTCTTCTTCATCCCAAGGATTGCATTTGCAATGATTACTGCCTTTGCAGCCGCATCATTCCCGTTTATGTCATAGGAGTAATTCTTCTCCGCGTAGCCAGATTCTATTGCCTCCTCCAGCGCGACTTCAAAGGGGATGCCGTCTTCGTGCATCTTGGTGAGTATGTAATTCGTCGTCCCATTCAGTATTCCCTTGATGAATTCTATTCTGTTCGCTTCAATAGAGTTCCTGTGAAGGGAGAACAGGGGGATTGCGGCGCATACAGTTGCTTCGTACCTGAATAGAACATTGTTTTTCTCAGCATCCTCCTTCAAGCCCCAGAAATCAACAACCAAAGGCCCCTTGTTTGAAGTGATCGCATGCTTTCCGCTTTTCAGGGCTTTTCTTATGTGGGAGAGGCCGGGTTCGCCCGTTTCAAGATTCGTCGGGGTAACTTCAATGACAACGTCCGCTTCGACACCACTCACTATGTTTATGCTCTTCTCTTCAACCCATTTTCCTGCTTTTTTCAAATCCTTCAACGCGTCTTTCAGATTGATTCCCTCTCCATCAATCAATGCGCCGTCCTTCTCCGCAATGGCAACGACTTTGGGATTGAAGTTCTTTTTCCTGAAAAAATCCCTTTTTTCATCTAGCAGTTCCGCGACTCCTTTTCCAACAACCCCCATTCCCACAAGAATGATTTTTACATCTTTCATTCCTTAATCACCAGGAGATTTTTTTCATTCGCGATGTTCCTCAATTCCTCAATCACTTCGTCCTTGTTTTTCTTGTCCGTTTCTATGAGAAGAAGCGCGCTCGAAGGCTCTTCTTTTGCAGTGATTTTCACTGAGAAGCGCGAAACCTTCGCGCCCTTCTTCATTATCCTTGAGATCGTATCCCTTGCGTCCGTGTCCATCACGTGCCCCACGAAAATCACGAAAAAGCTTGTTTTTTCCAGAAGGGTTTTTCCGTCGCTTTTCAGCAATTTTATCTTTATCCCTCCCTTTCCCAATTCCTCCACAATTTTTTCAATCCTCTCTTCCGCAGAAACTTCGAAGAAAATCACTGTCGGAACGTGCCCTGCCTTCCTCTTCTCCCTCTCATGGAGAACGCTGATTATGTTTCCGCCGTTCCTTGCAATGGGAGTGAGCGTCTTCAAAAGCACTCCGGGCTTGTCTTCAAGCAAAAGCTCAAGTTCCACTTTCATATTACCACTTTAACATGACAACCTAGCCATCAAAACATGCGAACGAAACGCAATAAATGATTTCTTTGTTTTTCACCTGTTGTATTTCTGCATCGCCTGCCTTTTCTTCTTCTCGAATATTCCCCTGTGCTTTCCGCAGCTTATGCAGTAATAAACCTTGCTCGTGTCAAAGAATCTCACTTCGTTCTCGTCTTTTGTGTCCGTGCTGTAAAGCGTCCTTTTCTCATACACCACTCCTTTGTTCCTTGGGACCCTTCTTCCGCACGAAACGCAGGAAACAAGCTCTGCCCTTCCCCTTCTTCCGCTCATGTATACACCTCAAAACTTTTGTGATTGGTTTATGACTCTGATTTGTAAAATTGCGTTATTATTTTAATACTCAATAAATTATTAAACCTATACTCCATTCTGGAATGCGCTCTTTTTTGCACTCAATCCTACAATCCGCTTTGCGATGACGCGCCTTCAGCGCAGAGGAAAATGTGCGCGTGCGCCATAACGCGATGCGCCGGCGCAAATTGGTGAATTCAGGTTTATAAATCTCATCGGCAATAACAAATTATGATAACGTCAATAACGGATTGGGGAAGGGAAAGGTACCATATTGCGCAGGCAATGGGAATCATGAGGAAAATCACTCCGAAAATCGAGCTTGTGGAAATCACGAATGACGTTTTCCCATTCAGCGTTCTCAATGGCGTGCACATTCTCAACTGCACCTACAAATATTTCGAATGGGGCACGATTCATGTCGCGAGCGTGGGAGGGGGGACAACTGAAAGGAAAAAGGGAGTGCTCGTGAAAACAAGGAATTATTATTTCATAGGCCCGGACAACGGGATTTTGTGGGAGGCTGCGCATGAAGACGGAATAGAGAGGATAATCTCCCTTGAGAACGAGGAATTCTTCAACAATGATGTTTCCTGCACGCTTTTGGGAAGGGATGTCTATTTTCCGGTTGCAGCGCACTTGTATGAGGGAATCCCCTTGATCAATTACGGGAAGGAGCTTAAGAAAATGAAGAAATTCGAAATACCCAAGCCGAAGCGCAGCAAGAATGGGGTTGAAGCCTGCGTGCTTCACTTGGACTGCTTCGGGAACGTGAGGACGAATATTAAGGAGAGGATAATGGAGGGGAAGAGGGGGGCAGCAGTCATTGGGAAAGAGGATTTCCCATTCAGGATCGTAAGGTGCTATGATGAGGCGAAAGAAGGCGAACTGGTGATGCTGGAAGGCGCCACGGGCTTTCTTGAGTTCTCAATGAACTTTGGGAATGCTTCGCAAGTCTTAAAGAAAAAAGTTGGGGAGAATATTTCATTGAAATTTTTTTAGAGGTGGGAATATGAGAGAAAAAACAACTGCTCATGAGACCGGGAAAGGTGCAAAGGATCCGGAAGTGTTGGCAAGGGCAAAGCAGAAGCTTGAAGAGATGAATTGCGATTTTACAAGGAATGCGGATTTGGCGGGATTGAAGGAATTGGCTGAACAGGGACAAAAACCTTTTGCCTGCATTGTTGCGTGCTCTGATTCAAGGGCTAGCCCGGAAGTGATGTTGAACGTTGATAAAATGGGCGTGATATTCGTTGTGAGGAACGCGGGCAATAGTGTGGATGGAGTGAACGCTTTCAGCGTTGAATATGCTGTTGAGCATTTGAAAGTTGACGTAGTCGTAATCATGGGGCACACGAAATGCGGGGCAATCACCGCTGCATGCGAAGGGGGGAAAATACCTGGGTTGAAAATTGCAGAATCCAAGGATATTGATGAATCAATCATAGAGAACGTGCTTTTCCAGAGGAAAAAACTGTTGGAAAACAGTAGCATTGATGAAGCAGTCAATTCCGGAAGAGTGAAAGTATGGTGCGCCATCTATGATATTGGGGAAGGAACATTCAGATGGCTGGAAACCCATGAATAAGCGGGATTTGCATGGTTGAATCATTCGCGCGCTGAGAGAGATTGTTTTTTTAGAATTTCTATTATATGGATGAGTGATTGGGATGCATTCAAAAGAGATGTATGAACTGAAGAAGCAGCTGAAATTCCTGCAGGGAGTGAAGGGGCAGGGGACTGAATTGATAAGCGTGTACATTCCCCCAGAGTATCCCATAGCGGACGTGAGCAATAAACTGAAGAATGAATACGGACAGGCAAGCAACATAAAATCCAAAACAACGAGAAAGAACGTGCTGGATGCGCTTGAGAAGATCATCCAGTATTTGAAAACCTTCAGGAAACCTCCTGACAGCGGGATTGCGATATTCTGCGGAAACATTTCGGACGTCCCGGGAAAGCCCGACGTGGAATTGTATTTCATAACCCCCCCCGAACCAGTAAGCATCCAAGTATACAGGTGCGATTCGAAATTCTTTTTGGAGCCCCTTGAGGGGCTGTTTGAGAGCAAGGACTCCTTTGGGCTCATTGTTATGGATGGTAAGGAGGCGACTATTGCCCATTTGAAGGGGAAGAGGGTTATCGTTCTGAAGAAACTCAATTCAACCGCGCATTCCAAGATAAGGAAAGGAGGGCAGAGCGCGCGAAGGTATGAGAGATTGATTGAGGAATCCATTGAGCTTTATTACAAAAGAATAGGGGAAGCCCTGGATAATGCTTTCATGAACAAAGGGATAAAGGGAGTGATTGTGGGGGGTCCGGGTCCCAGCAAGGAGAATTTCGTAAAAATGAAGCCGTTCAACCAGCCCTATAAAATACTGGGAGTTGTGGATACGGGCTATACGGATGAGTTCGGGATTAGGGAATTGTTGGAGAAAGCCGAAGAGATACTTTCTGAGCAGGAGATTATAAAAGAGAAGCAGATTGTGGGGCAGTTCAAAAGGGAAGTAGTTACTGACGGGCTCGCAGCTTACGGCTATAACGACGTCAAAGAAGCTTTGGAGAGGGGGCAGGTGAAAACCCTTCTGCTCTCCGAGGATTTGGGATACCGGAAAGTAAAGACAAGGTGCAGCCAGTGCTCAAAAGAGGAAGAGCACCTTCTTAAGGAAGAGGGAGGAATCACTGAAGCGTGCGAATGCAATGGGAAGAAGATAATATTCGAAGAGAAGGAAGTTGCTGAGGAATTGGCTGATATTGCGGAGCAGAAGGGAATAGGGATGGAATTCATCTCTTCTGAAACAGTTGAAGGAGGGGAATTCCTGCTGGGATTCCATGGAATAGGCGCATTCCTCAAATATAAAATCTGATTTTTCCTCTTCTGATATGGACGTAGTGTGGATGGGGTATTCTATTGCTCCCAGATTTCTATCCTGAGATGAACGGGTATTTTTGCATTTGGATTTATTGATTCGTTCATATAAACTATTCTATTCAGAACGACTATGCTCCTGGGAGTTGTTGTGGACTTTCCAAAAGAATATAAGTAAACTGGAGAAACGGCATTGGGGTCTTTGACGATTGAAACGTTGAACCCGTAAGTGAGGCCGAACTTGTCCTTCAATACACCATATTCAGCATCTGAACATATTTTTATTCCGCATTCGCCAACTGCGCAAGGGGCCGCACCACCACTCGCGCAGTAGCTTATAATGGTTTGAAGCTTGTTATACTGTATCTCATTGGAGGTTTGCCTTGCAATCCCGAGCTTTTTTGCATTTGTTACAGAACCCGAATCCCAATTCGCAGGAATCCCTGCGGAAAGCAGGTCATCCGCAAGCTTCTTTGCATCCTCCTGCATTTTGAGCCTTGCCTCCTTTCTCATCTCCTCCATGCTCCACATGTAAGTGAACATGATTGAAAAAAGGAGAATGAGTATTGCTCCTGCTATCACTGCGTCGAATGAGAATATCTGGCCTTTTTCCGTGCAATTCAAGCTCCCTGGCATATTTTTACAACCTCCTGATATGTCCCTCCGCCAATATCCGTGCTTTCAACCTTAATTTTTCTTAATTTTACTGTTCCGCCTTCAGACTTGATTTTTATTTTGAGTACTTCGCTTGCAGCTCCAAGGCAGGGATTACCACAGCTTTCTGTGCAAATCTTTATATTTCCTGCAGCAATTGGAATTGCAACTGAATAATAAGTTGTAGTTTCCTTTATGTCTGCAATGGCGTCAATATCCTCGTATACGTAAAGTAAAACTGTATCGTCAAGTGAAGAGGGATACCTAAGGACTGCAAGGTATTTGGTTTTTGGCGCGGGATCTGAGATTTTCTTTTCATATCCCTCCCCCATGAGTGCCGCATCAGTAAGCTCCTGCCCTATGTATTGTGAGATGTATCTTATTTTCTCGAATTTCTCGTAATTCACCTGCGTTGCAACGTTCTGGGATGCAAGAGCCAGAATTACAATTGCCCCAAACAGGAAGAATGAAAAAATCAATATGAATTCCGTTGAAGTCTGGGCTTTCTTCCATTTTTCCGCATAAATTTTTTCTTTCATCTGCAATCCTCCTTGTATGGGACAAGCTTCACTCCGCTCACTCCCCCGGATTCGTAATATTCGATGAGAATTTCCGTAACTCCGGTTGCCTTTCTGTCTGCCAGGACTGTCTCAAGGTTGCACTGAGGATCGTCCGCGTCGCCAGTTCTTGAAGTAAAGACTACTGGAATGGTTGCATAGGAGATTTCGGAGTTCTGCGGCCCCTTGAGAATGCTCAAAGCAATCTCCCTTCCCTCCTCTTTTCCGCTTACAGTGTTCTTGTAGCCTATTTTTGCGCCTGCAAGATTCTTGGGGATGAAGAATTTAACAACGCTCCTTGAATCCTCGCCTTCAACATACACTTTGTTAATTTCATTCACAATGTGCCTTGCCTGGTAATTCAGGTTCTCAACTCCAATCTGCTCCATATTCGCAGAAGCAGTAATATAGAGAAGGGTGATGACTGGAAGGCTGATTGTCAGTATCAGCCCAACCAATGTCATGAATTCGAGCGACGATTGCGCTTTAGCTTGGTTTTCCATTGTCTTACAACTCCTTTGATTCTCCCATAGCAAAGTGCAAAAATCTTGCGAGTGTTTGCAAACATTCTTTCATTGCACTTTGCTAGGTAGCTGACCGCATGATTTTTGCGGTCGGCTATATATTATTGCATGGGGAATTTTATAATGTTTTTCAGTTACAGTTGACAGGATTTTTCGAAAGCGATTTATTATCTGTTCGCTTGCGCATTCGGGCGCGTTTATTTGGTATTATTGTCAAAACTCATATTATCTGCGCCAATGGATTCCGTTATTCACGTGCAGTCTTGCGGGCATGTTGCAATGGTCTCTCCCATATCGCAGATTCCATTGCCGCAATTTGGAACAATCGCACAGTCCATGGGGCATGCGACAATCGTTTCCCCAACTTCACATGCGCCGTTCCCGCATATTGGAACTCCGGTGCAGTCTGCAGCGCAAGTGGTCACGTTTTCAATGGGATATTCGCATATTCCGTTTCCGCAATTTGTGGGGCAGTCTGAAATGCAGGTTGTGTAGTTCTCAAAGAGGGATTCGCAAATTCCGTTTCCGCAGCGTATTGGGCAGTCCATGAGGCAGGTTGAGTAATTTTCAGCAGGATATTCGCAGATTGAATTGCCGCAGCTTGTGGGGCAGTCTGCAAGGCAATTTGTGTAGTTTTCAGATGGGAATTCGCATATTCCGTTTCCGCATGATGCAGAGCAGTCTATGAGGCAGCTTGTGTAATTCTCAAATGGATCATCGCAGAAGGAATCCCCGCAAACAATGGAGCAGTCTGCAAAGCATGAAGAGAAGTTCTCATAGGGCCTTTCACATATGGAATTGCCGCAGCTTGTGGGGCAGTCTGCAGGGCAGTTTGAGTAATTCTCAATTGGAGACTCGCAAATCCCATTGCTGCAGTTTGTGGGGCAGTCTTGGATGCAGTTCGTGTAGTTTTCAGCAGGAGATTCGCAGACTTTGTTTCCGCAGACTGGGCCTCCTCCCGAGCAGTCAGGTGGGCATGAAGTGGAATCTTCGGTTGGTTCGCAAATCCCGTTTCCGCACACTGCTCCCAATGGGCAGTCTGCAGGGCAGGTTACGGGGCTCTCCCCTGCTTCGCATACGCTGTTTCCGCACGTGAGCGCAGGACAGTCTGCAGGACATGTTGCCAAAGTTTCCCCATTCACCGGTTCGCAAACTCCATTACCGCAATGGCAGTCTGCAGAGCAGCTTGCAAAATCCTCCCCTGCCTCGCATATGCCGTTTCCGCACACGGAAGCTGGGGGGCAGTCTCCGGGGCACGTTGCAGTTGATTCTCCCCCATCGCACACTCCATTGCCGCAGAGAGGCCCGCAGTCAAGCGCGCACGTTGCAGATGTTTCTCCTGCTTCGCACACACCGTTGCCGCAAACAGGACCGCCTGCAACGCAGTCGGAAGGGCAGGTTGCGGGGGTTTCTCCGGATTCGCAGATCAGGTTTCCACAAACAAAACCTGCTCCCATGCCTCCGCAATCAGAAGCGCAGCATGATTTCTCAGCTCCCTGGCAGTTCCCGTCCCCGCACACAACTGCGCCGGGCCCTATTATGCACAACGTATCCTTGATGAATTTAATCTCCGTTTTTCCAGCGCTCAAAAAATGCTTTGTTCCCTGTACGTTGGAATTGATTATCAACACGTTCTTTGCGTTGTAGGCTGTGCACGAATCATTGTAGCAAAGTTCATATGTCGTGTTGTCGACTGAAATCTGGTTGTAGGGATTTCTGAATTCCCTCATGTAGCCGTCCCCAACCCTCCATGCAACATCGACTTCCTCTGCGAAATTCTTTGCAATTCTCTCTTTCAGAAGGTTTTCCTCAATTTTTTTCTCCCTCATTATGTCGCTGAAGAAAATAATTGAAAGGGTCGCCACAAGGGACAGCAGGAAAAAGAAGACTATAATGAATTCAATCGAGCTTTGCGCATTGCTATAGCAAAGTGCGTAAGTTTTGGGGGAATTTGCTTTGCTTTTTGCGTTGCACTTTGCTATGTAGCTGATGGAGAGAACTTGATTCTCTCCAGACTTTGACCGAAGGTCGAAGTTGACTGCAATATTTTTGCAGTCGGCTATATGTTTGCTTTTGCAGTTTCTTGAATGAAGGATCCGTTTCTTCATGAGGTAATCACCACCTTCCCGTCCTTCATTTCAAGGGTGATGCTGTGGGTGCCCTCCCTTGCGAGCCTTTCAAGGTTGATTCCCGCCTTGTTTACTTTGAACAGCGTAGTCCTTACGATATGGCTGGGAATTCCCCTCACCAAATAAACGTACGTTATCTCCCGTTCGCTTGCCCCGAAAAAACCATCCATTTCTATTGCCGCAACCCCCCTCGGAGTGTACATCGTGTACTGCATCTTGGAGCCTTCCCCCATGCTTCCCACAATGTCAACCGCATTCTTGAGCTTTTCGCAGCTTTCAGCTGCCTGCGAGATGTAGAGCTCTCGCGCATAGTGCGTTGTCTCCATGTAAACAAGAAGGATTATGGGGATTGTGATCGTAATCACGAAACCGAGAGTAATAAGAAGTTCGGTGCTCACCTGCGCACGCAACCACCCTGAATTTTTTTCTTTCATGCTATTATTAAATCAAAAGTAATATATAAACTTTCTGAGCATACGGAAATTGGGATTGATATGCCTCTCAAACAGCGTCTTCCGGATATTCTGAAAAAGCTTAAGCGGGGGCCCGCAGTAGTCCTTCCAAAGGATTTGGGGGAGATTGTGGCGCACACTGGAATCGGGAAAGAGTCGAGAGTCGTGGATGCGGGCGCGGGAACAGGCTTTCTTGCAGTGTTCCTCGGGAACATCTGCGCTGAAGTGACAACTTATGAGAATGATGAGAGGTTCGCGAAGCTTGCCGAGGAGAATGCGAAGCGCGCTGGACTTGCAAACGTGAAAGTGAAAAGAAAAAGCATTTTTGACGGGATTGAGGAGGATGAACTGGATTTGGTGACATTGGATTTGCAGAATTCCCATTTGGCAGTGGGGAACAGCTTCCAAAAACTCAGGAAAGGAGGATGGCTTGTCGGCTACTGCCCGAATTCCGAGCAGGTAAAGAACTTTTACGGCGAATGTGAAAAGGCGGGATTCGTTGAGATGTTTGCGCTTGAGAATATGGAGAGGGAGCTGGTTGTAAAAGATTTTGGAATAAGGCCCGAGCACACTGCCCTCGTGCATACCGCATACCTTGTTTTTGCTAAAAAATAGTTATTATAATGAATGGAAAAGCATTTCAGAGGATTCACCACTTCTCATCGGATTCATCTTCATCCTCGAATTCTTCCTCTTCAAACTCCTCGAACTCGTCCTCTTCCTCTTCTTCAAACTCCTCTCCGTCTTTATCTGCCTTTGCCTCCCCTTCCTTTATTTTCTTTTTTTTCTTCTTGTCAACCATGAATGAACACCCCAAAACACCGAAATACCAGGTATTGTTTAATTTATTGCCGGCCGAAAAATTCGGTCAACAACATATCAAAGTGCTTTTTTGCGTTGCAATACTTGTTTACTTTGATATAACGTGCAAAAAAACAATATAAAGCTTTTGCCTCTCTTCATTTTGGGATTTCCACCCTGAATTCCCCATTCCTTATTTCAACCTCTTTCACTTTCGCCGTATTCCTCATCTCATCTTCCATTCCTTCAAGCGCATCCTTCTCCTTCAGGTAAATAATCGCTTTCCCCACTTCGTCTTTCATCGAGAGCTTGTTTGCAGTCTTGTATTTCCTCACTTCCCCCAGCACCTGCTTCAGCAATTCCCCCTTCTCCTCTTCCTTTTTGAAGTTCTCGAATTCCATTTTTATTTTTGGCCATTCCGAGAGATGGATGCTCTCCTGCTTCCCCGTTATGCTCCTGTAAATCTCTTCCGTGTGGAAGGAGACTACTGGCGCAAGCATTTTGATGGAATCAATCAATACTTTCCTGATCGCATACTGCGCGCTCCTCCTCTCTTTGCTCTCCTTGTCCTCCCCATAAAGCCTGTGCTTCACTTCCTCCATGTAGAAATCGCAGAATTCATGCCAGTAGAATTCATGGATTGCGCTTATTGCCTTGTGGAAATCGAATTCATCATAAGCGGCAGTTGCAAGCTTGATGAGTTTGTTCAGTTTTGAGAGAATCCATTTATCTACAACCCGCAAGTCCTTTTCATTTGGCTCTTTTCCATCCCAATCCCCTAAGTTCATCTCAACGAAAACCGCGGAATTCCATAGTTTGTTGAGGAAGCTCTGCGCAAACTGAATGTCTTTGTTAATGAACGGCCTGTCCTTTGCTAAAGCTCCGCTCAGGGCGCTCCACTGCCTTATTGCATCTGCAGAGTATTTTGAAATCAAATCGTCGGGCGCTATTATGTTTCCCAAGCTCTTGCTCATCTTCTTTCCATCTGGTGCAAGCACGTTTCCATTCAAAAGCAATTCCCTGAACGGCTCCCTTCCAGTAAGCACTGCGCTCCTGTAAATTGTGTAGAAAGCCCACGTGCGGATGATTTCAGTCCCTTGGGGCCTCAGGGAAACAGGGAAAAGCTTCTTCCATTCCGGCTTTTTTTCCTCTCCCAATTCCCCATCCCATGGCCAATTCAGTATTGAAAGCGGAGTGATGGAGGAATCAACCCAGCAGTCGCAGACTTTGTGCTCCCCCCTTGCCTTTTTTTTGCATTTTGGGCATGTTTTTTCAATCTCAGTCGGATTCACTGGAAGCTCTTCGATTTTTGCAGGAATCACTTCATTGCATTCATCGCAGAACCAGAAGGGAATAGGGGTTCCGAAAATCCTGTCCCTTGAGATCACCCAATCCCATTCCAATCCCTCTGCCCAGTCTTTCAAATAGACAATCGTGAAATCAGGGACCCATCTCATTTTCTCGGCATTCTTGACAATCTCTTTTTTCCAGTCTTTCAAATTTGCAAACCATTCTTTTGACATCACGAATTCAATTGGGGTGTTGCACCTGTCGTGGATTTTCACAATCTGCTGGAGGGGTTCCTGCTTTGCGAGAAATCCCTTCTCTTTGAGCGTTTCAATCACTTTTTTCTTTGCCTCCTCCAGTTTCAAACCGTCAAATTCCCCTGCATTTGTGAGCCTTCCGCGAAAATCCATTGACTTGATGATTGGAAGATTGTGCCTGTAAGTCCACAGGATATCCTGCTTGTCTCCAAAAGTGCACATCATAACCACTCCCGTTCCGAATTCCCGGTCCACTTCTGAATCCGGAAGGAAGGGGACTAATTTCCCAAAGGGAGTGCGCACTTTCGCTTCTTTTAATTTATTGTATCTCTCGTCTTCGGGATGAAAAAAAACTGCAACGCATGCATGCAGCAATTCAGGGCGGGTTGTTGCTATCAACAGCTCTTCCTCTTTTCCTTTTTCCTTTCCGCCTTCCTTGATTAAATAAAATTTCAGATAATTCAAGTTCGTGTGGCGCTGCAATTCATCGGTTTCTGCTTTTGCGATCGCGCTTTCGCATCTTGGGCACCAGAACACTGGGTGCTCCTGCAAATAGAGCTGCTTCTCTTCGTACATTTTCAATAATGAGTACTGCACTCTCTTGCAGTATTCGGGAGACATTGTCTTGTATTCGTAATTCCAATCCGGGGAGAAGCCCATTCTCTTCATCTGGCTTCTCATCCTCTCAATATACCCCTCAGTCCAATCATGGCAGCAGCCAAGAAAATCGCACCTCGGGATGTTCTTTCCGTGCTTTTTCTCCACTTTCACTTCAGTGGGAAACCCCTGGCAGTCCCAGCCCTGGGGGTAATAAACGTCGAATCCGTTCATGCGCTTATAGCGCGCAACGAAGTCAAAATATGAGTAGGAGAGCACGTGCCCCATGTGCAAATCCCCTGAAGTGAAGGGAGGGGGCGAATCAATGGAATAAACGGGCCTTTTGTCTTTCTTGAATTCGTAAATCTTCTCCTTCTCCCACTGAGCCATCCATTTCTCTTCAACTTCTTTTGAGTTTAATTTTCCAAGCATTTAAAATCACTCTTAAAATTCTTGTGTGATTGCCATATACTTTTGCAAGAAAAAGTTTTAATTATGATTATTCGATTGCACCTAACCTAATTCTTCTTCCATAGGGAGAGTTAAATAGAAAACGCAGCCCCTGTTTTTCTCCCCCCTCATCTCCGGATTGTCCTCCACCCATATTCTTCCTCTGTTCAATTCTGCCAACCGTTTTGCGCTATCAAGCCCAAGGCCGTAGCTGCCAGCCTGCTTTCTGCCGCCCCTTTCGAACCTTCCGAAAACGCGCTCTTTTTGATCATCTTCTATTCCTGGACCCTTATCCCAAACGCCTATCCTGAAAAATCTGCTTCCGTTTTCATCAAATGGTTCCACTGTGATTTTTGTAGCTCCCCTTATTTTTGTTGCCCCAATTCCATATTTCTTTGCGTTTTCCAAAAGGTTCTTCATAATCCTTTTAATATGCTCCTTGTCAAATTTTGCAACTGCGTTCTCCGGGCATTCCAACAAAATATCCGCTTTTCTTTCGGCTAGTTCTTCACTTTTTTGCCAATCCCCCAAAATCTCATTAAAAAGCAGGGAAATGTTATGCTCTTCTGAACTTGGTTCTTCCGCTCCTGAAACGAGCCTTGCATGAAGAAGCATCTGGTCCCTTAAATCTTCGACGCTTTTTCCTGCGCGTAAAATCCTTGACAGAGAGTCCATTATTTCTTCTAAGAATCCAGTAAAGCTCTTCTCTGCATTTGTCATTTTGCTATCTTTTCCAGTAGTTTTCCTTTTAATCCAATCAATTGCCCGCTGGACTAAAAGGGTAGCGGCAACCAGCCTATTTGACAACAATCTGTTAAATGCATTGGACAAATCATCAAAAACGCGCAGGCAATAATTTGCATACCCAATAATCGCAGTTAAATAATTCCCCATGTCATGGGCTATGTGCCTTGTCTGGATTTGAAGGGCTTCCCGCAGCCTTTGCTCTTCTTCAACCATGAGAAGGTCGTGAATGGAATGCGCGGCAGTGGAAACAAAACCCCTGAACACCGCATTGTCAAGTTCTTCGGAAGATACCGGAATTTCTCCCCCCTTATCCACAATAAGCACGCCGATTACTTTTTCTGAAAACATCAGGGGGACTGCGGCAAATGCTTTCAACCTGCTCGTCCTGCCCAGTACTTCAAATGATCTGTTCTCCATCACGCGTTCGTCATTTGGAGCATCAGTAATATTCACGATTTCTCCCCTTTCAAATGCCTGCCATGCAATCCATTTATGCCGCTCTTCCCTTGGCGCTATAAGTTCTTCTCTTTCTTCGGATGTGATTCCCGCGCTTGCAACCACTACGAGGGCGTCCCTTTCATCGTCGAGCATATAGATTCTTGATCTCGTGAATGGGAACAAGCTTGGATCAACTACTGAATCCGCAATTCTTTGGAGTCTTTGCTCCGTTGTCATTAATACTCCTATCGATGCCTGGAGTTCAATCAATCTTCTGAATTGTGCATCGCTTACGCTTCCGAGGTTTCCCGCCCTTGCTTTTGCTCTTAAAATCTGGGCGTCCATATCTTGGCCCAAGCCTGTCGTATCCATATGTCTTATACTTGCATGTTGTGCCATACGAGTAGTTTTGATTTGCAAAATTTATATTCCTTCGCTTTTTATATTTTCGATATAAAAATTAGTTTTGCCCGCCATCAGTTAAATACCGGAGGTATTTGTTTGAAACAAATTCATGGACCGGCTGGGATTTTTGGGCGGCCAAACCCTTATTTTTGAGCCACGCTTTTCGGGCAACCGAAAAACGCTGGCGAAAATATTCTTTCTAAATGCTTCTTTTCTTTCCCAGCAACATTTCAGCGGGTTACCGCTGAAATGTGCCGCTTTTTACAGGCATCCCTGTAAAAATATGGGGGTTTCTTTTCTTCTTAAGAAAAGAAAGGCCTGAACCCAGAGCCTCCCGCACGCCAAGCGGGCACGATGCCGTTTCGCTACCGGCCCATGTTTTGTTATGTAGTGTTTGTTGTAAACGTTTAATTAGTATACTTTCCTGCAGATTAGTTTTTAATAGCTTAAGGTGCAATACTCTGGGGGATTTTATGAAAATGTACTTGTTTGTATTTTGGGCTGCACTTTTAATTATGGTTCTGGCAGGAACAACCCAGTGCCCAAGCTATTGCCTTGGAAGGACTTCCTATTACAATGGAATTTATGAAGTAAGCACGGAACGGTGCTCATACACGACGAAAACGTGCGCAAACGGATGCGACTACGGAACGGGCGACTGCTCGAACTCGGGACTCACGTGCGGACCGTACTGCGAGAACGGGACTTATTATTACGATGGGCAGGCAGGAGGGGAGTGGTGCATGTTCAAAACGCAGGTTTGCAAGAACGGCTGCGATGCGAACAACAAGAAATGCCTTGTGTGCGAAGGATACTGCGAAAATAGCGTCTATTTCAGGCCCATTGTATCCGCAGGCAAGTGCTCCTATGAACCCATAAAATGCGAGAGGGGATGCAACACTGAAGCAACTGAATGCAAGCCGCCCATCCCAAAATGCGAGAATCATTGCGAAGACAATAAGGAAATGACTGGGGGAAGCTATGACGAGGTAAGGGAGCAGTGCGTGTACGAGTATACTGATGAATGCCTCTATGGTTGCGATGATGCGGGAAAGGAATGCAAACCAATGCCGCCTGAACAGGAGCAGAACAAAACAAACAATACTGTAGCGACGGAAGAGAACAAGAGCACGCAAAAGGAGGAAGTGGTTGCGCCGCCCGCCCAGGAAGAGAAGCCTAAAACTGATATCGCCCCAAAAGGTCTGTGCCCGCTTGCGGCATTGGGAATTCTTGCATGCGCGGGATTCGCCCTCTTGAAAAAAGAATGAATTATCATGCAGGGTTTCCGCTGGAACGGAAACTCTTGGCTTGTTTTTTCCAACAGAACGGAAATATTGTGTTGTTTTTTTCCGCTGTGGCGGAAACATAAAACAATTTTTTTTATATGTGGTTAGGTTTATAAATTTTCATTTACAATATTATATGCGTAACAAGGGTATTCAGCATGAATGGCTTGACAAGGACTGTTCGCGTGCAACTGCCGCCTGAATTGAACTTAAAAGACCGGAGATCGAGGGAGCCTCTATTTTTGACAGTGGAATTGTATCCTCAAATGTGTGCTGAGAGATTTTCAATTGATATCGGAGTTCTGGCAAAAGAATATGCCATTCCAGTAGAGGATGCAAGAAAGAACCGGGACGTTGTCGTGAAAGCCCTTAGAGAAACCGCGAAGGATATTGTTGAGGGGCAGGCGGCGCTAAATCAAGGAACTACGCCCTACATTATCCGATCAGTGATAGAGGAATTTGAAACCAGCATGAGGAATAAACAGGATATACGAAAACTTACTGCAATTCTTCTTTATCCTTTTGGAGTTCTTTCTTTAGCCATGGCTGCGACTGTTTTTGGGATTGCTAAAGGTTCAGATGTTATTGCAATGGGTTTATTTGGCGGCATATCCTTGCTGGGCGGGTATATTATAAGATCGTTGATGAAGAAATTGGAAAAAGGGATTAGCGCTGTTCTGAAACAAACAGATGATGCAATTAATGCGGTCGCAGAAGAAATGGGACATCTTTTGGAATTGGAGATTTTGGAATGACCTAAGGTTCTCTTTGGAAAAACCATGAGACAATTTATCAAGAGAATAAGAAAAAAATATTTTCTTTTCTTCCTCTCTTTTTGCTTTTCTTCTTTTCATCTAAGTAAGCAGATGCCCTTGTTTTGATAGTCATGCGCGCATCATAACGATTTTAAACTGTTTACCCAAATGTCGCAAACTCGCTTTGAACGCGTTGAACAAATGCTTTGCAAACCCAAATGGCATTTGTTCAGCCTTGCATAAGACCAAACATCTCATGGTTTTTATGCAAGCAATCGGGAAGATAATGCGCATTTTGCCACTACGCGCATCGACGGGCGCCATGGTACTTTGCGAAATTCAGGTGTTTATCCGAAGTATAATATGGGCATTTGCAGGTGGAATAATGAAGGAGGAAATCTCAATTTGGTGGAAAAAGGCTTTGAGAGACCCTGAAACTGCGAATAATAACTTAAAATGCGGAGAATGGGAAGCGGCTGCTTTTTATTGCGCTATCCTGAAGATGATTCAATTTTATATGAAAAAGAAGTGCAACCCCTATTAATAAAAACTAAAGGGGAGCTAGAATGGGTAGAAAAAAACCTGGAATAAAGCCTTTTCTTGTGGATTTCAAGAATGCAATCCAGAAGAAATATGGAATTGAAAAAGTCTTTCTTTTTGGCTCGCAGGCAAGCGGAAACGCAGATGATGACAGTGACTTTGACTTTTTGGTTGTTTCAAACCGAAAGGACAAGCTTGCACTGATGAAACAATTATACTATGAATGGCATATGGTGCTCAACATCGATTATCCGGTGGATTTCTTAACTTTCACCCCGGAAGAGTTCGAAAAGAAAAGAAAGCAGATTACGATTGTCAGGGAAGCAGTTGAGAATGGAATTGCGATTTGATCACCCATTCAATAGGACTATTTTTCATTTTCTTTTATTCTTTTTTTCCTTAGCCTGCTTTTCCTTCAATTTCCGGTCAATCCTGTCCTTGAAGTCGTGGAGGATGTTTATGAAAGTGACGAACCCGTCAAACGGATCGCCATAAGGGGAGAAATACTTGTGCACGTCCCCATCCGCCAAAGACTTCGTGCACAAGTAGTAGAGATGGTCTGAATTCTGAAGATAGCGCCACACCCCGTAATATTCCGGGTCATCCAGCTCCCTCACGGGCCCTTCAAGCTTCTGCAGCAATTCAAAGCACATGTGCTGCATCTTGTTTCCAAGCCAGGCGCTCGAATCCCTCTCAATATCGGCCCATGAAATCGCCCAGAGAACGTCTATTTCATCAGCAGGCTTCAACTTCACTGTTTCATGCGGATGCGAAAAGCTCAAATCAGGGTGCCGCAAAGCATATTCTGGAAAATGCTTGAGGAAATCGAATATTCCAGTATCCGCCCAGTGGTGCTCTCCGAAAGTCTCATAGTCCATGAAGAGGTTGATCGTCTGCCCCTTCACTTTTGAAAGCCATAATGCGTATTTGTCCGCTGTTAGAGGATACTCGCCCCACCATTTTGCGCTGAACCTGTATGCAACATCATCGCTCAGCCTGTAGTTCCTGAAGAGTATCCTCGTGTCGCTTCCCCTTGCCTTGTAAACGAAGTTCGGGGAGCGCCAGCCCAATACGTGCTCAATTCCCTCTGCGAGTATTCCCTTGAAACCGCAGTTCTCACTGAGCTTTGCAATATCCGTGGAAAAAAGGAGTTCGGTATTCCTGAATGTTTTGGGTGTGTAGGAGAAAAGCTCTTCAATTAATTTTTTCTGCATGCGCACCTGCTCGTAGAATTCGTCTTTCTTGGGCCATAGGGAGGAAAGGGAGTGGTAATAAGTCTCGCAGAGAAATTCCACGTGCCCAGTATCAGCAAGCTTCTGGAAGCTTTCAATCAAATGCGGCTCATAGAGCTTTGCCTGCTCAAGAAGAGAACCTGAAATGCTGTACGCGACTTTGAACCTTCCATCGTACCTGTTGAGGAGTTCAAGCATGATGTTGTTTGCAGGATAGTAGCATTTTGTCGCAACCCTGTGGAGAATCTTCCTGTTCAATTCCTCGTCAAAATACTCGCGCATCATCGGCCCGGAATGCTCGTCGAATATCGAGAACTTCCTCAAACGGAGAGGCTGGTGAACCTGAAAGTACATTGTGATTTTTGGCAATTTTCCACCTTTTTATGGGCTTGATACCTATACTCGCCAGTTGAATTTGCGCAACACATATGCTGCATGCGCTTTATTATAATCGCGCGTTGGAAATGCGTCGATTACAGCGGATGATGGCAAAGTTGAGTTATTATTTGTGTGCAGTAACCAAGAATATAAGGTTTTTGGTAATGTGTGTTTTTTTAATGTTGAAATCTGTATTCGCCACCTAACGTATGCGCACAACATGAACGCGCATATCGGTTTATGAGTTCGCGCGTCTGAAACGCGTAATCGCATTGCGTAAAATGGTGGAGTTAGGTTGAAACACGCGGAAGAGAATTATTTTGTCTTGACTCTTTCGCTCTTCAATTCAAGCACTGGCCCGGGATTTCGCACCACTTCCCTATAAACCTGGATCGTCTTCTCTGCAACCTTGATCCAGTTGAATTTCTGCGCTTCCTTCATCCCGTTTTTCGCGATTTCCTTGTGCAGGACTTCGAATTTGAGGAGCGCGATTATTTTTTCAGCCATCAATTTCGTGTCCCAGAAATCGACTTTGAAGCAGTGCCTTATTGACTCGCCGACTCCTGTTGATTTTGAAATAACGAGAGGAGTACCCGAAGAAAGGGCTTCAAGCGCGGTGATTCCAAAAGGCTCTGACACAGAAGGCATTACGTAAACGTCGCTTTGAGAATATGCTTTCCTGAGGAAATTCTCAGGAACGAATCCCATGAATATCACGTTGTTCTGTATTCCCATCCTGAAAGCCTCTTCTATGAGCAGGGGCATTAGCGGGCCTTTTCCCACAATCAGGAATCTCACGTCCTTGTATTGGTTCAGCACTTCTTTCGCGGCCCCCAAGAACTGGAATGGCCCCTTTTGGTCCGTAAGCCTTCCCAAAAACAAAACAGTGTTCCTCTCCTTTCTTTTTCTAATGTTGAATTTGCTCGAATCAACCCCATTGTATACTACTTTTATCTTGTTTGGATTTCCCCCCATTTTATCAACAAGCTGCGCTTTTGTCCTGTTGCTAACTGCGATCACCCTATCCGCCTCCTTCACTCCCCTTATTTCAACATTGTGAATCTTGTCCCAGGGAACGGGCGCCCTGTCATATTCAGTTGCATGGATTGTCAGGACAACCGGAAGGCCTGTGAGAGTGCGGGCTTCCAAAGCCCCCCGTATTGTGAGCCAATCGTGCGCATGGATGAGATTGTATTTGCGGAATTCGTTCATTTTCGCAACGAGCTCTGCGACTTTCTTGTTGTACAAATCCACTTTTCCGAAAAAGTCCCCGCCATATAATTCCCCAATCGCCCCTCCAGAATCAATGTTGATTTTCTGTCTTTCAAACAGCTTTTTCAGTATTGTTTCGCTTCTCAAATCAGGCTCATAGCCTCCGTAAAAATTCTTGATGCCCCTTATTCCAACAATCCGTATTCCTTCCTTTTCGGTTTCGTTGATTTCCAGAATCCCGCTTTCAGTGATTTTGAACACTCCTGCGCCCTTTGCCCTGGGCATGTAGAAATCAACTTCAACTCCAAGAAGAGCCAAAGCGCGCGTCAATTCGTAGCAGTGCACCCCCAATCCCCCTGTGATGAATGGGGGATACTCCCAGCCAATCATTGCAATTCTCATCCGCATCCTCCAAAAATTTATCATAAACTTTAATAAATCTATCCGCCCTTGTAAAATCATTAAGGGGATTAGAAAGGGAAAAATAAGTTTTTAAGCTTTTGGGAAATATTTTGAATAACGATTTTTGGAAAAAAAGGTTTTTTTAATTCAATTTGTATTTATAATAAAAATAAAAGAAAGTATTAAAAGCAATAATAGAGAAATATGCGCATGAAAACAGGCATTCCTAAACTATCTTCTATGATAAAGCATGACATTCAGGATGGAAAGATATTATTGATAACTTCTCCATTGGGAATAGACGTGTCTGTCTTTGCAAAGCAGATTGCATACACTAATTTGAAGGAGGGGAAGAAGGTAAGCTACCTGATTCTCAACAAAACCCCCTCAAACCTCATTGAAAGCATCAAAAAATTCGACTGGGATCAGAAGGCAATTGAGAATTTGAAGATTATTGATGGATTTTCCTCTACTATAGGGCTTCCTCCCGAAACAGCGCATTTCATAAATGCAACAAAAGTAGAGGAGAGCATTGAAAAGATTAAGCAGATTGTGAGCATTGAATCTTCTGACATGCTCGTAGTGGAAGACATATCCGATTTGATATGCAAGAATGAGAAGTGGATTGAGGGATTGAACGCCTTGAAGGTACTCCCCATCTCAAGGATTCTTGTATTCACTGATTTGGGCCTCCAGCCAGATGCCACAAAAACGGTCATTGACAGTTCTGAATATGTTTTGAAGATTTCCGTTGTTGAGGAGAGGCTTCTTCTGAAGAATTATTACCACATCGTGAAAGCTCCTGAAGAATTCGACAGGAAGAAAGTGCCCTTCAGAGTCAGCGGATCCGGCATTTCAATATATGTTCCAAAAATCCTCATCACCGGGCCTTTCCATGCCGGTAAATCGACATTCATAAGGAAACTGAGCAACAACAGCGTTTCCGTGGACAGGATGGGAACAACGATTGCCCTGGACCATGGATACATTGAAGGGAACGGGCTTGTGGTTGATCTGTTCGGAACCCCGGGGCAGGAGAGGTTCGACTTCATGCTTGACATCCTGAATGCCGACACTTTCGGAGTGATATTGATAGTGGACTCAACAAACCCAGGGGAATTTGAAAGGGCTAAAACCATGCTTGAGAAAGTAGGGGGGTATGGCATTCCATTTGTCGTTGCTGCAAACAAGCAGGATATGGAAGGGGCTCTTGACCCGGAGAAAGTGAAGGAGGAGCTCGGCTATGAAGAAGCCGACGTGATTCCAACAGTTGCAATTAAGGGAATCGGTGTCACTGAGACTCTGCAGAAGCTTATTGATAAGATTGTAGGAGGGGAATGATATGTTCAAGGAGAAACTGGAAGAAATATTGTCCGAGCTTGCGGGAACTGGGGAGATTGAGGCAAGCGCAGTCGTGAGAAGAGACGGGCTGATGATTGAATCTAATCTTCCATCCAAAATAAATTCAAAAACCATTGCTGCCATTACTGCTGCGCTTGTGGGAACCTCCGAGACTTCCACGAAAGAGCTGGAGCTTGGGGAGTTCATGCAGGTGATGGTTGAGAGCGAACTAGGGAAGATAATTGCAGTAGGAGCCGGAAAGCTTGCGATTCTTGTGAGTCTTGTGAAGCCCCAGGCAAGTCTTGGATTTGTCCTGCTCTCAATGGAGAGGGCTGCGAAGAAAATCAGGGAGATAAGTGAGGGGTAGCATTGGATGCGTTATGGGAGAGCATAGTTCTCCTTAAGGTGGCGGAAAGATGTTTGGAATATCAAGGCTGGATTCATTGTTGAGGAATCTCGAAGGGAAGAACATCCTAATGCTAGGTCCGCCAGGGCAGGAAAAGCTTCTTTTGGGTTTGAAATACATTCATGAAGGGCTTGAGAACGGGAAAAACGCCGCAATCGTGACAACGGATTTGTCTCCAATTGAGATTGAAACAAAAGCGCAGGAGATGTCGTGGAATTTCAAGGAATCAGTTAACAAGAGGCTTAAGTACGTGGACTGCTATTCATGGGCGCTTGCAGGCGGGAAAGTGGAGGGGAGAAAGGACATCATCGTTTCGGGGCCCAGCGCTCTGAACGACCTTTCAATAGGGATAACACAGGCGGTGCAGGAATTCTACAAACCGAATGTAAAGATAAAGATTCTTTTCAACAGCCTTTCAACCCTTCTTTTGTACAACCAGCCGGAAATCGTCTACAGGTTCACGCAGATCACCGGAGCCAGGCTTAAGGCCATAAACGCTACGAGCCTTTTTTTGATGGACGAAGGGATGCATGAAGAGAAGACAATTACAACCGTAAAGCACCTGATGGATTTTGTTTTTGAAATCAAAGCAGAGGAGGATAAGCTCAAGCTCATGTTCACCGCCTCCGGAAACATCGTGAAGCTTGAACTTAGGATTAGCCCTGTGGGAATAAACGTTGTGTAGGTGAAAGTATGTTCAAGGAGAAACTGGAAGAAATATTGTCCGAGCTTGCGGGAACTGGGGAGATTGAGGCAAGCGCAGTCGTGAGAAGAGACGGACTGATGATTGAATCTAATCTTCCATCCAAAATAAATTCAAAAACCATTGCTGCCATTACTGCTGCGCTTGTGGGAACCTCCGAGACTTCCACGAAAGAGCTGGAGCTTGGGGAGTTCATGCAGGTGATGGTTGAGAGCGAACTAGGGAAGATAATTGCAGTAGGAGCCGGAAAGCTTGCGATTCTTGTGAGTCTTGTGAAGCCCCAGGCAAGTCTTGGATTTGTCCTGCTCTCAATGGAGAGGGCTGCGAAGAAAATCAGGGAGATAAGTGAGGGATGAACATGCACGAATTGGAAGTCAATGAGATAATAGAAAAATTCGCAAAAATCATCGGGCCTGTTGCTTTTACTATTGCCAGCGAATCTGCTAAGGAAGTGGGCGTTGAAGTCATCGGGGGAAAAGTCGAATTCATCGAGAATGAAGAGCAGTACGCGAGCCTCCTTGAGAAATTCAAGGAGAAATTGGGAAGAATCGTGGGGAACGTGCTTGCGGATGCTTTGATAACGGGGTGAAAGCATGATTGCAGAAATGAAAAAGAAAATAGCCGAAGCGAAGCTTGAGAATGTTGAGGGAGTGCTTGTTGCAAGGAAGGATGGGGTTGAGATTCTTTCCACTTTTGAATCCGAAAGGAAAAAGGAGCACCTTGCGCCCATTACTGCAGCAGTAATCGGCTCTTCTGAAATATTCCTCCAGAGTTCCGGAGTTGAAGTCCACAACGTGACTGTGATGATTGAATCAGATAAACTCAATGCAGTGATGGCAGGGGAAGGGAAGGAGATTGTCATTGCAGTTCTCACGAAACCCGGTTTTGAAGCATTCAAATTGATTCCGCGGATAAGAAAGCTCTGCAAAGAACTCACAATGATTGCGGAAGAAGAGGAAGCGAAATAGTATTTTTTTATTTTTCTTTATTTTGTTATCGTATTATGGTGGAGTTCATCATTTCGTTTCTAATCGTTTCTAATTATTTGAGTTATGCTGCCCGGATGATTTCTTCGGCGCCCGGAACGTTCCTCAGAGCCCTTTCAGGATGCCTGAGCCTTCCGGTTTCGCTCGCAAGCCTAAGGCATTCAAAGCAAACTCTTCCAAACGCGCGCTCAGGATGTTCTCTTACACTTTGTCTTAGTTCCTCTCTGAATTCCCCGGTTTTCTGTTCAACTGCAAAGGGACCATCTTCAATGTGCGCGATTGAGATGTAGGGGGATATGTAAGTGCAACAACCAGGACCAAGGGATCCATCCGGGAAAAGAGCCAGGGATGAATTGGAGTATGTGCATTCTTTGAATCCGTTATGGAAGGACCAAGGGATCCATCCGGGAAAAGAGCCAGGGATGAATTGGAGTATGTGCATTCTTTGAATCCGTTATGGAAGGTGTCACCATTTGTTTGTGCCAACCCGTTCCTAAATGCTCTTCCAAAAGGCTTCAAACTCAGTCTGCCAATGAGAGACATGTTGGTTCCAAACGTATCTTGTATGGCTTTTTTAATTCTTTGCGATAAAGGACTATCGTCAAGCAAGTTGGTTAAAGAGTAAAAACCGAATTGCCGCATGAATTCGATGGTTCTTACAAAATTATCGACAAGAGCATCTTCAGGAATCGCAGGGTATGGACTCAGGGACAACGCAAAGCGCGTTCTGCGTTTGAGTTCTGCTGGAAGTTGGGAAAGAAATTGGGCAGCCTGATTTTCTGGCTCTTTTCTAAAATCAATGCCTGAAGTGACGATCCTGATGGGTTTCCCATCTATATGGGTAAGGACTGCTTCGATCAATTGTGCAAGATCCGGATAGTTGAAAGGCTCCCCATAAGTGACGATTACTGGATCAGTAGGATCTTGTGGAAAGGTTGCCCGTTTGAGCCACTCCTTCAAATCCCTGATTTGGGGATTCTCCAATGAAGGTTTTGCGTCAACTCCGCAGTGCCTGCAGCCCCTGTTGCACATCTCCAAGGCTATTACAGAGATTGGAATGCTCGTAGGATAATCAACCATCTTTAATGCACCATTTTATTATTCATAATATTCAGCCTTATAATTCTTTCTTTATATTAAAAACTCAACATTGCCATTTGGAATTTGTTTAGCCAAAAACCAATAAATGATGAATGCGCGACGCGCGATAATGACGCAAATGCGCTTTTCGAGCGCTTGGTTTGCGCAAATGTGAATATTTTTTTGTTCGTAGCGAGCTAAACAATTACGCCATTTGTCGATTTGCGAAGACGCGCTTTGTATGCGCAAACGCAAATGTGCGCAGGCGCAAAAAGGCGAATTCAAGTTAAAAAGTAGCTAAGAATAATTCTTCCTCAATTCCCCAATCCCTCTCACCGCGAGCATAAATGAGAGAATCGTGAAAATGATGAATGCAATCAATCCCACTGCAATCTCGAAATCAATGAAATTGGATGCTGTGCGCGCGAGCACTATGGTAGGCATGTAGATTGTCAGGGGTGTGTGGGGCGCAACAAGCGTGATCATTAACACCATTCCTACGATTGAGGAGACTCCGTCAGCTTCCTTCACTGTTTTTGATTTGCAGGAGATTATAACGCTCAATGAAACAAGGAATAGAGAGATAAGGAAGGAGATGAATACCAGAAGGGAGAAATTCAGCAGGGGAATTCGCTGGGAAACGAGGAAAAGCCATGCAAAGGAGCAGAGGGAAGAAATTAAAACAAGGGGCATGATTTTGTTGAAGGCTAATTCAAAATCCGAGATTGGTGAAACAAGCAGGAGCTCTATTGTTTTCCTCTTTCTTTCCATGAATATGTTCTGGGTTGCCAAGGACATTGCTATGAGCGCTGGAAGCATTGCTGAAATGGGAATGAGTATCCCGTAGCCCAATTGCACGAGTTCTGAAGTCTGCTCTATGGGCTGGGAGGATGAAAATGAAAAGCCCTTCTCGGAGAGAGCTTCTTCAAAACTGAGCTCTTCCGAAGCCTGCTTGATTTTTGAAATCGCAAATGCGCTCAGAATATTGCTCTCAGTGGTCACTTTTTTCTCTTCGGTGTTTATTGTGGCGACAACCTGGTTTCTTGCAGGAGTAATCGAAGCAGGGGAAGCTGCTGTTGGAGCAGCATTGTTCTGGGGCTGCGAATCATTGGAGAAAACAACCTGCACTCCCGCATTTTTCAATTTCTCCTCCAACGAGGGATTGCTCTTGTCCAGCGCAACCTTCACGGTTATGGGGGTTTTTGAGACGTTCGCGTAAGTGGAATAGATGAAGAGAAGAGTGGAGATAAGGAGGAATTGTATCACTATGCTTATCAGGAACGCCCTGTCCGTCACGACTTCGTTGAATTCCTTTGTAACCGAATCCATAGAAAACCCTGCATCAAGCCATCAATCAATAATTCGAATAATATATTAAGGATAGAAAGCATGAAGTGAAAGATATTTCAGCTTTTTATTACGGTTCCGTTGTGCTTTTTGCCTTCAATTGCCTTCTCAACCGCATCAAGGTCCTTCCCATTGACGAAATGGGATTCTATATTGCTCCTTGCGATTATTTTGCACGCATAGATGTCAAAAATGAAATTCTGGCCTGCTTTCCTCTCGTCCTGCTGGGCTGCAATTGAGAGAAGCTCATTGTGGCTCAGAAGCTCGTACTTCTTTGCATCCTTGTGCTTGCGCGGGTCCTTGTCGTAAATCCCGTCAACATTGCTCAAATTCACGAGCCTGTCTGCCTTCAAAAGCTCTGCGAGAAGGGCGCTGTCGCCGTCCGTGGTGATTCCGGGAATCGTGCCCCCCATGACGAGTATTTTTTCAGTCTCAGGAACCCTTTCAAAATCAGTAATTACCTGGTGATAGCTATAATCTCCCAATGCGGCAATGAGAAGCATGGCGTTCTGCCTTGTTGAGAGCACTCCTGCGCTGTCCGCATAGAATTCGTTTCCACCCAGATCCCTAACCGCCTGTGCGTAAATGCGCGCGTTCTTCCCCCCTCCCACAACAACCGCGATCCTCATTTTCCCGTTTTTCTCCTTTAGAAGCTCTGCGAACTTCTTAACGTATGCCAAATCGATTTCTCCGGGATTGATCATGCTTCCCCCTACGGAAAGAACAACAGTCTGCATTTGCTCACCGTATCAATATGGGAATGGGTTAATTTATGCGTTGCGGTGGATTAAAAAAGGGGGCATGCCGCCCCCTTTCCTTAGCCTTTCCCCCCGCATTTTGTGAGTTTGCTACTTCGCATGGTATTTTGACTTTGTTTACAAAACTCGCTTGCGCTTCGTCAATAGACCGATGTATCAACTCACTACACCTATACTTTTCAACATATAAGAACAAAAAAAGCAAAAGGATAATTTTTTAATATGAACAATAGAATTATTTGCGTGGGAATATGGTTATGCGTAGAATGATGGTTGCATTGTTGCTCTTTGGATTGGTTTTTTCATGCGAAGTATTGGTGGACAGGCAGGAAGTGAAAAACAGCGAGAATGTGCTCGTGACAGTCACGAATGCCCAGAGGGGAATTGTTATATGCGCGCCCAACAATTTCGTTTCCTGCACTCCCAGCGGAAGGGATTGCATTGCCTACTGCAAGTTTTTTCAGGATGGGCTGCACGTGATTAGCGCATTCTCAGGGAGCGTGTGCAGGCCCAATTATGTATTCTCCCAGTCGCAGGGGATTCAGTGCAACCTAACTTCCCTTCCCCCTTATGGATTCGAGAATTTCACGGCAACTCTTTTGCTGAAAACAGATTATGATGGGGAGACTTCCTTCTACTGCGACGCTTCAAGAGTGGAGCATGAAAGTGTTTTTGCCTTGAATAATATTGGGGAAGTCAAGTGCCAGTATATTTCCAAAACGAAAAGGAAGGTTGTTCAGAAAGCAATTGCCGGAAGCGTAACCTGCTACAACAACATCACGATCTACCCTTTTGAAGACGTGGCTCCTCCGATTGTTGACATTGACTACAATTATTCAAGCGGAAACTATTCAGTATATGCCAACTCCTCTGACAATTTTGACGTTGCGAATATAACTGTTTTCGTGAATAACGTGGAGTATAAGAGTTCAAACGGGGAAAAGATTAATATTGTGCTTCCTGATGGAAGCTATGAAGTTTTTGCAAAGGCATATGATGTGGAGGGGAATATTGGAGTGAGCGAAAAAATCAACATGTCAAAAGACGAGATGTGCACCCTTAGGGGAGACAGGAGCTATGGGTGGAGCCCCCTTGTGGTAAAATTCAAAATGAGAATATACAATAGGAAATACAGCAACAGGACCGTATTATTCTACAATACAACGCAGGGAGATGCGAACAACACGAATGCAACAACTGGATTTTCAGAGGTATTCCTCAAAAACAATGAGGCGGAGTATAATTTCCCTTATACTTCGGGCCTGTTCTATCCTTTTGCCAGACACGGGGAAATAACCTGCAACACGACCGTTTATGTGACGTCGACTGAGGATTTGACTCCTCCTTCAATCCAGATAGACCCCCCGGATGGGATGATGAATGCCTCCCAGCTCGTGCTCATCACTGTGAGTGACGGGGGATATTTGGGCGGAATCAAGGTGAATCTGGATGGGAAGGGGATAAATGAGTTCATTCTTGACAATGCAAGCACTTCGTATGCTTATAATTTCACGTGGGATAACAAAAACGTCTCCATTGGCTACCACATGTTTGAAGTATGCGCATATGATATGGGGAGGAATGAATTCTGCACGTACAGGAGGTACACTGTCCCGATTTTCAATCCCTGCCATTTCAAGACCGACAAATTCATAATGATTGAAAATGAATCAGCAGACGTTGAGATTGCATTGAGCGGAGTTCGGCTCAATTACTCCATAAGCGAAGAGAACATCACGACGAATGCCACGGGTTTCATGTGCCTTGTGTGGTTTGTCAACCTGACTTCAACCGACAACACTTCAAAAGTATGCCTCAATTATTCCAATGTCACGGAGTATAATAGGACGGTGAACGTGACAATCTACAATTATTCTTTGATTCAGGAAAGCGTGAGCAATGAGTCCATGCATTACTATTCCTCTTCAGCGAAAATCAAGTTCAACGGAACGGGAATATCCGTGAATGGGGCTGATTTGGGCACGTATTTTGTTTATGCGAGGGGGGATTACACGAACAGCTTCTGCTTTGCGCAGGTGGTCGTGGTGAAGGAGAAGGAGAAATGCTCCATATTCGCAGATAAAACAGACGTAATCCTTGGAGAGAACGTCAGCGTCTTCGTTTCTAGCAATTTCGAGGACAGTTTGTTCACAATAATGTGCTCATCAGATACGAGGATGCTGTGCAGGACCAAGGGAAAGAACTGCACAGTGATTTGCCCCTATTACAAGAGCGGGGAGTATGACCTTCTTGCGATGAGCGAAAGCTGCAAAACCAACGTCGTGAAAATCAAGGCAAGCACTCCGAAAACGCCCTCCATGCCCCCAACAGTAAAGATGGAAAGGGAGGGGACTCTTTTGAAGGCAACTGCGCTTGACGACGTTCTGGTGAAAAAAATCCAATTCTACCTTGACGGGGCTCTCATGAGGGAGTGCGGCAAAGCAAGCTACAAGATGACGTGCTATTACATATTCGAGCCTGATGGGAAAGAGCACAACCTCACGATAAAGGCGTACGATGAGGACGGAAACGAAGCTGCGCTTGTTGAGAAAATAAAATAAACGCCTCAAAGGGAATCTAAGGAGCATTTTTAAATATAACTAGCGTAAAAAATATTCGAGATTCTGGGGGGTGGGAGAATGATTACTGTTGAAGTGGGAAGACCAGTAAGACGCACTAAAAAGGGGGAAGGCCCAGAGGGAAGGGCTATTAGAAGGGTACGTACGCCAGTTAGGATACGTATCAGGAATTTGCCAGGAGGACCCTTAGGTCCAAGGCAGCAAAGGATGGCAAGCGATATAATTGCCTGCTCAATTTACGAATTATTTTGCGGACATAAAATGGCTGCAACTGGCCGCAGTGGACGAGTTTTATTCGAGGGGGAAATGGTTGGGGATGAACTCAGGATAATTAAAGCGCAAGGAATTGGAAGGAGAACTGAAGCGTATGTAAGAAGCGCTTTGGAAGGTTTGAAGAAACGCATGAGAGAGTTGCTTGATCTGAAAAATCCCGATATTTCACTCTACGCGATTGGAAACAGAGAACCTATTTATTATATACAGTTTGAAGAATCAAGAATGTAATTGTTTATTTCAGCAAAGGCTTCAGTTTGGAGATGCTTCCGGATATTTTTCCCAATCTCAAATGGAATGGCTTTCCCTCATTGGACTGCACGAGCGCAAGAGCGCCTATCACCCTGTCCAGATATTCATTCGTGCAGCAGAGTATCCCTTTATTCTTGTTCCACTCAACCACGCGCACGAATGCCTGGGAGAATCCGCTTTCTCCAAGAACGTCAATAACCTTCCTGTAGACGATGCTCCTCGCCCTCTCAAGCGCTATTTCCTCGCTGACTTCATAGAGCAGATACCTTTTTTTCTCCTTCATTTTTCTCCCCTGATTGATTTGTCCATCATTCACTTTTCAAAGTTCGTTCCGCTTTCTTCTGAAGTTTTATTTTTGTATTTGAGAATTTCAATCTATGGTTGCTCTGCCTCAAATGCTGAAAAAGTCAGCAGGGGTTGCCGCTGAGTTTTTCATCATCGTTCTCTTCATCGATTCTGGAAAGCGAAAGTATCTTCTCCGGTACTTTTGAGATTGAATAGACGACTTTGTCCCTGGGAACTCCGAGAAGGCTTCCAATTCCAATCAGTTCCCTCGGAGTTTTCAATTCCCATATGCTGTGCGCCCTGCTTGTGAATGCAAAATCAACATTGTACTTCATGCAGTAGTAGAGAAAGAGGCGTATCTTTCTCAGCATTTTCCCCCTTTCAACTCCGCTTCTCTCCAGAAGATAGCTTATGGGAATCTCAAAAACTTTCTCATGCTGCTGCGCTATCCTGATTATTCCCGGATCGATTGCATAACCTTCGAGGCAGATTAAATCGAATTTCCTCAGGTTCTTCCTCATCTTCTCCTTGTCGGGGCTTGAGAGCAATCTGATTCCTTTTGCGTTCAGGAGTGCTTTCTCATAACCAAGCTTCCTTAGGGCATTTTTTTCAATCTCAAAACCTATGTTCAAATCATAATATTTCATTTTTGCACCCGTTCATTAACAGAACTCCAGCAATATTAAGGCAATTCGAATTAAAAAACCATGCGCACTTTGCAAACGCAGGACAAAGTTGCTGGCGCAACAACCTTGGCAACTATGTCCGCATTTGAATTTCAATGGAAAACCGCTATTGAAATTCTAATACAACAAAAGAAATGTTCATCGGTGTGATAAAGAGCATTGGAACTCTCGCATAAACTATTTGCATACAAAGTTTGCAACTGAATCTGCAGGGCAATTCATTAGTTTTGTTATGTAGTGAAAACGAGTGGCTCTTAAAAACATTGAAACAAATGAATCTTACAGGGCAGGGGATGCTCGCTATACGCTCGCCCCCCGCACCCCCATCGAATATCGTCCTTCGGACGCCATCAGTTTAAGACGGAATGCAAATGAGTGTTATGGGTTAAGGCAAAATACCATACGAAGTAGAAAACTCTCAAAATGCTGAAGAGATGTAAAGAAGGGAAACCGCAGGTTTCCCTTTTTTCAGGTGGTCTCAAGCCCGTATTTGGCTACAAGGGCCTTGTACCTGTCATAATGGTACCCATCCAAAGTCCTTCCCATGTTCTCAATCTGATACCATTCCTGCCCGTCATTGTATTCTTCGGAAATGCCATCGAATAATTTTCCAGAAGAGACGTTAAGTATGTTCGGGCTGGTAGTCAGTTTGCCGATTCCCGCATATGATTCCCAATAATCCGTCATCATCAGGGGCCTCGTAGTCTCTATGAAGCAGTATCCGCTGCTTTTGTAGCTGTATTGCACTGGGCACTTGATGCCTACTGCCATGTGCTTCTGGCTTTCATAATGGAACAGAACAGTTCCATAGCCGAACTCCCTTAAAATATAGGCAAGAAGCCTGGATTTCTCCCCGCATACTCCTGCATTGTCATACAGCACCTCATAAGGAAACCTATCTTTGATTGCTCCTTCGGCTTCAGCATAATCGTAGGGGATATTCTGCACCAATGCAACAGCTATTCTGACTCTTTCATCCGAATCATTTGTCTTTGTTTTGATGAGCGAGAGGAGTTCGGAAAGGTATTCCTTCTGCTCTTTTTCGTTGATGTATTTCATCTCCAACTCCTCCCTTGATGGGCATGTATCATTGCAGACGAATGTCCTTGGAAGCTTTGCAAGGTAGTCCTTGAGGCTCTTGTAAACAACCATTGAAATGGAGCCTGTTTCCCCTTTCACTACGAAACTGTAAGTCCTGTTGAGTTTCGTTCCCGTCTGGTATTTCTTCAAGCAGGAATCATCATCCTCAATCATCCCTTCGCTGCACCCGCAAACAGAGGCTTTTTCAATCAAACTCTCGTTTATGCAGTAGAATGGCTTTTGCAAAGAGCATTCCCCTGCGAAAGTGCCGTCCGAGCAATTTGCCGAAAATACGCAGAATTCGTTGGCTGGGATTTCTCCGCGCTTGCATCCGCACACGCTCGCCTTGACGATTAGGAACCCCTGCTCGCAGAAATAGGGCTTGTTTGAGGAGCATTCGCCTGATTTTGTTCCGTCTTCACAGAGTTTTACCTTTATGCATTCGTTTCCCTTCTTCTCAAAGCCTGAAGGGCATCCGCATTTCTCCGCGTATTTGACGAGTTTTGCCTTATAGCAGTAGAATGGCTTGTTTGAAGAGCAGGAGCCCTCCACAGTTCCATCATAGCAGGCTTCCAATTCAGAATTTCCATTGATGACTTTCACCAATGCAAAAAAAGCGAATGCGATGATTACGATTGCCAGGGCTATTGTAGTTAAAGGGACTTTTTTCTTGTTCTCCTTCTCCTTGAAGTGCTTTTCGATTTTCTGTTCAATGCTGCTTTCCCCCTTCTCTTCTGGGAATTGCGGGGCTAGGGGGATTTCTGAGGGATTGTCTTCTACTATGCTCTCCAAAGATTTAACGTTCCCGGATTTGTCTTCGACTATTCCATCTGAAGCGCCATATTCGGCATATTCGCTATCCTCTTCTGCCATAAAAAGTATTTGCAAAAGGCAGTATAAATACTTCACTTCTCCAAATGTTTATGTTTTTCCTTTGGATGAAGTGCTTTTTAGCCCTTCCATCATTTTGCTTATTCTTTTCCAATGGCCGCCCCTCCAATATATTTTTCCGCATTTGCTGCAAATCCAGAAGTCCCTGCTTGTCTTCCTTGTGTTTGGGGGTATTGCGCGCAGTTGCTCTTTCACCAATTCGCTCCTCTTCTTCAGTGAAAGGGAGGAATTGCAGGCTGGACAGCGCGTAAAATCTGGAAAATGGGTTGCAAGCGAATAATTCAAGAATATTGAGTTCAATTGTTCTTCCGCGTCTCCTTTCGGCACCAAAAAGGATTGGATTTGCCTTTTTTTCGCTCGGAAAATCATCTCCCTGTCCATGCTCAGAAGAATCCTCCCTGTTTTTTCAGCCATTGCTATTATTTCACTGTCTTCTTCGCAATCAGGATACATTGCATCTATTCCGGCAATCCTGAGCCACCTGCAGATGTTTTTCAGCATAACGTCCGCCAAGAATCTCCTGTTTTGCCCCCCATATTCTTTCGCCATGTATTTATTATTTCAGTGCTAAAATAAAAAGCAAGTGTTCATTCTATAAAGGTGGATGTGCACAAATGCGCAACAATTCAAATATTGAAAAAAAATACGCAAAAAACAGCACGCTTGATGCGTTGTATTCAGAACCAAATAAAAATGAGATGATGGAAGAATGCTTAAAAAATTGAGGCTTGCCAACTGGAAATCGCACAAGGAGACAGAGATTGAGTTCTCAGAGGGATTGAATGTGTTCATTGGCATAATGGGGAGCGGAAAAACGAGCATCATGGATGGGGTATGCTTTGCCTTGTTCGGAGATTTCCCGGCGCTCCAAAGCGGAAGAATGAAGCTTGAGAACCTGATCAGGAACAATGAGAAGGAATGCGAAGTTGAACTTGAGCTGGAGATTGATAAAAACACTTATTCAATACTGAGAAAAATAAGCAGAAGCAAGCCCACCGAAGCATATTTGAGGAAAAACAAAAAACTAATTGAGGGCCCGCAGGGAAAAAGAGTGAATGAGCATGTTGAACAGATTCTTAAAGTGGATTACTCCCTATTCACGCGCGCGATTTATTCCGAGCAGAACAATATTGAATTCTTCCTTGCATTGAGGAAAGGGAAGAGAAAAGAGGAGATGGACAGGCTTCTTGGGCTGGATAAGTTTGATGCGGTGAGATTGAATGCCGGAAGCGTGATTTCGCGCTTGAAAGACGCCATAAAAGAGAGGGAGAATTCTTTGGGAAAGATGGAAGTTGAGAAGCTTGAAATTGAATTGAAGAGGACAGAAGAAGAGAAGAAAGAAATGGAAAGAAGGATTGGGGAATTGGAGAAAGGAAGGGAAAAGGTTATTGCGGAATATGGGAAAATCTCAGAAGAAAAGAAGAGGATGGAATCAACAAAAAAGGAGATTGAGGAGAAAAACAAGGAAATGAAAAAGCTTGAGGGCGGGATTGAAACCCTCAAAAAACAGCTTTTGGGAGTTGAATTGACTGGATTGGAAAAGGAATTGGAGAAGAATTCCAGAATGATTGAGGATTCAAAAAAATCCCTCCCCAATCTGGAAAAAATATTGGATGGAAGGGAGATTGAAGCGCGCGCAAAAGAGAAGGATTCCAATAATCTGGAAAAAGAGATAAGCGATGGAAGGAAAAAAGAGGAGGAAAAAAAGAGGATTGAAAAGGAAATCAAGGAGTATGAAGAAAAAGGGATTTCCGGGAAAATTAGTGAGATGAAAAAAGGCAGGGAGGGGATAATTCAAAAAATGGGTGAACTGAAAGCGCAAATACAGGAAATTGAAAGTGCGCTCGCTCATCTTGCGAAGGAATCCGCCTCATGCCCAGTCTGCGATTCCGCCCTTACAAAAGAAAAAATTTCACATTTGAAAAATGAAAAGGCGCGAAAAAAATCCCTGCTTGAAACTGCTTTCAAGGAGTGTGAATTTAAGAGAAAGGAAGTTGAGGGGGAGTTAAAAGTTTTAGAGGGGGAGGAGGAGAAGGGAAAAAAGCTCGCTGCAAAATTGGAATCAATCAAATTGCCTGATCTGGACGTGCTGGAAGAAAAAATGCAAAAGCTTTCAGAACAGAAAAAAATTATTGCAGAGGAGATATCCGGATTAAAGGAGAAATTGAAAAAGGCAAGGCAGGAAGAGGGGGAGCTGGAAAAGAACAGGGAGAGAATACAGAATAATCTGAAAAGAAAGATAGATTTGGATGAATTTGAGGAAAAAATATCCAAATTGAAGGATGAATTGAAAAGAATTGAATTTGATGGGGGTAAATTTGAATCAGTGGAGAGCGAATTCCTCAGATTGCGCGATGAAAAAATCAACAACGAGAAGGATTTGGAAAAGCAGAGGGAACTCTGCAAAATCAGAAATGAGCAGATGGACAGGATAAAGAGCGTGCTTGAAAGCGCTGGATTGCAGAAAAGAAAAATCATGCTGCTGAGGAAAAAGCAGGAGGAGCTTTTATTGTTCCAGAATGGGATAGTTGAAACGCAGAGAATATTGAGAGACGAGTACATCGTCGCAATAAATGCGTCGATGGGTGAAATCTGGAGAATCCTCTATCCTTATGGGGATTACAGGAATATCAGAATAGAGATTACAGAGCAGGATTATGAATTGCAGATTGAGTGGAATGGAAAATGGATTGCATTGGATTCGGTTGCGAGCGGAGGGGAGCGCACGTGTGCAGCCCTCTCCCTGAGAATCGCATTTGCAACAGTGCTCACTCCGAACCTCAGCTGGCTCATTCTTGACGAGCCCACCCACAACCTTGATGAGAATGGCATCTCCACTCTCGTGAACTTATTGGGCGAGAAGATTCCCACAATAGTGAACCAGGTTTTCGTGATTACGCACAATGAGAGGCTCAAGGACGCTGAGGGAAAGGTATTCAAGCTGGAAAGGAACAAGGAGAAGGGGGAGGAGAGCAGGGTGTCCGTCTTCTGATTATTCGATAAATATTTAAATACTTACCTTCATAAATGCAATAATGAGCGCTGTTGCAATTGTGCAAAAAAAAGCTGAAACAGGGCGGAGAGCGGGATTCAAATCAAAAAAACCCGCCTTGGAATTGGCTCGAAGCTACGCTCTTCCAATTGGAAGGGATTTGGCGAGGCTTGTTCTTAACAGCGTGTGCTCTGAACTGGGGTTGTTCCCTCATGAACTGACAAGTGAGGATTTGGAAAAAACTGACGTTGGGAAAAGGATTAAGGGAGACAATCCTGGCAAGGCAATGAGGATAAACCTGAAGCAATTGATTGAATTTGCAATAGGTTCTATAAGAAAAGAGGGAGCCCTTGAAGCGGTTGAGAATGCCATAACGATTGACCGCCAGAAAGCTGAGGAAGTATTGGGAGTATTCATTGCGGAAGGGGTGAATCCGTATTGGCATGAAGGATTCTTTTGGGAATGCACTGCGGGGGGTTTGGCAAGAGAGGATGTGAAAGGAGAAATTGAAAAAAGACAGAAACAATTCAGAAAAAAACTCAAATTGAAAATGCTGAGGGGGGATGAATTGAATGGGGCTGCAATTGATGCGGCAAGGTTTGGAGTAGAAGAAGCGTGGGATGTTCTTGCAGAAAACAACAGAAAGCTGATATTTTATGTGATGAATAGGCTGGGAGTCATAGGAGAGGATCAGGAGGGATTGTTTTCTGCAGGAATTGAGGGGATGATGAGAGCTGCCCAAACTTACAGCAATCCAGATGTACCTTTTACAAATTGGGCATTCCATTGGATTAGGAACAATATTCAGGTAGTATGGACTCTTTTTAGAAACAGAATTGGGCTTACGAGCGAAGCGCAAAGAATAATAAAAAAGGGGAGGGCTCCTCTTGCAACAACAGAAGAGAGAGAAAGATCAAAAAAATTAATAAGAATGGCGAAAGTTCTTTCTCTTGACGCTCTCTTGGGTGATTCTGATGATTGCACTCTATATGATAGAGTTGAAAACGAGGGAGAAGAAGTGAGGAATGCAGAAAATATGGGTTTAAGGGACCTTCTTTTGGGAGCTATGGGGGAATTGGATGAAAAAAAGAGGGTGACGTTGATGCTGGTTTTCGGATTGGCGGATGGAATTGGATACCAGCAAAAGCAAGTTGCACAAGTATATGGCATTACTAATGAAGCAATACGGCAGCATCAGGAAAAGGCTTTGAAAAGATTGCGAAAACGCTTTGAGGAGAGGGGTTTGCGGGCTGGAGAACTCTTATGAATAATGCGGCATTGGGTTGCGAATAAATTTTCACATTTTTTGGATAAGCCTTTTTGGATTTGTTTTGCGCATGCAAGCACATGTTTTTTGATTTTTACTGAATTTCTTTGAAATTTACATTGAATGGGTATATAAAAACTAAATTCCTAGATTATCACTCATGCTTGACGATGGAAGGAGTAGATTGGTAAGTGATTTGAAAAACGCAGAATCGCTTTCGCAAGGAACGGCCCATTTGAGGGAATATGAAAAAGCAAGGGAGGCGCTTGAATCTGCGCTTTCCGAGATTAAAAAAAGAAGAGTGAGGAGCGGGGAATTGTATGACGCTGCCCTGTCAGCTGCAAGAGCTTTAATCAATCATCCAGAATCCTTGGGGAACAGGACAGTCCTTGGGGTTCTTCATAATCTTCCCATTGATGCATACGGCAAAGACGAAGAATCCCTGGCATATGGAAAGCTTGCTTCTGCTGCAAGAGGGATTTGCTCTCTTTCTTCAGAGATTCTATTGTTGGCTGATTCCATAGACATTGAAACGATAATTAAGAATTTGGAGAAATTCTTTTATTTTGATGCAAATGTAATGTTGAAATGGGTTCAATCCTGCAGAAAGGAAGAAGCAGATAGGCTGTTCACAGAACTCGAAAGAATGCTGGGGATGTTGCCTGACTCAGAGGAAAGAGGAAGAATTGTTAATGCGACAATAAGGAGGGGAGAAAAACACTGGATTGAACACTTGAGAACAAGAGTGGTCGTGGAAAATCCCTCTGCATGGATTGTTTTTGCAGATTGCTCGACCAAAATAGAAAAACAGGAAAGAGCTTTGTACTTATTGGCAGAATTGCTTAAAATCCCGCAATTCTCGAATTTTGCCTTTTTGGGTCTGATTCATCTTGGAAAAACGGGCTATAGGGCTGATGAGATTGCCCAATTGCTGGTCGGTTCGATTAAAGAAAATGACTGGAATGCTCCAGACAAAATTGAGCTTTTTGGAATATTGATTCCGGAATTGAGAACAGGAAAAATGTGGATGATTTCAACTATCTCTGAAATCACATATTCAAAACAATATAATGAAAGAGCAAGAAAAGCTGCGCGGAAAATCCTTGAAGAAAATATGGAAAAAATGGGAATGCAGGCTTGGGCGCTTTCCAGAGCGATGCTCCATTCAGTTTTTCATATTTTTTCCAGAAGAAGGATTCTTCTTGCATCAGTTTCAGTGAGACCGGAAGGAGAAGATGAAAGAAAAGAGTTGCTTTCAGAAGCAAGAAGGATTCTTAAGAGGGGAGGAAAAAGCTCTCCAAGGGAGGCTCTTGCGGTTAGATAACTCAACTTCACCAATTTCTGCTTTACGATGAAGCGCTTCCGATGCGCGCCATAGAACACGCGCATAGGCAATTTCGCCATGCGCAAACGCAATATTTCAACTCAACTTCGCCATTTTCCACTATTCAGCGGCGCCAATCCGATGCGCGCCTGCAAAGAGGCGCATGCGCCAATCCGCCGTGCGCGAACGCAAAGTGGCAAGTTTAGGTTTCAAAGTTTAGTTGACAAACTTACTGCAGCCTCATGACGATCTTGTCTTCGATTTCCCCGAAGTTATTCACCCATTCTGGAAGCCTTGCGACTTCCTTGAATCCAAGGGATTTGTACAAGGAGATTGCCTTTGTATTCTTCTCAAACACATGCAAATGGATCAGTCTTGAATTCCACTCCTTTTTCACCAGTTTTATCAACTCCTCCAGCATCTTTTTTCCCAATCCTCTTCCCCTCCATTTTTTGAGCAATGCAATCCCCAATTCTGCATTTTCCTTCTCTTTGTATAGCCCTTTTTTTGCAATGCAGGTTCCGACGAGTTTTCCTTCTGCAAGAGCCTTCAGATAAATACTCCCCCCTTCTTCATTAGCCTTCAATTCTTCTTCAAGCCACTTCTGCTCTTCTTCCAAAGAGAGAAACCGATCTATGAATATTTCCGCTTTTTCTTCCACGAGTTCGTTGATATAATAGAGGAAATCCTGCACTTCTTCCTTTCCATTGATCTGTTCAAGAACGATATTCGTTCCATCGTTTGTTTTTATTTCTTTCTTATACACTCTACCACTTCCCACTTCCTATAAATATTTCAAAAATTTATTTCCGCCATTCACAAGTATGATTTTGGGTTTTATTGGTTTATTTGAGAGTTCAAAACCCATTATGATTATCTCTTCCCCTTTCTTTATTACGTGCGCTGCAGCTCCGTTCATGCAAATTTCCCCGGAATTCCGTTCTCCCTTGATTACATAAGTTTCAAGCCGCGCGCCAGTGGTGATGCTTGAAACGAGCACTTTCTCTCCTTCCCAAAAGCCCGCTTTTTCAATCAGCTCTTCATCTATCGCTATGCTCCCCGCGTAGTCAACATTCGCTTCCGTCACTTTTGCCCCGTGGATTTTCGAACGCAGAACCCATCTCATGAAAAATAATTGCCAAAACATGTTTAATAATATTTCAATTCCATATTTTTTCATGAAAAATTCAGATTTATTGAAGTTCATCGGACTAGTTGGAAGATTGAAAAAAATCAAAAGAAAAGGCTGGCTGAAAAGAAAAATCCCAAATCCCGAGTCCGTTGCAGAGCACTCCTTCAGAACTTCAATCCTTGCGCTCATTCTTGCAAAAAAGCTGGGAATCGAGAAGGGGGGAAAATTCCTGAAAATGGCCCTCATTCATGATTTGGGGGAAGCGCTTGTGGGGGATATTGCACCTAATGAAGAAAAGAGCAATAGGAAGAGGGCGCTTGAGGGGAAGGCATTCGCGAAACTATCTTCGCTTCTGGAAAATGAAGAAAAAAAGGAGATTCTGGATTTGTGGAGGGAGTTTGAAGAAGGAAAATCAAAAGAAGCGCGGCTCGTGAGGGAATTGGACAAACTGGAGATGGCGATTCAGGCGAAAGAGTATGAGAGGGAATACAGTATGGATTTGAAGGAATTTGTTGATTCTGCGAAAAAAAGAATAAAGAACAATGAATTGAAAAAAATCCTGGAAAAATTTCTATGAACAAAATGAAAAACATTTTGTTCAGCCTTACATAAAAGGGACAGATTCACTGTTTTTATGTAAGCAATTGGAGAAAGTAATATAAAATTTGATTCCATAGAATAAAATGAGAAAGTCAGCGGAACCCTTGCTGACTTTTTCAGCATTTGAGATGGAGCAACCATAGATTGAAATTCTCAAATACAATAAAACATGGAGGAGTTGTAATAATGTCTCAGGCAGTTCTTGTGCTCACAGATGGAAGCGTGTATTACGGTAAGGGTTTTGGCTCAAGCAAAACGGCAGTTGGAGAGCTTGTTTTCAATACAAGCATGGTCGGCTATCAGGAAGCCCTAACGGATCCCAGCTATGCGGGGCAGGTGCTCATATTCACATATCCCCTCCAGGGGAATTACGGAATAAGCAAGGAGGACTATGAATCAGGGAGAATACAGGTGCGCGCATTCGTGGTGAGGGAAGTATGCGACATGCCTTTCCACAGGAAAAGCGTGAAAACGCTTGACGAATTCCTCAAGGAGAACGATACTCCGGGAATAAGCGATTTGGACACGAGAAGCATTGTGAGAAAAATAAGGAATTTCGGAGTTATGGGATGCGCGCTTTCCACTGAAATCGAGGACGTGAATGAACTTTTGGAGATGGCCCGCAAATTCAATTATGACAATGAAAGGTTCGTTGAGCAGGTATCCGAAAAGGAGACCTTGTATTCTGCGAACGGGAAAAAGAAAGTCGTCCTGATTGACTGCGGAATGAAATTGAGCATCATCCGCGAGCTCAACAAGAGGGGAGTGGATGTCGTTTCCGTTCCCTACAATGCTTCTGCGAAGGAAATTGAGAAGCACTCGCCGGATGGAATCTGCATATCAAACGGCCCGGGGAATCCCTCTCTCCTTGGAGAGACAATCTCAACAATAAAAGAGATTTACGAGTCCTATCCCCTGCTCTGCATATGCCTGGGGCACCAGCTGCTTGCGCTTGCAATCGGGGGAAAAACGTATAAATTGAAATTCGGGCATAGGAGCGCAAACCAGCCGGTATTGGATTTGGAGAATAACAAAGTGATCATAACAACCCAGAACCATGGGTATGCAGTGGATGAGAAGAGCCTCCCGCACGGCTGGAGAGCGTGGCAGAAGAATGCCAACGACAACAGCGTTGAAGCGATAAAACATGAATCCCTTGATATCATTACGCTGCAGTACCATCCCGAAGCGAATCCAGGACCCTATGATGCGAGATGTTTTTTTGACGATTACGTGAAGATGCTTTGACGCAATTATTTTATAGATATGGTGATTTGAATGGCTGAAATTAAGAAACTGTACCGCTCAGGCAAGGAGAAGGTATTGGGCGGAGTGTGCGGGGGAATGGCGGAATACTTCAACGTGGATCCCGTGCTTGTGAGGCTCTTTTGGGTGCTCCTGGCGCTTTCCTCTGGCGGCTCTGCAATACTCGTGTATCTGCTTGCGTGGCTTGTAATCCCAAAAAAGTAGATGGATGGGGGCAGAATTGGAATTGCTTTGGGTTCATAAAAGATTATTTCTCGCAGTACGTTCCGTTCACAATCTCCTTCCATTCAGGATTCGCCAGAGTGTAGGAGTTCTTTGAGAAGTAGAAAAAGGCGAAAACGCTCATTGTTTCGGAATCAAGGTAAAACGCATTCATCTCCCCCTCGCCCAGAGAAACTAATACGATTGTACGCTTTGAGCAGTTCTTCAGGTATATGCTGTAATCCTTTGCGTATCTCTCTTTTGATTTTTCATAATAGCTTTTTGCGCTTTCAAGGGAATTGAATCTGATCTCATCCATTGTTCCCATCAGGTACTTGTTCACGTAATAATCCGTTCTCGTGTACTTGATTATCCCTATTTTCTTCCAGACTTCATAAACCTGCATTGCGTAGGTTGATTTGTTTAATGTGAAATCCGCTCCGCTTGGTGTCAAGCCCTTGTTCTCTTCTTTCTCCTTTTCATTCCCATAAACCGCAAACAAGATGACTGTGACTAATATGAAAAGGAAAATCACGATAGTCGCATTCTTCAAGGAAATGTCACGTGCCATGAATTTAATTGATTTTTTCAGTATATATAACTAACTTCGACTAAGCGCCTGAAATATTTGGGCGGAATAGGAAAAAACTCTAGGAATACGATTGATAAGAAAGCGAACAAATAGATTTTCTCAAAAACAACGAAAAAATGAAACGAAAAGAATATATATTCAATCAACATCTAATATACACTATGAACATGACACTTAAACTTCGAGGAATCCCAGAACAGATAGTTGCGGAGATGATGAAGGAGGGCATAGCAGAAAATAAAACAGAAGCTGTTAGGATCGCCCTGCTGTTTTTTGGAAATGAAAAGCTCAACAAAGAATTTAGGAAAGAATTTGTAGATGAAATTCTGGAAAGAATGAAAAAAGAAAAACCAATAAGGGCGAAATCTGCAAAGGAGCTTTTTGAGTGATTTCATGTACAATCTGGAATACCTGCCGAGCTGCAAAGAGGAAATTAAAAAGCTTACGGCCAAGGATAAGAAACTGGGGGAAATCCTGAATAAGAAAATAGAGAGACTCATTGAAAACCCATATTATTCAAGTCCCTGTACGGGGAGATTGACGGGATTCAGGGATACACACGTCATGAAAAGTTTTGTTCTCGTATTGAAGATTTTTGAAGAGAAAAAAACCGTGATGATAGTAAAGTTCGGGCATCATGATGAGGCTTTTGAAAATCTTCCGGATATATATTCCGGATTTGGAAGCAGCAATCGCTAAAACAAATATCTGGAAAAATTCTTTCATGCGATAGTGCTAACGCTAATATTTGTAAAAATGTTTTATCGTCCCGTTTCTTTGATTAAACTTTGCTTTTAACTTCTTAAGGTTGTCAACAATTGATTCCTTTGATGATGGATATAAATATGCGTTTATTTCCGTTACTAAAGGAAATGCTTATATACAAGTAGGTCCAATTAATATTATGGAAGAGGAGCTTTTTCAATTCAATCCGTGGTGGCAGGAGGAGTATTCTGCCCCAGGCATCAAGAGGGAAGCACTTTCAAGAATGGTGGAGGAAAGCACCCGGAAGGAAATTACCCTGCTTACAGGACTCCGAAGAGTTGGAAAAACAGTATTATTGCATCAGACAATTGGCGAATTGATTAAGAAGATGAGTCCAAAACGCATTCTCTTTGTTTCTCTTGAACACCCGAAATTTACAAAGGCGGGAATTCTTGAGATAGTAAGGACTTTCAGGAAAATCCATGGACACACGAGGGAAACTCCGTTGTACTTGTTCTTCGACGAAGTTATGTATCTGGATGGATTTGAGAAGGAATTGAAAATTCTTCATGACCATGAAAAAGTAAAAGTATTCGCATCGGGCTCTTCTGCAGGATTGCTGAGGGATTCCGGGGCGCATCTGACAGGAAGAAACAGGATTGTAATGCTTGATCCACTTACATTCGGGGAATTCCTTTCATTCAATAAAATTGCAGTCAAACAAGGCGAGGAATATCTTTTTGAAAAGCATTTTGAGGAATACATGAAAATAGGGGGAATGCCCGAATATGTGCTTTCAAAAGATCCTGAAAAGATAACGTCGCTGATAAAAGACATCCTGATCAAGGATATTGTTGGAAAATACCTGATACGGGATTTAAAGACCCTTGAAGAGCTGTTTGTTCTTCTCTGCGAAAGAGTAGGGAAAATGGAGACCTATAACCGGCTTGCGAATATTTTGAATGTCAAACCGGATACGATTAAAAGCTATATGTCTTATCTCGAAGAATCCTATCTTTTTTTCCAGATATCCCGTTCAAGCCATTCTCTGAATGAACGAATACGCTCCCCAAAAAAAATATACATTGGAGACATTGGGATTCGCAATGTGTATTCCGGTTTCAGGGATCTTGGAGCGATTTATGAGAACCTTGTTTTTCTGAAAATACGCAAAGATAATCCTTCCTATTATTATGCAGATAAAACAGAGATTGATTTTGTTTTCGGAGATACTATGATTGAAGCAAAATATGGGAGTAAAATGAATGAAAACCAGGAAAAAGAATTCAAAAATGCAAAGTATAAACATAAACAGATTGCGCAGGGATATAGATTTTTCATTTGAAAAAAATCAGATTTTCGTTTATCGTCCCGTTTCTTTTTTGATGACGCATTTTTTTGCAAAGCAAAAAAAGCGATGTTGAACGCAGCGGGCGTTCAACAGCTGTTGAGCGGCATCCCGCTCAACATCGCACCCTTTTCCCTTACGGGAAAAGAGGGAACTTTTTTGAAAAGTTTCCACACTTTAAGAAAGCGATCAGCTATGCAAGCTTTAGTGGCTGCGGACTCACGTCTCGCGTGAGCTTGACGTTTACATCCCAGCTCTATCAAACCCGTCTGCTGCGGGCGCTTAAATTCTCCTCGTTTTGGGGGCAACTTCGACCTTAGATGCTTTCAGGTCTTATCTGCCAGCGCGTGGCTGCCCGGCAGTGCCGTTTACGACAACCGGTACACTAGAGGCGCCGATCCCCCGTTCCTCTCGTACTCAAGGGACCTTTCCCTCAGGAGAAAAACACTCTGAGTAGATACTACCGTACTGTCTCGCGACGTACTGAACCCAGCTCACGTAGGACTTTAATGGATGAACAACCCAACCCTTGGTGGCTCCTGCACCACCAGGATGTCCTGAGCCGACAGCGAGGTACCAAACCGTAGGGTCGATGGGTACTCTCGCCTACGACGAGCCTGTATGAGGTCTTAGGAGCGAGATTTTTTGGTGAGTGAGAAATACTCAAAAATTATACTTTTTTGCTTTTGCGCAGTTTTAGCATCCCTGCGCAATTACTACTAGAGTAAATGCTTTTGAGTATTGGCTTCAATTGATTCGCGCTCAAAAGATTACCCCCGGGGTAGCTTGTCCGACAGCTTGGGCCCCCATTAAAAAGGACACCAAGGTTCATTAAGCCCGACTTTCGTCTCTGCGCCATATGATGTTAACGGCACAGTCAGGCCAGCATTTGTCCTTGTCCCTTAGCGGCGGATTTCTGACCCGCCTAAGCTGACCATTGGGCGCCCTTGTTTCCGTATCGAGGGCGTACCGCCCCAGCCAAACTATCCACCTGATGCTGTCCCTTTGCAGGTAAGCTCTACCACTCCTATTGAGCGGTGTTACACTTTCGCCTATCCGCGCCCCAAAAGACGCGGCATAACGGCTTCCGCTTACGCTATGCAACAAGAGTAATAGAGCCACAACAGGATATAGTAAAGCTCCACGGGGTCTTCGTCTCCCACTCAGAGTTCTCGGCATATTCACCGAGCAGTGAGTTCACCGGGTCCCAGGCAGGGACAGTGGGGGAGTCGTTACGCCATTCATGCTTCGGCAGAGAGTGCTCCATATTATGGATTCTCTCCTTTCATAACGTTCTCCTTTAAATGTTCTAATTGGGATCTCATTCAAAGTTGTTTAGGAGCACCCTCTTAAGCCGCCAATTAAGCGGCGAGGTAATGCGTCTGCGTAGGACAACTTATTGTGAATATAATTTGAGAAGAAGATTGAATCGCAAATTCTTCTCTATATGGGAAGTTCCGATTAAACTATAAAAATTTTCAACATTTTTTATTCCATATATCATTAAATCGAAATCATATGTGTTTACGTTTCTTTTAGGACCCAGAATATTCCCGCATTTTACGCCTAAACTTTCAATTATTTTCTTCAATTCCACTAAAGCCTTGCATTCTTTTTCATTTTTGCTTGCCTGATGAATCAAAATTCTTGGTTGAGGAAATGTTTTTGTTATTCCCGCGAGGTATTTTTCAACGTGAGCAATCTCCCCTTCGGCGTCAAAAAATCCCCTCACATACCATTTCCAAAATTGAGGGTATTTGAATACTATTGGTTCAACATCTCCATCGCCAACTTTTAATTCCTTCAGGAATGAGTAGAGCTTTTTGTTATAGACTACGATTCGGGGTGTGTTTTTGTCAATTTTTATCCTGATTTTATTTTCATTTATTTTTAATGTTTCAATGAAAATAGTTTTTACCATTTTTAGAAATTCAGGATTTTTTTGCGCAACACTTATCTCATAATGCCCATCATAAACGATGGGTAGGGTTCCGTCGCGCATAACCCCTAAAAAATAAAACAATTGGGGGTTTATTGGAATTTCGTCTATTCTTTCTACCACTGGCTCAAATGGAATCGGCGTCATGATGCAATATGGCTCCTAAAATATTTTATAGTTGTCCTAGCGCAGTTTACGCTACCTTAAGAGGGTCAGAGTTACCCCCGCTCTTTACCAGCCCTTCATCCCGTTGGACCGGGCCTTCAGGTACTAGCAGTGAGCAGGCGTCAACCACTATACTAAGCCTTTCGGCTTTGCAGTGATTTGTGTTTTTGATAAACAGTCGCTCCCCCCTGGTTTCTGCGACCTGCCTTTTACACAAAGGCAGGCATCCCTTCTACCAAAGATACGGGACCAACTTGCCGAGTTCCCTTGCCTGAGTTCTCCCGACACGCCTTAGTCTGTTAAACCAGCCCACCTGTACTGGATCTGGGTACGGACTTACGGATTGCGCGCGCTTTCTTTTCACGGGCCCAGGGAATTGATCCAACCAGCCTTGCGGCCGGCCATTCCTGCATTGAGCTCTTTCTCCTCATAACGAGCCTCCGGAGCTTTACTTCAGTTGGATGCGTCGAGCATCCGAAGATGCGAGGCGCACTGAACCTATCCCCAGGCGTTAAAAACGCGCGTTAGCCTACCGTAAGGCACTGGAATATTAACCAGTTTCCCATTCATCCCCTAGTCATTCGCCCTTTTTTAGAACTTGTTTTTTGATTAAACTTTTTTGCATGATTCTTTTGTTTCGATGTTCTAAAAAAGTTTAGCTGGAGATTTAGGACCGGCTAACCCTTGGCTGACAAACGTTGCCAAGGAAACCTTGGGCTTTCGGCGTTTAGGATTCTCACCTAAATGTGCTGCATACTTACACCAGGATATTCATTCCTGCACAGTCCAGCGGTTCTCACGAACCACCTTCTGCCCATGCAGGACGCCCTCCTACCAGATCGCTTCTCCTAGAGAAGCTCTCCGAGGTATCGGCACTCGGCTTGAGTCCCGTACATCTTCGGAACCCGCGCTCTCGACTGGTCCGCTATTTCGCGAACTCTTCCTTTTCATATTTTCCAAAATATCCAATTTTTTTTCTTTCTCCGTTAAACTATTTTCAGCAATTGCTGAAAAACGCAAATGTTTCAGTCTTTCTTTTCCAATTGTTTTTTTTTCGAGGATTTTTCTTTTTTTAAAGAAAAGAAAGAGGCTTACGCGTTGCTTTGAGGATGGCTGCTTCTAAGCCTACCTCCCAGCTGTCTTAGAGCGGAGGCTCCTTGTGGATTCACACTTAGCCGAGATTTTGGGGCCTTAACCCCGGTCTCGGTTGTTCCCATCGTGAAATACCAGCTTACCCGGTATTCCCGACTCTCTCCTTCTACGGTGAACGCGGATTCGGAGTTTGATAAGAAAGGAGGACCTTTCGATCCCGTGCTCCCTAATCAGTGCTCTACCCCGCGTTCCACCTCCAGAGAGGCTGTCCTGAGGGATATTTCGGAGGGAACCCGCTATCGCTGCGTTCGAGTGGACTTTCACCCCTACACCCAGTTCACCTAAGCAGATAGACTAGCACTAGTTGCGGGCTTCCACCAACCGGAAGGTCGGCTTCGCCCTGACCAGGTGTAGATCACAACAGCTTCGGGTTATAAGCACATGGCTGACTGCATTTTCGTACAGCGTCCCTCCCTTTCGGTGCGGACTTTCGCTTTCGCTACGCTTTTCAACTCGCCATATGCATATACTCCCTGGCCCTTGTTTCTGGAAGTACGGTGCAACCTTGATCAGCTTTCTTCGTCTCCTTCAGAAAGCGTCGTTTCTTTCAGGCTGCACCTGCTTGTAGCCGCATAGTTTCAGACTCTTTTCACCTCCCGTTAGGGATATTTTTCAGCGTTCCCTCTCGGTACTTATTTGCTATCGGTCTGGGGGTATATTTAGGGTTGGATGTTAATTCACCCATGTTCGCACCCCTTACTCGAGGGGCGTTACTCTCTATGGAACCGCCGCTCTCTCCTTCTCTTACGGGTCTTTCACCCTCTGTGGAACTCCATTCCAGGAGACTTCAGATCGGAAAGATACATGCGTTGTCCCAAACCACATTCCACGCGCATTTCTGCGCAGGTTCGGTTTGCCCTGTGCAGGGTTCAGTCGCCCTTACTACCTGCATCTCTATTGATTTCTTTTCCTCCGGGTACTAAGATGTTTCAATTCCCCGGGTAGAGGCAGAATCTCAGGTTCAAAGGCTGCATGCGCCTACCCTGAGCTTATCGCAGCTTGCCACGCTACCTTTTGTGCCCCAGCCAGGCCATCCACTATACGGCACGCACAGCTGATCACTTCATACTCGTGTGGAAACTTTGGCTTTTAACCAAAGTTTTCATTGATTCCAACCAAGTTGGAACCAGGACAATAAACTTTCGGAATCGAACGGATTTCTCCGCACGATTCCATTTTTTATTTGTTTAGGATAAGCATAATTCAATCGTCGCATTGCTTTTTTAATAAAATATGGAGCGCAAGTGAATGCTTCAATTGTAGTTGAGAAAAATGGTTTTTTGATTAAACTTTTTACGCGCTTCATTTGTTTCGATGCTCTAAAAAGTTTAATGGACTCAGCGAGATATTCATATAAGGGGGTGGTGAATGAATACAATTCGGACCCCAGTCACGTGGAAGTGAAAAGGGCTTATAAGGAAAAGGCTTTCGCCTTCCCCTTATATTTTGAACTCGCGGCCTCTCCCTCTTTTTGAACTTATCTTTATTTGCTTTCTTTTTATAGAAGAAGTTTTTATTTGGTTTCTTTTAATAGAATTTCCCAATTTTCTTATAAGGGAAAATGGGCGCTTTTTTCGCTTTGCGAAAAGTGTTCTTTCCTAAAGAAAAGTTCTTGCAAAGGGAGCGCTCTACCAGTCTGAGCTATGAGCCCAAAAAAGTTTATGTCCGGGGACCTCAAGAGCAGTGGAGTAAATATGCACACGCATGTCTAACTTTACTCGACTCGCAGCCTAAACTGCAAAGTAAGTAAAAAGGAGGTGATCTATCCGCAGGTTCCCCTACGGATACCTTGTTACGACTTAGCCCCCCTCATGAAATCCTGACTCGACGCCTTGCGACGCCTCACCAGAACCTCACTTGGGTGACTTGACGGGCGGTGTGTGCAAGGAGCGGGGACGTATTCACCGCGCGAATTCACTCCTGCCATAAAATAATTATGGAAAGATTGATGACACGCGATTACTAGGGATTCCAGCTTCATGAGGGCGAGTTCCAGCCCTCAATCCGAACTGAGGACAGGTTTGGGGATTAGCTCTCCCTTTCGGGGTCGCAACCCATTGTCCTGACCATTGTAGTCCACGTGTAGCCCGTGAGATTCGGGGCATACTGACCTACCGTCGCCCTCTCCTTCCTCCCACTTAACGCGGGCAGTCCCCATAGTGTGCTCTCCATCCTGAGATGAAGGTGGCAACTATGAGCAAGGGTCTCGCTCGTTTCCGGGTCCCATTGGTTGAGTATGAGTATTAATTATTCTCCAAACGTTTTGAAGAAAACCTAATTTATTATTTTCAAATATGGTTTGACGAAAATCAGAAAATCCTTTTGCGCATAAATATTTGATTTCCCTTCCTGCCTGATTTTTTTTATCCTGAATCCAAGCCTCTCAATTATGAAAGAGGTTTTCAAATCAAGCCTGTGGAATATTGGGAAACCATTCCTGATTTCTCCACTTCCATCAAAAAAGCCCGCTAAAAAATTTGCACTCTTCTCATTCTTCTCTTTGAAGATTTCAATTCCGTCTTTTTCGACCTCTTCAAAGAAATCCCTCAATTTAGAGTGGTAAAAATAGGCGCAAGCTTCCCTCACAATCATCTTATTCGGTTTTGTGAGCCTCTGCTTTATTGCTTCTTCGACAAATACTTCGCTGCATTTTCCGCTTACTCCAATTCCCTGCCCAGTCTTTCTTGCCTTCCAAAGTCCAATAACATAGGCAAGTTGTGGAGTTAGCCTGTATTTGCTTTTTGTCTTCTGCGCCATGCTTTCACTTCCCAGTAAAAATTTATATATCAAGCTTTTTCATGGAGGGATATAACTCAACCAGTGGAACTTGCCGGACTTAACCGGACACCTCACGGCACGAGCTGACGATGGCCATGCACCGCCTCTCGGCTCGTCAGGTAAGGTCTTTAGCCTGACCTTCATGCTGCCGTCGCTCACGGTAATATTCCTGGCGTTGTATCCAATTGAACCGCAGACTCCACCCCTTGTGGTGCTCCCCCGCCAATTCAGGGAAGAGACGAAAGTCTCGTCTCTTCTTTCCTTTAAGTGCGTTGGCTTCTTTCTTTTCATTTTAATGTGTGTTTAATGGAAAAGAAAGGCTCATTCAACCTTGCGGTCGTACTCCCCAGGCGGCGGACTTAATGCCTTCGCTTCGTCACTTCACAGGCACAGGCCTGCGAAACAACTAGTCCGCATAATTTACTGCTGGGGCTACCGGGGTATCTAATCCCGTTCGTTCTCCCAGCCTTCGTCCCTCACCGTCAGACGCGTTTTGGCAAGGCGCCTTCGCCACAGTTGGTCCTCACAGGATTACAGGATTGTAAGCTTAGCTTACAAATTTTGCAGTAAGCAAAAGTTTTTACCCCTACCTTGTGAGTACCCCTTGCCTCCCCCGCTCTCGAGTCTCGCAGTATCCCCTGCACGCCTTCCAGTCATGCCGGAAGATTTGACAGAGGACTTACAAGACCGGCTACGGACGCTTTAGGCCCAATATTCGTGGTTACCACTCGGTGAGCTGGTATTACCGCGGCGGCTGCCACCAGTCTTACCCTCACCTTATTCCCCCAGCGTCTTAAACTGGGGAAAAGCCAACCCTAAGGCTGGCACGCAGAGTCCCCCTGTCACGCTTACGCGCATTGCAAAGTTTTCGCGCCTGCTGCACCCCGTAGGGCTAGGGCTCTTATCTCAGTGCCCTTCTGGGGGCTCCGACTCTCATCGCCCCCACCGGTTATAGGCTTGGTGGGCCGTTACCCCACCAACTACCTGATCGGCCGCAGTCCCATTCTTAGGCAGTATAATTACAATTCACTATACCTTTTAGGATAGCAAGCATTCCAGCATAGCTTTCCTATCGGGATTTAGCCTCAGTTTCCCGAGGTTGTTCCCGTCCGAAGAGTAGGTTGACTACGTGCTACTCAGCCGTATGCCGCCCATGGAAGCCCATGAGCTGACTTGCATGGCTTAGTCGAACTCTGCTAGCAGTAACCTCCAGCGGGATCAACTGGAGTTATTATCTGCGCTGCAAACATCCCGCGATATCGTTTGCAGCCCTCGCATTGCTGCAAGGAAAGCAGATAATTACGACCACATAAGGAATTGAGCTTGGGTCCACGTGTTCGCTCCTTATGTCTCCGCTCTTGAAGTCCCTCAGTCAAACCCAACCAAGTTGGGTTTCCATAAATTGAACTCGTGCGCACGAATGCCCCGAGTTCCCAGCATCCTTTTGAAATATAGCCGAATGCAAAAATGCATTCAGCTACATAGCAAAGTGCATCGCACATTGCTATGGATGGGCATAGCTGAATTAAAAAATAAAGTGCCCCTCTCTGACGAAAGTGTTGCTGAGAGATACTCAACAATAGCGTTGAGTAACTTTATTATGTAAAAATACCTTTATAAGGCTTGCTGTGGGTAAGGGATACATAAAAAATATATATTGCAATTTTGGTGAAAATATGAACGCGTCTTTGGAATTGAGGTTTGGCGGCCCCATCGTAAGAAAAGGGGATTTTTCAGAAGGCAACGAAAGGTTTACGAAATTTCAGACGTATAGTGAAGGGGATATGGAAGGCGAAGTTATCGGGGCGAAACCTCTTTCTGGAAAAATTCATCATCTTGAGATTGGAAGATTATTGGAAGTCGTTGTTAGAGCTGTTTCCGATGCAACAACAGGCGAAAAACAAGGGCTTTTTATTCCTTCAACAGACCGCGGAATTTTTGGGTTAAATTATCATACAACTGGAGAAACGCCAGTCAAATATCTAACGGTTGCATCATGGAGGTATAGAACGAAACGGTCGGAGTATCCTGTCAGACCCGGAATGGAATGCGAAGTGTTTGTTGAAGGAATCAAGATTGAACCTGAAATTGAAAGGCTTGTTTCTCCTGAAGTCGCAGAAAGGATTCAAAAATTTGCAGATGAATTTGGAATTAAAATCAATGATCCTGAAATGCCGACTTATGAGGAGAAATTGGCGATTGCGATTGCGCTTGATAGGAGAAACAGAGAGGGGGATATCAGGAGCGCGGTTGAAATCATGCTTGAATTCCCTGCATGGTTTTGCATTGAAAGAAAGACTGAGGAAAGAATCGGGACATGGAAACCAGATGGACGCACTGAAAAACCAATTGTCTGGCAAAATGATCCTCTTCAGTACATCAAGAGGAGGGGACTTCTGGAGTATTTTCAGCAAGTATTCAGTGAAGACGTGCCGTTAAGGGAGAGGGAAAGAAGGGCGGAAGGAGACGATTGGAACGAGGAAGAAGCAACGAAATTTTATGCGTGTTATGAAATTGATCCCCTTCTGCCTACCTGGAATTTTTAGAAATCGGTTTATAAATCTTGATTCGCAAAAACAATATTAAACCATATAAGCAGGAATGGTGTAAGAAATGAGTTCTCCAAATACAGAAGGATTGTTCCAAAAAAGGGAAGCAAGACGTCATGGGGATGCTGGCAGCCTTTACTCCAACCACATTACAGACGCGGATATTAGGCAGCGCATGAATGGGTTCAGGTTCACGCAGGAAACAATAGAGGCAGTATTGGAAATTATTGGAATATGCGCAAGAACATTCACTCCCCGCTTAATTTTCTCTGAAATTCAGGGAAGAAAAAAGGTTGTCGTTGACTGCGGAATAGAGGCTTTGCTTTGTGTTGCGATGGCCTCCAATCGCAAAATACGGAATTCAGTGGATGAAATTACAGTGACTGGCCCTTCAACGCATGAAGTCGAAGCGCAGGCGAGCGATGTAATAAGGGATAAGGTAAGGTGGAGAGGACTCGCTGTTCGGGAAGGAATCCGGCCTTCCGATGAAGAAACCCAACCTCATGCTGCAGAATTTAAACCTCTGCTAGAACCAGATAGAAGAAGAGGCAAAAGTGGACGCAGACCCAGATCTCCAAGACAAAGGAAGGGCATTCCCTCAAGAAGAACCGACGAAAGAACAGTGAATTTGGAAGAAATCCGTAGATTCTTTTTTCATGAGTTTGAGCTTGATATTGCCTCTGCGTTTTGGGATTTGGTTGAGAGAGCATCCGAGCACAATTTTCAAGTCACTCATCGAATTATTGGAATGAACAGTGATAGAATCATCTTATTCTTCTGGGATAGGGGCAAGAGAAAGGAATTTGAAATCTGCATTGGAGGATTGGACTGGTCCAACTCCCTTGGTTTCTATAGAGATAATTATATTCAGGATTACAGGTTATGGATGAAGAAAGAGAGTTTTGAGCAGGTGGTTCAAAGCCTGAGACTTCCGCTCATTCAGCATAAAGGAGAAAATGAAACAGTTGGTTTGGTGATGATGGGTTGGGGGATGGATGAAGCGATGGCAAGGGCAGCTGATTTGATTTTGGAAGCATGCAAGGAGGATAATGGAGGAATTGTAAGAGTTCTGGAGATAAGTGAAGGAGAACGGATTGGGATTGGAGCGAGCATATACGTTCCAGCGGAAGAGAGGGGACCTCTTGATGATGATTTTAGGGAATTCAAATTGACTATTACCCTGGATGGAATCAGAGCCCAGAACCTTGCGAGGGAAACGCTAACAAAGGGGATTCTGGAAAGGATTGAATGGGCGCTCAAAACCGAAGCGGATGAAGTGGCAAGAATCGTGAATAAACTTCTGCAGGAAGGGGAAGTTGTTAGGATTCCATCCGCTGGAATCTGAAACTTCATTTTTTACTTTTTCATTATATGCAATATTTATAAAATGTCATCTATATAAAAAGAAGAAGACGAGGATTGAGGTGGGAGAATGAGTGGAGAAGAAAATGCAATCGTTCAAAGGGAAAGGGAATTGGTTGGGCTTCTTTTGAATCCAAATGCAACAATGGACAGAAGAAAAAAAATTGATGCAATTGATAAGTTGGCTGAAATTGGCACTCCTTCGGCGCTTTCAGCGGTTGTTGAAATGCTTTCAGAGGAATTGCCAGTGAGAATGGCTGCTGGAAGTGCATTGAGACGGACAGGTGAAAATGTTGTTCATGCAATCCCAGAACTGGTCAGGGTTATGCGCTCAAACAATGAAGACGCTGCAGAAGCTGCGGTTTTTTCACTTTTTGAAATGGGTGGAAGGGGGATTATGGAGATATTTGATGCTATTCACACTGAGAGATTGCGGGAATTGGAAGAAAGGGAGGGGACAAGGCCAGAAGATTATGCCTTTATTGGAAGATTTTCATTTAAGGTTCAGAGAGCAATTGAAGAATCTTTTGTTGAGCGGGGGGAGATAATGTTTCCATGGCTGCTTTCAATGGAAGGAATTGTCCGCCATCAAATTCTTCAAGTTCAAAGAGAAGGAGGGGAGGTTCCCGGTATTTTATTGGATGAACAGGATAGGATTTGCACAATGATCCATAGAATAGAGGGGAGACGGGAGTTTGAAAGAACTCTGGAGGGAAGGATTGCACAATTGCATGAAGGCACCAGAAAACAAAAAGTTATGGCCATGCACGATTTAAGAAGAATTTTAAGAAACGAGGAATGCGATGCTGAAACCAAGGAAAGGATTTATTCCGCATTCGTTACTGCGCTTGGAGACGAGCTTGTCGTAAGGTTTTTAGTCGCGAAAGCTTTGATGGAGGCGGAGCTTGCTCTGGACAGTGAGGCTTTTGCTCTCGGATCGCCGTTGACTCCCCATCTTGTTTCAGCGCTTGACAGCACGAATCCGGATGCGAGGGAGGCTGCTTGCTTTGCGCTTGAACCGGCAGCAATAAAAATGGACGAGGCTGCAATCTTGGCTCTCATAAAAAGATTTTCAGATGTTGATTTTAAAGTTGAAACATGCGCTGCGGAATCATTGGCAATGGCTTCCTTGTCCAAAGAAGAGTTCTTGGGATATTTGAGGCAGGTCAAAATACCAGGTACGTTGAAATCGTTTGAAAACGATCCAACTGTTCCGCAAAGAAGATTGGGAATGATTCATACAAGAGGAGAAAAGGGGAAAATAGAGGATGCAAGGGGAGCGTTTGTTCCTGATAGCCGTGTTCATTTACAAAGACTGTTTTGGACGGGAGTTATGCGTTCAAGGATTTCCGCAAGGGAGGAGGCAAGGCAGGCGCGAACTGAGCTTGAAGGAGCAAATGGCAGCCAGCAAATTGGGGGAATGAACCTTCGACAAAGAGGAGCCCATTGATTTTTTCTTTCTTTTCAAAATAATAAATTGAATGCGGGGAAAACATGAGAATTGAATTGAGAGGCAAAGTCTCTGAAATCACCAGGGAGGAAAAGGGAGGATCAGTTGCATTCAATTTTGGGAGGCTGGTTTTCAGAAGAATGCCCGAAGCAATCGGGGAGAATTCAGTTGTTGCTTTGGTTCTTTTTGAAGCGCTTTCGGAGATTGTGGATGGAGTTTGCTTCGTCTCGAAAAAAAATGAAACTGGAATCGGAATATCAGAAAAAGGAAAAAAAGGCAGAGTCGCCACATTTGAACCTTCGGAAGAACTCCGGCATGCATCTGAAGGAATGGTTTTTGAGCTTTTTGTTGATGGAAAGAGAATCATGCCAGCTGAAAAGAAGGGAATGGTAATCGGAACCGGTCGCGAAATGTATGTGCAGATTCCAGTTAAAAATCCACTTCAAACCTACAGAGTTATTTCAAATAGAAGGCCAAAAACAAGACAAGAAAGGATTGATTTGGCGCTTGAACTTGACGAAAGGAATGGGAAGGGCGAGATATTGTTTGCATGCAAAATCATGTTTAACCCTAATAACCTCCCAAAAAGGGTTGCGATTGTAAGACAATTGACGGAACAAAGGAAAGCAATACGGGATGCAGAGCAGGCGCAGGGAGTTTTGAACAGTGAAGCCGCAATCAAGTTTTACATGCAGACAATACAAGTTGAATGATTCCCTATTTTTGCGGATTTTGCTTTTGTTGCTTGCTTTTTGTCGCATAGTGAAATATTACTGCCAAAACAATGAATGCAAATATGGCAAGAAGCGCATAGAGACCGTAATTTTCAAAAGCTTCCATCGGATTTTCCTGCTTTCCATTTAATATTGCATCTATTTCTTCATTAAATTTCGTGTAATTCCCCTTCACGAGCGCAAGCTCTTCCGGATTCATTTTCCTTGAGAGCATTTCGGAATCGAAAACTCTTTTTTCATTTTCAATTTTACTTAATTTATCCTGCAGATCCTCCTGCGCATTCCCATCGGCTGAAACAGGACCTTCTGTTGAATTGAGCTTTCCTTCAATGATTGTATTCAGGGAATTTATCTCTTCAATTATTGATGCGATTCTTTTTGCTTCAGAAGAGGAAGAGGAGTATGAACTCCAGAAAGAGGAGAGGGACGCTTTTGCGTACTCTAAATTGTTTGAATCAAGGTGCGTGCTTGCAGAAGCAAGATTTTTTTTCATCTCTTCGAGATTGCCGTTCAGCGCATTCACGTTGACTCTTGAAGAGAGGTTCTGCACAGAATTCGAGAGATTTGAATAATAAAATTGGGCGAGGGAAACGTTTTCCGAGAGTTTTTTCTTTTCAAGTTTGTTTTCGTATTCTTTTATCCTCTCTTCAGTGATGTTTTTCATGAATCTTGCAGTTTCATCCGAATGCTTTAAAGGAGAGATGCGGATTGAAATCAAAGTCGTCATTTGGGAAATGTTGATTATGGCGCCCTCGTTGAATTTCACAGAATAGCAGAAAAAGTAGCCGTCGTCATTCGGAAACAGCTTGCTTGCCTTGTAAGCATTCTTGGTTTTCACGATTGAAATCACCGTGTTGTGGAGGTTCTGGAATTGGAGCGCTGCACTCCCGTTCCTCCTCGTATTCTTCAGGAGGGAGAAATATTCTGAAACGTTTGAATCGAGATTTTCCCTCCCATTCACCCACGAAACGATCACGGCCAAAAAACCGTCAACGGACATTATGTTGTCCTCGCACAAAGGGATGGACCTGCATGCTTCGCAGAAGTTGTCTATCGTGCAGTTGAACCTGGGAGGTTCCATGCCAGTGAATTTCCTGCATTGCGTCTCCTCGGGCTCCCTGCTGTTGTTGAAGAGGACCATCAAATCCTTAAGAGAGGCAAGCTCTGTTTCATTTGGGTAATACTTCCCGAGATAATATTCCTCGAGATTCGTCTTGATCCCCCCTTCGCTTAAAATGAAATAATCCGCTTTTTCATCATACACGAAATAGGGGGATTTGTTTACGAATACGATTGAGGTTGAATTCCCAGCGCTCTCCATTGTGTATGCTTCGCCGGGATGGATGTAATCCCCAATGGAGAAGGAATTTGCCAGTGCTGAAAGAAGCAGAATGAAAAAAATGATTTTTGGAACGTTGGGAAGAGCTGGAGGGGGCGTGTTTTGGCTTTCGTTTTGAGTTGAAGCGTTTTGGGAAGCTGGCGGCTGTTGTGCATTTTGAGTTGCAGCATTTGCCTGGTTTTGAGATTGAACTGGAGTTTGCTGTGATGGTTGCGCTTGAGTTGCCAAACTTGTTTCCTGCTTTCCGTCTTTTTGAGGAATTAGTGCTTTGGAAGGAGGGCGCTTGAGGAATTTCAAGATTATTAATAATACTGCTGCAACCAGGAATCCGGCCCCAAGCAAAAACGCATTGTCTTCTTTTTTCTCCAAAACAACTGCCGGAGCCTCAGCAAGGCATTCTACAGAAAGATAATTGCATCCATTCCCGCAATTCTCCTTTGTGCTCCACTTCTCCCCGCTTGAAGAGCACTCTTCTATTGAATTGCCATTGCATCTCCTTTCATTTGTTCTGCAGAGTTTTGCGCAGGAGGAAGTATCTGGATTGCAGGAGATTTTGCACTGCTCAACAACAGTCCAGCCCGCGCCATCGCATTTCTCAAGGAATTTCCCATAGCAGCGCGTTGAATTGATTTCGCAAACTTTTTCGCTTTTGCCAATTATTGCATAAAGAGAGGAATATTCGCTCGGATAAGCAAGGTAGTATGCCTTGTTCTTGTCTTCCCCCTTGTAGACTGTTTCCACTTTCTCCCAGTCTGCATCGTATTCATAAACGTCAATGTCTTCAGGATCCAGCCCCACATTGGAAAACCAGCTTCTCTCCAAGGAGAGGGAGAGTGTGCGGTTCACTGGATTCTCGCCCAAAAGCTGGAGGAAGAGCAGGGAGTAAACTTCGCCTTCCGGAACTTCAATCGGGGTTTGATTCAGGAACTGCCACACTGCTTCAACCCCCCTTGTGTCATTGGAAACGCTTATCCGCAAAGTGATTGAATCTGAAATCCTTATTGATGCATTGTCCTCCTTTTTTATCAGAGTGAAGAAGATTCTTTGGTCTGGGGCGACGATTACGCTTCCTCCGCTGCTTACATTGCTCACGCTTCCCGAACTCGGGCCCCCGCCGCCGCCACCTCCGCCTCCGCCGCCGCCCCCTGAATAACAGTAACGCGATTCAGAGTAGCTCCAGGGATATTCGCAGTAATTGCCATCAGTGCATGTTCTGGACTGGGAGGAAGAGGAGCAGGAAGACCAGTCGCCGCAGGAATAGCTCGCTGAGCAGTCTGGAGTTGTGAAATTGAAGGGTCCGGTGGTGTTGCAGTTGCCTGCAATGTCGCATGAAGTTATGTTGTAATAGTAAACAATGCTTTTCACCAAGTATTGGACTGTGAAATTGTGAAATATGCTCAAGGAGGAGTTGGAGCCGTTCAAAGACATTGAAGTCTGGCTGGTTCCCAACAATAGGGAAGCGTTTGCATTTTCAGTCGTATTCCAGTAAATATTCGCAGTGATTGCAGTGGAAGTGTTTGTGACGTTTTCATTCCCTGGAAAAGTCAGATCTATCGTGTAATTCACTGGAGTGTAATTCCTGTTTCCCACCGAATCGTTTGAATAAACTCTCAAATAATTCATTCCCTCTGAACCGATTGCGCTGAGATTGGCGCAATTGTTCAAAGTCGTATTCGTAGTTCCGTTATCCAAAGAGTACCAGCAATAGCTGATTAATAGAAGAGAATCCCTTGAGGAATAATTTAAAGAAGGAGCGTAGTTGTAGTAGGTTCCGTTCACTGGCGAGCTGACGTTTACGAATGGGGGCGTCAAATCAACGGTGAAATTTTTATATGAGATGTTCTTGTTTCCGGCAGAATCATTGATGTAAACTCTCAGGTAATTCCTTCCCTCGGAACCTATTGAACTGACGTTTGCGCAGCTTGAAATGGTCGTGTTCGTTGTCCCGTTGTTCAATGAATACCAGCAGGCGTTCACTCCGAAATTGTCCGCTGCGGAATAATTGAGCGAAGGGTACGTGCTGTAGTTGAAATTATTGACCGGGCTGCTCACGTTCAATTGGGGATATGTCAAATCAATCGTATAATTCACTGCTGAAAGATTCTGCCTTCCCAAAGTGTCATTTGAATACACCCTTAAATAATTCATCCCTTCCGCGCCGACTGAACTCAAATTCTCGCAATTGTTGAGCGTAGTATTCGTTGTCCCATTGTCAAGGGTATACCAGCAATAGCTTATTCCAAAGAAATCTTGTGCTGAATAATTGAGAGAAGGAATTGAAGAATAGGAGCGGTTCAGCGGGGAAGAAAGGTTCATTGAGGGGGGAAGATTGGAAAGGGGGAGGGAATCAGTATTGTTGGTTGTCAGGGTGAGCGCTGAATCGCAGAAACCGTCCTGATTTGCATCAGTGCAGCCATCCGAATAGCCATCATTTGAATAATTGGCCCAGTAATTGCCCCCCCTGTACGGGCTGTTCACGATGTTTCTTTCGCTCCCATTCGTCGCATTCCAGTAATTCAAAAGAATATAAATCTCAGTATTGTTCGAGTTGTTGAAATAATTGTTGTAGAACGTGCTGTTCTCTGAACTGTCCACAATGGAAATGCCAAGCGAATTGTTCATCACGTAGCAGGAGTAAAACAGGTTGGAATAACTTGCATTGAATCTTACTCCCAAAGAATTGTTGCGAATCGTTGAATTCCGTATCGTGAGGTTTGTTGAATTGAGAATATGGAGTCCCATTGAATTGTTGAAAATGGAATTGTTGTGGAAAGTCCCGTTTGCAAGTGATATTGCGTATATTCCCCTTGTGAAGTTGGTTATGCTGCAATTGTAAATTGAAACGTTCCTGACAAAACCCGAAATCCCGGTTATGTTTATTCCGTTTGAATTCCCGTTTCCCGTAATCAGCTTGTTTGCGCAGTCAATGAGCACGTTGCTTATCGAGATTGTGAAGCAGTCAGAACTCCCATTCACGCTGGAATTCAAATAATAATATCCGTATTCAGTGATGTTTCCGCAACTTGAAAGCGGGCCTCCCGGATTGATTGTGAAGGTGTCTGTTTTTTCATTTGTCTCCTGCGGCAGCCCGCTTATGTTGCAGCTCACATTCAGATTGAAGGTTCCCCCATTCGTGAAAGTCCTGTTGTACTCCCAAAGCAATAGGCTTGTATTGTAAGCCATTGGCTGCAATTCAGTCCACCCTCCGCTTATGTTGAATTTTATCGTGCAGTTGCCAGAATCGTTAGTCACGACTCCCCCCGTGGCGTTTGTAAGGTTTGCGTAGAAATTCACTTTTTGGTTTGTATAATGGGAAACGGGTTCGTCGTAGGGATTCAGGGTTGAATTGAAGAGCGTAAGGTTGAAACTGCAGTTGTAGTAATTGAAATCTGCTGAAGTGGGCATTGCCACGGGCAATCCCCCGCAAGTGTAATTCTGGCCGTTGAATTCAATCCTGAACTGGGTGATGTTTCCCGCATAATCCGTGCCGCAATAATTCGAGCGCCACCTTCCAACAGAGAGTTTTATTGGATTTGAAGCGCCCACCTGAAGGAAAGGAACCATGCCGCTTACGTCGACTATAGTGCTTATGTTCGTGTTTGTAGTGCATCTGCACGTGCTCCAGTCATAATACCACCAATCATTCCATAATGTTTGGGAATTATTTGAAGCATTGTAGAGATAAATGCGAACCGAGCTCACGAGATAGTTTGCGCATGGCTGGTATATTTCCACTTCTGAAGTTGCATTTGGGTGGACTATTGAATCATTCTCATCAATTAAAACCCATGCCTCATCAGAGACGTTTATTGTAAAATTATAACTAAGGTAGCACTTCCCTGAGTCGCCCCATCCAGTGCCCCATGAGTTCACCATTAGGAATCCCCCTGCAGTGTCGTTGTATCCTATCAAAGTTATCCCGTGCCCACCCTGATAAGAACCTCCGATATAATTGTACCAGCAGGGGCTGGCGTGGTTGGGGCTGCTCTTCGGGCCGAAGAAGTTGTAATAAACAGGGATTCCGAGCATTACGGGAGTTCCATTTGCGAGATATTCCTTCATCAAAGTTTCATTCAAATCAATATACGCATAACTTCTAATTCTCCAATTCAGTGCTGCCTGCGCCGCAGTTTTATTTGGAAGCTGGTTTATGTCCGTGGTTGTTGAGAAATTATCCTGTCCTGCGCAGCCCCTGTCCCTAAGAATTCCGAAAATTCCCGGAAAAGATGAGCCGTCGTCGCTTCCCCCCGCATAATAATTGTATAAGGAAAGCGCACTGCAAATGTGGTTGTTTGAGGAGGTGCTCCAATTATGCTCCTGCCACTGCGCATAAGTGAAAGAATAATAGCCAACCGCCCAAGTGACGCATGAACCTATCCCGTCCTGATCCCCTATTGGCGGAAGGCCGCTTGAGTTGAGGAATGCCTGCGCGGGAAGCCCATATTCATCGCCGTACTGCCCTGATGAGAATCCGCCGTTATCCTTGTTCCCCTTGGAGCTTCCCTGGTTTTTCAATCTGTATTTCTCCAATTCTTCAGGAGGAGTCCTGATAAATCCTGTGGGATATTCCTGCTTTGAGAAATTGCTTTCTTCCCCGCTTCCGCATTTCTCTCCCTTTTCAGAGCCTGCTTTGCTTCCATCTTCCCCTCCTGCAGAGAATGCAAGAGTGAATAAAATAACCGTAAAGAAGAAAAACAGCCAAGTATAATTTTTTTTTCCAAAAGAAACGTGCGCCTTCATCAATTATAATTGGATTAATTAGTATATATTATTTTTCTATTTGGGAAAATAGAACGAGAGAGAGAATTTTCAATATTTCCTTTTTCGGGAAGTGATGAAATTATTAATCAAGCGCGTTTCCAGTGCGTGAATCTTTGGATGTATCCGATTCCACCTGCTTTTGGCCCTGTTCCTGAATGCTTGTCCCCACCAAAAGGATGCCTTCCCACGAGCGCCCCGGTGACTCCCCTGTTGATATACACGTTGCCAACGTTTGCCATTCTCTTGAATTTATCTATGTGGCTTGGAGTCCTTGAGATGAATCCCCCTGTGAGCCCGTATTTCACTCCGTTTGCAATCTCAACTGCTTCTTCAAAACTTGAGGATTTCATCACAACGAGCACGGGCCCGAATATCTCCTCCTGAGCCAATCTTGAATCGGGAGGAACGTCTATGTAGACTGTTGGAGCGACATAGTGGCCTTCTTTTGGCATTTCTTTTGCTTCGAATTCCACTAATTTTTTCAATCCTTCCTCTTCCGCAATTTTCTTGTATTCGTTTACTTTTCCTTTGGCCTGTTCGTCTATGAGCGGACCCATCAAAAGGATGGATGGATCCGAGGGATCGCTGATTTTCATTGAAAGAATTGCGTTCTTGAGCCTTTCATTGAATTCATCGTAAATGGGGTTTGGGACAATCACCCGCGAATCAGCAGAGCATTTCTGCCCGCCGTACCCGAAAGCGGATTGAACCGCTGAAGCGACTGCAACGTCAAGATCCGCGCTCGAATCAACTATTATCGCGTTCTTTCCCCCCATCTCCGCAATCACAATTTTCGGCCTTCTCCCTTGCCTCTCTGCTCTTGCAGCTGATTCGATTATTCCCATTCCAGTTTCTTCCGAACCAGTGAATGCAATCGTATCCACTCCCTCATGCTCCACTAAATACTGCCCTATTTCGCTTCCTTTTCCCGGAAGATAGTTTGCGACTCCCGTGGGAAGTCCTGCTTCTGAAAATACTTCCATGAGTTTTGCGGCAATTATTGGGGTTTGGGATGCGGGTTTCATTACAACGGTATTTCCAGCTGCAAGCGCTCCTGCGGCCATTCCAGTGAGAATCGCCAGCGGGAAATTCCACGGGGAAATCACTGCGCAAACTCCATTCGGAACTCTTCTTGCACCTTCATGCATTTCATCTTCTTTTTCCAGCCTTACACCATCAAGAGGATAGTAATTCAAAAAATCAATCGCTTCATCAACATCCCCCACTGCCTCTTTCCAGGTTTTCCCTGCTTCATAAATAATGAGCGCCGCCAAATCGAACCTTCTCTCCCGCATTATTCTCGCAGCGTTTTGTAAATACTCAGCCCTCTCTTTTGCGGAAAGCGCACTCCACGCAGGCAGCGCTTCCCTTGCAGCCGCAACTGCATCATCGGCATCCTTCCTGCTTGCATAATAAGTCAAACCAACAACCCTCTCTGGATGCGCGGGATTCGTTGAAACGAGAAGCCGGGATTCGTCATGCAATCTTTCTTCTCCGCCAATAACCAGGGGATGAATCCTTCCAAATTGCGATTCAACGCGCACAAGCGATTCTTCCATCTTCGTGCGCACTTCGGATTTTGAGAAGTCTGCTGGCGGCTGGTTCACGAAACCAAGAATTCCTCCGGTTTTTTTCAATTCAGGGGCGAATCCCCTGCGCATCGTGTTCTCGCAAATGGACTTGGCTGTGAAAAATTCATAAAGCAAGTCTGGCGAAACCTCGAATATTACTCTCTTCACGTTCTTTGATTCTTTGCTTGTTTCTGCCGCAATCCTATTTATTTCGAATGATTCGGGCCCTTTGCAGAATACCCAGTCAACGTTTTTTTCTGCAACCAAAAAGCGTACATTTTTTTTAGAATAGGATAATTGCCTGCGGTAACCATTTCTTCCCAGGAATTGAATGAATTGCTTTGCTCTCCCATCCATGCCCCCTGCGACAGTGACACTATTGCCAGCAACAAGGGACGCTGTTAGCACTTCAGCAAATTCATTAAATGAAAGATTGTTTGCAACAAGAACCCCGCTGCCCCGCGGCAGATATTGCAGCCTGTTCTCTTCCCCCGGGCAGCTTATTACTTGGGAAGAACTCTCCCTTGTCATCGACTCTGCTTTATCTGCGTAACCCATCATCAAATTGCGCGTATCAGGGAATACTTCAGCCTCTGCCCTTGCGGCAGCCTTGCGCATCTTATGCGAGCGCTCAACCTGTTGGGCATGGAAATGGCTTTCCCTGGCAGGAGCTGATTCAGCTTGAGCCAAATGAGCAGCAGGCATGCCCCGCGCATCTTCAACTTCATCGTCTTGGGCCCTTAAGCACGATTCATTGCTTGTATTCTCGAGTATTCTCCTGACAAGGTATGCCATGCCGGGCAAAAGCTCTCCCCAAGGCGAATACACCCTTACACTGTAACCCATTTTTCTGAGAGCTTGCGCGTGGTCGTTTCTCATGCCCTGAAGCACTTGAAACTCAAAATCAGGACGGGCGCCGGTCCTCTGCCTTATATCTTCAGCCATTGCAAGCACATATGCAGAACTTCTTTGATTGTGCGTGCCGAATGCAGCCCTAACATTTTCGCATTCCAAAAGTTTACGGGCCTGCTCCTCGAAGTTTCTGTCGCATTCTTTCTTGTTGGTGTAAACAGGTATGGGCCAGCCCAGCCTAGTTGAGGTTGCAGTTTCGTATTCCCAGTATGCTCCCTTCACAAGCCTGACTGTGAAAGTTTTCTTTTTTGTTCTTGCGAATTCAATCAGATCGTCAATATCCCTTCCGGAATCAGTGAGGTATGCCTGTATTGCGATTCCGAAATTGTCCTTGTTCAGGTCAGGGTATTCCACAAGCATTTCTTTGAATATGTCTATTGTTATGTCTTTGAAGGTGTTTTGCTCCATGTCGATATTTACAAAAACGCCTGCGAGCTTTGCTTTTTTAACAATTCTGCGCAGCCTCTGTTTTACGGCTTCCTTCGTGCCTTCATAGTCTATGGGGTCGAAGCGGGAGTAAAGAGAGGACAATTTCACAGAAATATTATTCAGTCTGTACGATCTGTCTCTCAGCTGGGGATCTTCCAGCATGCGCTCGTACGTTCGCACGTATGCTTCAGCCTCCTCCTCGCTCAACACTGCCTCGCCGAGAACGTCTACTGTATGGTCCAAACCCAGCTGCTGCTGGAGTTCAATAATCCTCAACAATTCTGAAGAATTCGGACTCGTAAACCTTGCTGCAACTTGCTTCACTGCATAGCGCGTTGCACACCCGACAACAGCCGGGCCGACAACTGGCACTGAACCGAATAGGCTGCCGATTGCTGAAAGTGCCCGGATTTCTACAGGCAGCAGCCTGTCACTGTGGGGAAAATATTCGCGGAGATTGCTGACAATCCCTCTCAACGTTAGTCTAGGCAGGGCGTCTATGAAATGCAAAAGCTGCAATTTCGTGTGCATGTCGCGCATGCCCCACTCCATCACCTGTCTGACAGGGTCGAAGCCTTCAGGCTTGAATGATTTGCATGCCTCCCTGATTTCTTTGCGTATGCTCTCGACTTTGCTTTCAAAATCGGACTTTGGAGCGCTTGCTGGTTCTCTGCCAAAATACCTGCCAAAAGGCCCCTGAGTTGGTCCGCCATCAAAACGACAAAAATGACTTCTGTGATTCCCGCGATTTAGAAGCATGAGTAATTTTTATGGAGCCAAAAATATATATAAACTAACTATTTGAAAAGGGCGAAGTTTTCTTGATTTTTCATTGTATTTGAGAATTTCAATCTGTGGTTGCTCTGTCTCAAATGCTGAAAAAGTTGAAAACAACTTTTTCATTTTTGCATTTTGTCTAATGATTGAACGAAATGGGTGCATTTTGTCTAATGGTTTTACGAAATGCGTACCCACAAATAGGGGTTAAGGAAAGCATTAAATATTCTTAAGTATACAAAAGTATCAGTGATGTATATGGATGTATGCACGATAAGACTGCACAAGAAAACAAAATCTTCGCTTGACAAATACAGGGAATACCGAAATGAAAGTTACGACGAGGTCGTAATGAAGCTCTTAAGCATCGTCAACACATGCAAAAAAGAGCCTGAACTTTCAAGGGATGCTGTGGAGAGAATAGAAAAAGCCCGGCAGAGAATAAGGGCAGGAGGTTTTGTAACTGAGGATGAAGCAAGGAAGAGGCTGGGACTTTGACGTATGGGCTGATTTTTGACGGCAAGGCGCTTGAGAATTTAGGAGGTTTGCCAGAAGAATTGCGCCGAAGGATTTTTGAGAAACTAACTAATGCAAAAGAATCCCGCACATTTCTTTGAGCGGCTGGAAGGGCGGCAGGACTATAAATTGCGCGTAGGCGATTATAGAGTGATTGCGGACATCAACCATGGTCTTAAGCGGATTGAAGTGACTCTGATAGACCATAGAAAAAGGGTATATAAACGACTGCCAAAAGAGAGGTAGGCTGAAATAGTAAAAGTTGCGCTATTTTTCAGAAGACGTGGTTTCTGCCAAACTGCAGCTGCATGTGCATGAAGTGGTCAACCCCCCAGTCTGCTTTGAAAGACGGATGGATGTGGCATAACCGTGCGTTTCGATGCTCGTATTGATCGTGCGGCACATTGCCACGCAGTCATTGATGCATGTGCCCATTTCCTTGCTTGCATTCTCTGCAATCGCACAACAGCCTGCAAGCATTATGAATCCAACGATTGCGCAGTATAATAAAAAGCGTTTCATGAATTAATTATATCATATTTTCTATATATCCGTTTGCATTGATTCGACGGCAATGCGGAACCACGTTCCAAAAGCAGAACACTCCAAAACGCTTTTCTGCGCATGGAAGGGGGGAAGGATTATTTTATAAACTATGCGCTTCAAAAGCAATATGAAACGTTGGTGATTAAATGAAAGGAAAAGTAAAGATGTTCAACGCCGCGCGGAGTTTTGGATTCATCACGGGCGACGACGGAAAGGACGTGTACGTGCACGTCTCTGCGATTGAAGGCGGTGCCGCGCTCGCGGTCGGCGAAGCCGTGGAGTATGACGTTGAATCAGGCGAACGCGGACTGCGCGCAAAGAACGTGAAAAAAATCTGAAGGCTTGGCGAATTTTTAGATATCGCTTTGGATGTTCATTTCACTAGTCTTAATAATGAAAATTTAAAAAAAGTTTATATGCAGGGGAAGCAAGGAGAGGCCATATCTCAGAGCAGACCAAACCTTCCCTCGTTCCGCATGCTTTCCTTCAAGCACAAGAGCATTTTAAACGCTGCACCGGCGTGAAAATGCTACGAGAGGCATTCCGTTCTTGCCTAAGCGGGACAGACAGGAACTTTCTACAAAGGCTTCAATGGGGCCACGGTCTTTTGACCATGGAAACCGCAACAGTGAATCACATGATTTCGGCTTTGGACACGCTTCAATGGGGCCACGGTCTTTTGACCATGGAAACAAGATTTAAGGCGGATTCCTCGCCTCAAGGGAAGTGAGCTTCAATGGGGCCACGGTCTTTTGACCATGGAAACCCCTTCTGGTTTTCCATCATAGTACGCAGACTTCTCAAGCTTCAATGGGGCCACGGTCTTTTGACCATGGAAACTATATAGAGATCCCTGGACATTCCATTTTTATCGATTGCTTCAATGGGGCCACGGTCTTTTGACCATGGAAACTTACAGTATTGGAGCAGAAATGATTGAAGCAGAAAAGCTTCAATGGGGCCACGGTCTTTTGACCATGGAAACTTCCCTGCATTGTCACCCTATCTTTCATGTACAATAAGCTTCAATGGGGCCACGGTCTTTTGACCATGGAAACTTTGAGGTCGAAACGAAGAAGAGCAAGGCCGGAACGCTTCAATGGGGCCACGGTCTTTTGACCATGGAAACTGGTGAAAGTTGACAAAGCGGATTCTCCGCCGAAAGGGCTTCAATGGGGCCACGGTCTTTTGACCATGGAAACTTCCAACCGTTGAGATGATCAGGGGGGAGAAGAAACGCTTCAATGGGGCCACGGTCTTTTGACCATGGAAACGGCAATATAAACGTCTACCTCTGATAGTTTCGAGCGCATGTTCTATATTCGTCTTGTTTGGCAATAGTAGTAATGAAAATAAAAGTTTATAATTGAAGTTGCATTCGTAAATATTGTTTTTCGAGCGGGAGGCTATGTGTGTTCGACACCTAACCGCTCGCATTATACCACCGTGAGGGACTGTTCAGTAGGAGGCGCTTGTTTACCAAGTATCTCAATGCGTTTTTCGCTTTTTCTCTCAGAACATCCTAGATCAATAATCATTATCCGGTCTTCGTTCTGATTGATAATTTCAAGAAGTGTTGTAATTAGTACGACTTTTTCTTTCGGATTTAAGCGACAGAAGAAAACTGAATATTGTGCGCGTTCACCAAATCCTCGCATTGACTTATATACTGCGTGCAGCCGTTGGGAATTCATTATGTCATAGCTAACGAGATACAAATTTTTCATTCGCGTCACCTAGTGCAGAACGCGGGGTATTCGCGGCTTTCTCCAGTCAGATATCGAGCAAGCAATCTCGCTTGCACTTCAATCGCTCGACGATAGTTTATTTTGTAGCCAAATACTGGGTGGGTTATTTGGGTTTCGAGACGTCGTTCAAATGCTCTTATTATTCTCTTTCGCGCCTCTGGCGTCACAGCTGTTGCGCCTGCGCGAGTTATGAAGTCTTGAGCCTGGATTTCTTCGTTGTTTATTAGTGTGACAACTACGGAGTCTGCAATTAGTGGTCTGAATTCTTCCATAAGGTCTAAGGCTAATGCTGGTTTTCCGTAGCGAGGCGCGTGATAAAGCCCTAGGTACGGGTCGAACCCAGTCGCAAGAAGGGTTATCGCAAAATCTTTCGTCATTAATGCATAGGTATACGATAAGAGCGCGTTGATCGGATCGCGGGGGGGCCGCCGATTGCGTTCGGTGAAATTGAACCCGGTTACCCCCGCTTGTTTTTTCAGCATGTTTCCAAAGCGCATGAAGTATATTCTTGCCGCGTTTCCTTCGACTCCCAATAATTCTTCACTCGTAACCACTTTGTTCGCTTGCTCTACGCTCTTTGTGAGTTCATCAAGCACTTTTTGTGGAACGCTTGCATCGTTTCTCCTAAGCATCGTCCTGCAGTTTCGTATCTTTCCGCTAATGAACGCACGCGCAATTTCTATCGATTTGTCAGGATTTTCGGCAAGCGCGAATTGTTTCCTGCGCAATTCTACATTCTTGTGGCTCATTCCGTGCGTTACTCCGTAAAACCAGCCGCCATGCGAGAAGTGACATATTGGTATATTCCTATCACATAGTTCATGTAATGCCTGAGTGGTTATTTGTACGTTCCCGAACATGCTTAATTGCGAAATATCCATCAATCGGGTCCTAGCGACAATTCCGTCCTTATTTTTTATTATCAGTTCAGCCCCACTTTTCGAAACTGTCGCGCCTTGTTCTTGCACGTATAATGGAAGCGCTTCATCCAGGGCGGGCACTATTCTTCGAACCACATCTCCTTTTCCTGCAAGCAGGTTAGTTTCGTCTGGCAAGCATATTCCAACTAGCGCGCATCGCGGGCATTTCGGACTGTCTTCGAGTGGTAGGGGCGCGCACGGGTTCGCCGCAGTTTTACGCGCTTCTTTCGCAAATTCAAAGACTTGCTTTACCAATTCCTCCGTAAATTTTATGGTTACTCTGCTCTTAGTTTGAACGTAATAAATTACCCCCGTATTGCACTCGTAACCGTTCTCGCGAAGTATGAGTCCCTGTGCGCAGACTTGGATTTGATCCGCGAGCCAAGCGCCCTCAGGCAAGTCTGGTTTCGAGCCTTTTTTGTAGTCTACCGGCGTGACCTTGACCCCATCTCCTTCAATAAGATCTATCTTAGTGATTAAACCACATTTTTCGCCCGATAGCATTACTGAACGAGCATGAAGGCGCTCACTCTGCTGCTCGTCTGGTAAGGGCATCACACCAATTTCCGAGTCAACTTTCTTGTGCTTTAGATGGCCTTCTAGCGTATCCGCAGATTCGTTAAAGTCACCTTGGACATACTCGATGTAAAAAAGGCGGGGACAATAGACGAATTCGTTTAGCATTCTGACGGGGATAAGTTCCAGTGCCTTGCCGTCCATTGTTATGTTAGAGAACATTCGGATACACCTTTCGTTCGTCACAAAGAGGGGTGAATAGTCCAAGACCGAAATGACTTCCGTAGCCTACCGCAATCGGCCCTTCTATAGGCTTATCAAATTCCAGCAGGCACGAATAGCCGGTGTTGCCGCACCTTCGTCCGCCGCCGGTTTTCCGTTCAACTGTGAAACCCAGAAGCGAATGGTCGGCGATGCCCAGCGGTTTGCATTCTACTCTTGTTGGGACGACTCCATCAAGTTTCAGCAGGCGCAGCAGGTCGTGTTCCGGTGAACCTATCTGCAGGCCGTTTTCAGCGTCTAGCTTAGGTTTTCCAGCCCTAGTGGACTTGGGGTGCCTTGTGGGCACGAACGGCGTAACTGATTTCCAGCGGCGTGATTTGGCCAATAGCAGGGTATCCGTGAATTCCCTAGCGTTTCCAATACCCAACAACATCAACTTTATGTCGTAGCCGCCATAACCCCACACTTTTTCTATGCTCCGAAGAGCATGTTCAGCTTTCTCGTTGAATCCACTGGGCGCATAAACCGTGATGTGGCTTACTGTTCTTCGCAGTGCGGGCTGTCCGGACGCGCTTTCACAAAAGATGCGGGCATGCATGTGGTTTTCAAGCGGTTTTCCTTTCTCATCGCAGCCGGTGAAAACCGGTTCGCCGTCCGACCACTTGACTAGAGCGGCATGAACCCTCTCTGCCAAAGACAACGAGTATCTAAGACTAGGGCGCACTGCGCTCGCCACCGCAAAACGGGCAAGCGGCGGCCTCTCGCCTTGCTTTCTGGGCACAAATTCTGGGCGCACGTTCAGCGCACCTTTCTGCAGAGCATACTGAACCAATTTGCTGCCGGGCGGTTTGTCCCAGCCGTCATTCTTCCAATCACTTGTTTGAGCTTGCAACGCCTCGAAAACGCTTTCCGGAAGTTCGGTGCTGTTTTTATTCTCGTCTTTCCACGTCACATATTCTTCGCTGCCCATGCAAGCGAGCAATTTGACTGGCGTGCAATCTCCATTTTCAGGAAACTCTTTCGCAAGGTAGGCCTTGTGGTAGGAATTGTCTTTTCGGATTTCGTCTAGTTCAGGTGAATCTATAATTCCCGTTTCAGTCCAAGACTCGGAGCGACCGAAGTAATAAATGCCACTGGCCAGTAGCTTCAGCGCCTGCCTTTCCTCAGAGCTCAATTCAACGTCATTCCAAATCACTACCAGCGGCTTGGATTTTGGAATTGCAATGAACGTATCTAAGATGAGAGCAGTGTTTTCCTTTTCATCCTTTATTTCGCCGATGGGCATAAAGTGACGGGTATGCGCTACTGTCGTTGGAGGCAGCAGGTATTCCGGCGGGCCGCTCAGCTTGTCCAGCAGAATGACGAATTCTTTCGGCTTTATGCTATCCTGCCCTTTTTGGTACCATACGGCAATGAGCGCGCGCAGAAGACGCCAAGGCGAAGGCGGCCATTCCACAGTGCCTTCGTTCACCTGTTTGTCCCAAGGCGTTGCGTGGTACCTGCCAGCAATGAAGTTAAATCGCAGCGCAATCATAACACCACTTCATTCTTTCTGCTCTGGGTCGTCATTTTCGTTTCCAGAGTTGTCCTCCACTTCTTTACCTCCAGAGTTGTCCTTCGCTTTTTTGCTTTTGCTAGGTATAAATTTTTCGGTTATCGAAGGCGATTCTCCCAGTTCGCTCTTGCAATTCTCAATCAGATGCGGAAGCTCTTTGGAAAGTTCTTCTTCCGTGGGCAACACGAATCCTTCTGGAATATCAACCTTGGGCGTTTCGGCTTTCAGGTCACAGGCAGTCCGGAAGCGAAGCCCTTCGTTGAGAACCTTCCTGATTTTGAATAGAGCCAAGGTAACGAGCAACTTTTCGGCATTTTCACCCAAGCCATAGTTTCGTATCTGGGCCAAGTCCAAGCTGAAGAAAGCGGTTATCTTCCCAGTATATTCGCTCCTTGAATATGGAACATTGCCATAACCTTCGGCAGCACCTCCTTCTTCCCCCTTACCGGGATTTATGAAGTCGTTTTTCACTCCCCCGCTGACTGCTTCATTCACATTCTCGGCTTCCACGAACGCGCTGAGGGCGCGCGAAATTCTGCATCTCCCGCCTGCATAGTTTGGCATGAATATGCCATGCAGAAGCGCGCTAGTATCGTATTCGAACAGCAGGGTTACCAAGTCTTTTTTTTCTTGGCTACGGTAGGGCTTGGCGGGTACTTTATTTCCTTTCTTACCAAATTTTTCGGTAAAAATCTTGTCGATCTTGCTGTTTTCGGCGTCAAGTATATACGCACTATTTATTCTATGCGCTTCCAGAATGCTGTTTGTGAGCTGCTTGTTTGCGCTATCATTTACCGCGACGTAAGGCAGGCCTTTCAGCGGTTGCACGAGTTTGTTGTTGGCGTTGTCCCAACAAACCGCCTCCATGTGATTGGCCATGCTTTGCGTGGATTCCACGAGCAACATTTTCGTTCCGTCTGGCGCGTCGTATGTAGCCGCCCCAATGTCTGGAAATCCCGTTGGCTGGAATCTCGTTCCTTGCAGCGGTTTCAACTCGACGCTGATTAAAAGCCTCGCTTTTCCATTCAGTTTTTTCAATTCATTGTCCAATTCCATATCTACACCTCTTTCACGTTTTCCAAAATCCTATCTCTAAGAAAATTAATATCTCTGTGGCCAAGCGGGAAAAGCAGAGCGGCGGCAATTCGTTCGCATAACCCTCCCGGGACTGACAATCCAACATATTTAGGAATTCGACAGCCGCTTGCGCGCAAGCGCCACACTGCAAGTTCCAATGCCTTCTTTCCATCGCTGGGAACTAACCGCTTATGGATTGCGGGAACCAGCCAAATTTTATTCATATCAAAGTCAACCCCCGTATAGCAAAGCTTCGCCAATGCATAACCTGCACCAGGGAATAGACTCTTGCGGTTTATCGGCTCCCTTTTAGGTTTGATTCTAAATTCTCCGTTGTGCCATCTCAAAAATATCAATCCAAACGTTAGGTCTATTATCTTCTTGTCATCAAGGCGTCCTTCAATGAACTCGTTCACGTCTTCAAGGCGGGGGTAAACATTAGTCGATTCCGAATAAGTAGTCTCCCCTCTTTGTTTCAATCGTAGAATTCGATCTTCCATAATGATATTTAAGAGGCGAACGGGCTTTCCAGTAAATCGAAGCCATTTCTTGACATCTTTTGCAATGTGTTTTTCGTCATCTTTTTGTTTTGTCTTTTCATTCCTGCTTCTGATTAGTACGTTGAACTCGTTGATTAAAAGAGACGTTAGTGATGCCGCCAGCCTGAATTCTGCAGAACCATCATCTGCTTTTTCAAGCCATTTGGCATCTAGTATCGGGCGAGGTTTTAGGCTCCAGCTATCCTTGCGCTTTTCAGCCTCTTTAATAAGCCGACCAAAAGCAGCAATCGTCTCCAGCACAGGTTCCGGTTTCTCAAAACCCCGGTGGCACAAGCGAAACAAATTCTCCTCTATTTCCCGAAGCGCGCGTTTCTTGACTTCTGCATCCTCTGTTCTTCTACTTTTAAATACCCATTCAATCGGTTCACGGAGAAGATCCGCATTCAATTCTCCTTGTGCGTTGAAAGTATCAAGTTTGACCGCAAAAAACGCTTTACCGTTTCTCTTGAGGAACGCATAGCGGTGGAATGCCGTAAGCCCACGGTCTATTCCCAGTGCCGCAACGGATTGCGCGAACTCGATGGCATTTTTTGCACTACGGCCGCCGAATTCCGCGCGACCTTCTGAAAACAAGACTTCAATTTCAGCTAAAGATACAGGTTTCCCCCAAGTAGGCAGCCACATTTCAGAACGGACTGTCTCACCACTTGCTGCGGTTCCATAGCCGCTTGCCGACGCTCTAACGCTGAAAGGAAACGCCATTGACGTATTGTTTCGTTTGTTTTCGTATTTTCTCACTGCGGCGCCAGCAAATACAATGGCACCTTCCATGGTAAGCACATAATCCCAAGGGTTTGCACGGCTTTGTGAAATAAATCCGTTGGATGCATTGAAGTTGCCGACCGCATTTGGATTGAATTGTCCAAAAATTCCGTTCCTTTCAATTCCATTTGTTTGTAGGCCGAACAACGCGTTTGACAGATTGCGCTTGTTGGTTTCTGTCTGTAGTTTTGATTTTTCATTATCGACCATAATTCTTGCGATTCTTTCGATGAATAAGCCCGAAAATTCAGCATTTCCATCGTTGCCTCCGCTGCCGAGCAGAGGAAAACCTTTCCAGTCGGCTTCTGAAGAGGTTATAACAAGAACTGCATCCATCCATCTGACGGCGTCATCCGGCAAGGTTGCTCTCAATCGTGCTATCAACCTGTTTTTTACAATCTTGCTCGCGTTATCTTTTTTGTCGAGTTTGTCTAGCGGCAAGCCGTCCACCCTTGCGGCAGCCACAACTTCTCGTGCTTTTTCTATCGTTTCATGAAGTGCGTTCAGTCTAGGATCCTTGGACTTTAGTAAGTTATCCAGCGAGGTAGTCTTACCTTTTTTCTTGAGAAAACCACATCCATTATTCCACGGCGATATAATCGGCGTGGGCGCATACTTTGTCAGGAAAAAATTCACTAGTTCTTTCTCGTTCAGTTTGGATTGAATAATGAACACGCCGTTCTTCCAGTAGCCTTTGGCATCTGCATCGGCCTGTTCCACTACCAGCCGAAATACGCCCAGCGCCTTTAAGTAACTGGACAATGGCTCTGTGGAGCAACCTTTGAGCACAACATCAATCCTTTCGTCGGTCATTCTTCCGCCTCTTTTTTAGACGCTCTCCAATCAGCGATTCTCAACAACATCTCATAATAGGCGAGCCTGAACGGACCGATTGCCGGACTGTTGCGCAGGTTCAACGTTCTTTCGAGCCAACTGCCTTCGCCCAGCTCCATAAACGACAAGTCCAGCTTAATTCCATGGGGAAGCAGTGGAGGCACTTGAGGCAACTCGTCGCCGTCCCACACGCCTCTTGCATAAGGCTTTTCATTCGGCGGCTTCTTCTCGCCGGGCAACGAACGCAGCAACAAGCGCACTTTTCCGTGGTGAGCAGCAATTAAATAAGCTATCAGGTTCGCGTTGGCTTGGTTGCCTGCATTGTTTTGAAGATATGCCAGCGCGGATGCAAGTTCGTGGCGGAAGTGTTTTCTTTCATAACTGCCTCCTTTTTGTTTAGATTTAACCCAGAGTTGATTAGTTGCTAATGCCGAATTTGAACTGCGAAGCATTTTTTGAAATACATCGTGCGATTTACCTATATCGTGCCATTCGGCGGCAGTATTCAGTGCATTTGCTATACTTTTTTCTAGTTCAAGTTCGTTGCTTAATTGCGAAACTTCGTCTTCAACATCTCTTGTGTGCTGATTTAAAAGGACATCTCTGTTAACACAGGTCAAACGGTCGCTATCGTAGCTATCTTCTTCTACTTCCTTTCCACCATCGTTTCCATCTAATTCTTCTACTACATTTTTGCTGACAAGTTCTAGGTCCCAACCAGTCTTTTCGTCATAGCCGCCAGCTGTACAGTCCAGCAACAAAACTTGACCCGGCACAATACTGTTCGCATCCCTTATTTCCTCTAGCTGCTTGTCTCGCGGGTTCCAGCGACGAAAACTAACTGCTTGTTTCTTGCGCTTTCGGGGCGCGCTTTCCTTTTCTTCATTTTCGTTATCTTCTGTTTTTCCCAACAGTTTTTTGGCATCGCCTATTGGAATGCTGCACAGTTCTTCTCTCGCGGGCATCTTATAATCGAATTTTGCTTCACCAACATTCTTCTTCCAGAACACCTGCACGTCCGTGTCGTTGCTTTCACGGATGTAGCGAGACACGTCGAGGTCATTTCCGGTCAAATCCGGTGTTGTATCAAAGAGATCCACCATGTCCCGTTTTCTGATAACTTGGTGTTCCGTCGGCGACGGCAGGTAGTTTTGGCCCACCGTTTTCAGACTATTTATCCCGACATCTTCCAAACCAACAAGCAGCTTCTTCGCCGAATCCATCTCTGCTGGATCGTAAGGCGCGTTTAAATCCTGTTTGCTTTTCTTTTCATCATTGCGTTCGTTGGTGGGAGAGTCTATCCACAGAATTTCGGCATCATCGAATTCGCCATAACGGTTGCATCTTCCGAAGCGTTGCACAAGCGAGGGCCAAGGGGAGAGTTCGGTGAAGAGCCTGGCGGCGGACACGTCAACGCCAGCTTCCACTACTTGCGTCGCCACTACTATGCGGTCTTCTCCTCCAACAAGCAAGGCAACGTTTTCCTCCCGGTCGTTCTGACGGAATCGCGAATGGATAAGGGCGTGCAGAACGTTTTTCTTTGCGGCTTTAATTTCCTTTTCGACTTCACGATAAACTTTCCGCGCTCGCTCGACGGTATTGACTATAGCCAGGCTCAATGTTCCTTCCCGGTGGTTGCCGACTATGTCCTTTGCTAACTTAGAATAGTAATCTTCATCGCCGATGTAGGCGTCGAATTTTTTCAATTGTTTTCTAGCGCTTAGGCGTTTTTTCAAAACGATTTGGCTTTCGTCTTCACTCCCGAGAGCGCGAATCGTGCTTTCTTCTGGCGCGGGATGGTCAAAGGTCGACAACCTGTTCTTGTCGACGGTGGCACTCATCCAGAGCGTCATCGTATTTCCAGAACAACCGAATTTTCCCCGGAATGCCTGCAACTGGGCGGATGTTTCTACCCCTACACCCATGAGCTGAATCTCATCCATGACCCAAAAGCAATCATTGTTCAATAGTGCATAGTGAACCGGCCAGCGATAGCGGGACATACCATAGCCACGGTTCAGCGCCCTGGATAGCAGCATATCCTGCGTACCAATAATTATCGTGTCACGCTCGGGATGCCCGTCCCAATCATCCGCGTCCTCGCCACCCATCAAAACCGTAACTGCAATCTCCGCTTTTAGATCTAGTTTTTCAAGGCATTTCCTTGCTCTTTCCGCGGTTTGTTCTACTAGAACCCGCATAGGTAAGCAGTAAACTATTCTGCGAGGTGTGTCTGCACGTGTCTTTTCGTCTGCAAAACGCCGTTTCCATAGCCATGCAAGAATAACCGCTTCGGTCTTACCGCTTCCCGTTGGTGCATTCAGGATTTTGGGGAAAGACTCTGACTCAGCCAATCTAACCTGATAGGAAAACGGCTTGAATCCAGTTGCGTTTTCGAAAACAACACAAAAATCTCTTCGTGGCTTTTCCTTCATATAGATACCTCGTGCTCGGAGACAATGAAATGGTGCAGGGGATGTCCCCCCGACCACGTCTCTAATCGGATTTTCCTAGTGCTTAGAGACCAGAACTGTATGCAGGGGGAGGGATTTGAACCCGCGTAGGCCTTAGCCATCAGATTGCTCAAAAAACTTTCTTAAAAGAAAGTTTAATCAAAGAATTTTTCTTTTATTAAAATTTTCTTTTTTTAAAAAGAAAATTTTACTTGAGTCTGACCCGTTTGACCGCTCCGGCACCCCTGCACGTTACTTGTTGATTTTGGGCTTATTGAATATTTAAGAGAATTTAGATTTAAATGTTTTCCCTTCAAAATATATTCATTAATAATGATATTTTAAGGAGGCGAGAATATGGACTTCAATATTATTGAGAAAACAGATCCTGAAATCGCGAAAGCGCTGAGAGGAGAGGAGGAGAGGCAGAAATACGCTCTTGAGATGATTGCTTCTGAAAATCATGCAAGCAGGGCTGTTTTAGAGACCATGGCTTCCGTATTGAATAACAAATACTCTGAAGGCTACCCCCTGAAGAGGTATTATGGGGGGAATGAATTTGCGGATGCAGTGGAAACACTTGCAATCCAAAGGGCAAAACAATTATTCGGTTCTGAACATGCGAACGTGCAGCCTCATGCAGGCTCGCAGGCAAACATGGCCGCTTATTTTGCCTTGATTGGACTGGGGGATAAAATCATGACGTTGAGTTTAGCTCAGGGAGGCCATTTAACCCATGGAAGTCCCGTTAATTTCTCTGGGAAATGGTACAAAGTCGTGCACTATGCATTGAATGAGGAGGAAGTATTGGATTACGATGGAATCAGGAAGCAGGCGCTCGCGGAAAAACCGAAACTGATTCTTTCAGGTTATACTGCTTATCCAAGAGCAATTGATTTCAAGAAATTCGGAGAGATCGCGCAGGAAGTGGGTGCATTCCACGTTGCGGACATTTCACACATTGCAGGGCTTGTTGCAGGAGGAGCGCACCTCTCCCCCGTGCCCTATGCGGACGTCGTCACAACGACAACGCATAAAACTTTGAGAGGACCCAGAGGCGCTTTGATTCTTTGCAAAACACAGCACGCGCAGGCAGTTGATAAGGCAGTGTTTCCTGGTTTGCAAGGCGGTCCCTTTGAGCATTGCATTGCGGGGAAGGCAGTGTGCTTCAAGGAAGCAATGTCTTTGGAATTCAAAAAGTATGCAAAAAAAATAATTGAGAATGCAAAAGCCTTGGGGGAGGAATTGCAGGCTGGAGGACTCAGGTTGGTTTCCGGAGGGACTGACAATCACTTATTATTGGTGGATTTGACTCCCAAGAAATTGACTGGGAAGGAGGCGCAGGAAGCTTTGGAAAAAGCTGGAATAATAGTGAACAAAAACATGATTCCGTTTGACAAGGAGAAGCCCTTCGTCACAAGCGGAATCAGGGTGGGGACTCCCGCATTGACTACCAGGGGAATGGGAAAAGAGGAAATGAAAATCATTGGAAAAATGTTTGTTAAGGTATTGGAGAACAGCAAAGACGAGAACATAATTAAGAAAGTGAGGGAAGAGGTAAGAGAACTGTGCAAGAAATTTCCAATATATTAGATGGGAAAGCGCTCAGGGAGAGGATATTGGCTGATTTGAAAAAAAGAGTGGAAGCGCTTGAAGAGAAGCCCAAACTAATAGTATTCCTGGTGGGGAAGGACCCCGCATCAGAACTCTACGTTGGAAATAAGGAGAAGGCTTGCGCGCAATTGGGAATGCGTTCTGAAGTCGTGAAACTGGATGAAAAAATCAGCGAGAATGAATTGATCGGGATCATCAAAAAGAAAGGAAGGGAAGCGCACGCAATGCTCGTCCAGCTCCCCCTTCCAAAGCACATAAGCGAAGAGAGGGTGATTGAAGCTATTCCTCCTGAAAAGGATGCGGACGGGCTTCATCCCTTAAATATGGGGAAACTGCTGCGCAATGAGAAGGGGATCGTTTCATGCACTCCAAAAGGGATAATGAGACTGCTGGATGAACACAAGATTGAATTGAAAGGGAAGCGCGCAATAGTGATCGGGAGGAGCAATATTGTCGGAAAACCAATTGCGATTCTTCTCATGCACAGGCACGCAACAGTCACGATTGCCCATTCCCGCACGCAGAATCTGGATGAACTGATTTTGGAAAATGATGTCGTAGTTGCCGCAGTGGGAAAAATCGGGCTCGTTAAGGACGTGAAAAAGGGAGCGATAGTTGTAGACGTGGGAATGAACAGGACTGAGAAGGGGTTTGTGGGAGACGTGGATTTTGAAAAAGTTAAGAGCAAGGCTTCCTATATTACTCCAGTGCCCGGGGGAGTTGGACCGATGACTATCGCAATGTTGATGGAAAACACGATTGAATGCTTTGAAATGCAGAAGAAATAGTTCATTATGCGCTTCATCTCCATAAATATCTGCTCGCTTCAACCTTGCTTCTGATGTCTTCAATGGCTTCGGGCGTCAATTCTGCCTTCACTTCCTGTTGTGCGATGAAATCAACCAATTTGCTCAACGCGTAACGGGGGTAGTTGTAGTCCCTTAATTTTTTTACAAACCAAGCTAAAAGAATGGTTGCGGGGACACTCACTATTATTGTTCCTATCGGTGTGGGGGAACCGTTCATTATGGAGTTTGCGATTTGTGAAATAGGATATATGAGACCAGCCAGAACAACGCCGGAAAGAAGGGGAAACAGCATGGCATCGCGTGCTTTCATTTTTGACATTTCGTATACTCCCCCAGGAATTCCGTATTCATCCATGACCTGCATCCTTGTTACCTCCTCTGCTCCCTTTCGTATGAATCTTTCTGGAGATCTTTCAAATTTCCTTCTTCCTCCCCTTGAATTATTAATAACAAAAGCCGTGCTTTTGACTGCTTCTGTAGCAAAATCAATGATGCGTATATCAAGAAGTGGCTGCGCTTTGTGCTGTCTTGGAGTCAATCCAATAACATGCTTGAATCAATTGCTCCCTTTCTTTTGCAACTTTTGATGTTGGATAACGGTCGAGTGCAATTGCCATTGGATCACAATATGAGATTATTCGCAAAAGGTTTAAAGCTTTACGAATTCGATGAACGCGGGGAAAAGCATGGAGAATAAGGGAAATACGAAAAATCAATGAAAAGGAGTTGAACATATGGGGATTGACCCAAGTCGTCTTAGTTAGATGCAGAAAAGAAGATTTCGAAACACCTCAACCAAAAACCATAAATACAAAGCTGTCATAATAGATACGGTGAAATGATGGATTTAGAGCAGATAATGCTGTTTAATAATGTAGCGATGGGGCTCATTGCCCTGAAATTCATGCTGATAATAATTACACTTGCAAGCCTCAGCATATTCTATGCAAGATGGAAATTCGTGAAGAAGAATTATTCCCTCTACCTTGGAATCAATTTTCTTGGGCTTTCATTCCTTCTGGACTATGCAACCATGGTGAGATTCTTTGATGCGCCAGTCGGGATTCTTTTGAGCAACCTTTCCCAGGCAATGTTCTGCCTTGCATTGGCAAGCTCGTACTACAACATGATGAGGATAACTGAGAAAGGAAAAGAGGAGAAGAAAACAGAGGAAACGCCCAAACCCAGCGTGCCGGCGCAAACGCAGTCTCCCCCAACCCAATGATTTCTTTTTCTGTTCTTTGCCTATTCTTTCAGCATTGCGTTCGCGCAAGAACGGCAGCACATGTGCATCTTTGCGATGTTTGTGTAGAAAAACGCATCTGAAGAAATGGAAAAAGGTGAAGAGAAGTAATTGTTTCATTGAGGCGGTTTTATGGCTGATATTATTCTCCAATTCCCGGAAGGGCTCAAGCAGATGGCTTTGAAAGAGGCTAAAAAATGCAATGATGCATTGATTTCCTTTTCAGCCTGTTATGGAGCATGCGATTTGGCAATTGAAGAAGCCAAAGCAGTTGGAGTGAAAAAGATAATTCATTTTGGGCACGCGCCATTCCTGAATGCAGATGAAGAAAGAAGGATAAAGGAGATGGGGATTGAAATTGAATACAGGGAATTCCCCATAGAGATGGAATTTGAGGAAGTTTTGGAGAAGGCACTTAAAGAACTCAAAAAATTCAAGAATATTGGATTGGTCACGACAGTGCAGCATGCAATGCAAGTTGAGAAGATGAAGGAATATCTGGAAAAAGGGAAAACAAAGGTTTTTGTAGGGAAGGGAGTGCGCACGAAATATCCTGCGCAGATTCTGGGGTGCGATGTTGGCGCTGCGCAAAGCATTGCAGATAAAGTGGATGGGTTCTTATACGTTGGGGGAGGACTTTTCCACGTGCTTCCGTTGAGCGTCCTTAATAAGAAGACGCTTCTTGCAGACCCGTTCTCCAAGCAGGTCAGATGGATGGATGAGGACTTTGAGAGAAGGAACAAGAAAATAAGGGGAAGGAGCGCACTGCTTGCAGAAAGCAAAAAAGTGGGGATTCTTGTGAGCACGAAGATTGGGCAGTTCAATTACAGGCTGGCGCAGGAGTTGAAGAGGAAGCTTGAGGAGGCGGGGAAGGAGTGCACGATACTCGTCGGGAACGAGATAAGGGACGAGCAATTGACGAATCTGAGGGAATTCGACTGCTTCGTGAACACTGCCTGCCCGAGGATTTTCGAGGATTTCGATAGGATCGTTCCGGTTGAGAGCGTTTTCCTGCTTATCCAAGGGATGAATAAATAAAAGCTTTTTTTACTCATATTCTAGCATGGCTGAATTCAAATGCGGAATCGAGATCCACCAACGGCTGGATGCGCACAAATTGTTCTGCAATTGCGAAAGCATTCTTGAGGAGCAGGAAGTTGCCAGAATCAAGAGGAGGCTGCGCGCGGTTGCAGGGGAATTGGGGGAAGTGGACAGGGCTGCGCAGGCTGAAGTGGAAAAGGAGAAGGAATACACGTACATCCAGTATCCCAGGGCAGCTTGTTTGGTGGAATTGGACTGCGAACCTCCGCACGAATTGAACAGGCGCGCTCTTTCAATCGTTCTTGAGATTTGCATACTTTTGAAATGCGATATCGTGGATGAAGTGCAGATAATGAGAAAAACCGTGGTGGATGGGAGCAACACTTCGGGATTCCAGAGGACTGCGATTGTTGGAATGAACGGCTCAATGGAAACGAGCATGGGAAGAGTTGGGATAGGGGGGGTGTGCATAGAGGAGGAGAGCGCCGGGATTGCGGAAGCAGGAGTGTTCCAATTGGACAGATTGGGAATTCCATTGGTGGAGATTGCAACTGACACCTCAATAAAATCCCCAGAACATGCAAAGGAAGTTGCGGAGAAATTGGGAAGCATGCTGAGGATGACGGGAAAAGTGCAGAGGGGGATTGGAACAATCAGGCAGGATGTTAACATTTCAATTCCCGAAGGAGCTAGAGTGGAGATTAAGGGAGCGCAGGAACTCGTGATGATTCCAATTTACATTGAAGAGGAAATCCAAAGGCAGAAAAAACTGATTGAAATAAAAGAAGAGATGAGGATGCGCGGAATAACTAGGGAAATGATCGGGAATGCGCAAATCAAGGTTTTAAACAGGGAGAAATGGAACCTCAAATTCACTGGAAGCGTTCTTGGAGTGAAATTAGCCGAGATGAAAGGGCTTTTAGGGATGGAACTGCAGAAGGGAAGGAGGCTTGGAACTGAATTGGCAGACCATGCAAAAGCATTTGGCTTCAGGGGAATAATACATTCGGATGAGGATTTGGGAAAATACGGGATTGGCGAAGACGTCTGGAGGCAACTGGATTGTGGTGCAGAGGATGGATTCGTTCTCATTGTCGGGGATGAAATCAGGGGAAGAAAAGCGCTTCAAGCGATTGCGAAAAGATGCGTGAATGCACTTGAGGGAGTTCCAGAGGAAACCAGAAGGGCGAATCCAGAGGGAACTTCCGGCTATCTGAGACCTCTTTCCGGAAAGGCAAGGCTCTATCCAGAAACCGACGTTCCCCCAATAATGATTGAAAAAAGCATGCTTGAGCAAGTGAAGGGAGGGATTGCGGGAGATATTGATGAGAAGAAAAAGGAATTGGAGGAATTGCTTGGCAGGGAATTGGCATTGAAAATCATTAAATCAAAGAAATTCCATTTGTTTGAGAAATTGAGGAAGGAATTTAAGGATGCGAAATTCATTGCAACCACTTTTGAGAACGTTTTGGTGGGGGTGCGCAGGAAGGGTTTTGACGTTGAAAAAATAGGGGAGGGGGAATGGGAAGAGTTCTTCAAGCTTTTTGAACAGGGGAAGTTTGCAAGAAGCGCAGGAGAGGATTTGCTTGTCTTGTTTTTAGAGAGCAAAAAGAAAGAAGAGAAGAAGGGTTTTGCCCATTTGATTGAGGAAAACAATCTGGAGAGAATCACGGGAAGCGCGCTTGCGAAAATAATTGAAGAGGAGAAGGGGAATGTTGGGAATATTATGAGGAAATATGGGAAGAGGGTGGACGGGGAAGAAATAAAAAGTAAAACCTTGAAATAAAAAGGGGGGATTGAATGACTGCTTTAGCATTGAGAACCGGACGAGAATCACTTCCAATGGCATTTGGGTGGTATACCCGACCGCCAAGAATTATGCCAATAGTTTTTCTGGTTTTTTTCTCTCCAAGCGAAGTTGAAAGCATGCGAAGGACGCGGGAGGGATATCTTTTCAGGGATGCGGTGGCTGTTCAGGATGCAACAGAACTGTTCAAGGGGATTGGTAGGATTCATGAGGAAAGGCGTTGGGCTACACATGACCTGACGCATGATCCGTTGAGAAAGGGTGAAGTGGTTCATGACGTTCCAATATACGTTGTATGCAAAGAGAATGAAGGAGAAGAAAGCGGGTGGAGAGGGATTCATGGAAATAATTATTGGACAAAGGGGTGGCTTTCCTTTTTCCTGTATTCAAGGGAAGGAATTGGCGAGCATGATGCAAAGAGGGGAATGGAACCAATTTGGGTTGATGCCAAAGAAGGAATTGGAGAAATTGGAAGAATACTGCATCTACAATGGATTGGTGATACGTGGTGCAGCAAGGGGGGTACTGTTGGAGAATCCACTGCAAAGAGGGCTGAGGAAGCTGCAAAGCAGGTGGCTGAAGGGTCGAGCTTGAATGCAACCAAACAAGGCCAACCAAAAACAGGGGGACCCAGTATACTCGCAAGATATGCCGCAATTCTTGATAACGCATTGGATGGAATAGATGCAGATGGAAACCCAATAAAACCTCCAGCCTCTCAAAGAGTTGCTAAAGAAAAAGACGGGGGAATAGATGAGTCCAATAATGGGGAGAACTGATTTCCAAACGCCTGCTATTGAAGGGGGCGCTACTTTTCCCGCTGGGCAGAGAGGGACGAACATTAGGATTGGAACTCTAACAAGGGAAGGAATCAAAGTTTTTGTAGCGCTTAGGGACAGGACTGATTTTTTCGTGGAAAAATTGACTGAATTGGGGCTTATTGTGGAGAGCGGAAGAGACATTGGGGAAGCAGAGGGGAGGATTTCTGCCAACTTGCCTGATTTAATAATTTCAAGCAATGAACCATACAGAGGGATTTTATGGGGGGAATTGTGGAATTCTGCAAAAACACGCGCGCCAAATTCCAAGTTTATTTTGTATGCTTGCGTTGAAGCGAGAATGTTTAGAGAATCGAATTTTCTTTTCCTGAAGGATAATGGAAGGGGTGCATACAGGGATTTGATTAATTTTGTGAGAGAGCAGCTGGGATTGGGTTCCCCTCCCATTTCTGGAGAAGCTGAAAGAAGAGTGGAGAGAATTGTTGAAAGAATGGGGGATATTATTGGGGAGGAAGAATATGGGGGACAGGCAGACTTATGAGAGACGTGAAATCCTAGCTCTGATGGCTTTCGCCCGCCAATCGCATAATCGCTATTCTTATTGAATCGGTCAGCGCATCCCTGTCAAAATTTTCGAATTTTTCCGAGAATCTTTCGAGCGTAAGAAGCACAGGAATCGCTCTGTTTCCAAAATAATTGATGAAAACGACAATTGGCACTGCGGACAGGGGTACGAATGCGCCCAAGAGATAGGGCGAAATTGTCGCCATTGCCATGCCCAGCGCGGGACTGATGGACAAACCAACAATTATCGGCGAAAGGATTCCAGCCCCAATGACGGCAAGGGCAAGATAGGGGGCTTTTGTTGCCAAGGAATAACGCTTTGAATTGCGGTTTATTTTATCCAGACCCCCTTCTTTCGGGAATCTTTCTGAGACTATTGCGGAGTATACCTGGAGGAAAACATCATGAAGGGTTCTTCCATCAGCCAATTCGACGAAAGCCTCATGCGCGAGATGGCTGGATTCGATTGGGGTGATTTGCGTTCCTCTTTCTCCTGCCCTTTCAACTGTTTTTTGCGCGATTGATTCCACAAGAACTTCAAAAAAATCAATAGAATGCATGTTGAAGTCCAATGGAGGATTCACGAGTCTTTTTGGGACGTCTATGCGCAAATCTCCTTCTCCTGTTGCTCGCGGAGACAAGCTGGGAACCAGCAGGGATAATCTCATAAGAAAGTATTCGGGCCGCTCAGATTTTTATTCCTTCCTTCTTCAGCAATTCCTTTTTCCTTTTAATCCCTCCCTTTCCCGAATATCCGCCAATCCCTGTTTTCGCAACAACCCTGTGGCAGGGAATGAGAATGGGAAAGGGGTTATTTGAAAGAACGTTTCCTGCAAAGCGCGCGCAATTTTTCATTCCCGCGCGCTCTGCAACCTCCCCATAAGTGAGCGTTTTCCCCTTGGGGATTCTTGAAGTTTCCCTGAGAATCCGGATTTCCTTCTGCGTGAAACCTAAGTTCTTCAATTTTTCATGAAAAAGAAAAGAATTTGCGCGCTTCATTTTCAAGCGCCTGCGCTTCCCTTGGGCTTGCTTCCCCTCAACTCCCCTTCTATTTTATCCCTCAGTTCTATCATTTTTGCCTTCAATTTCTCTTCCTGCTTTGTGAGGGAAGAGTTTTTTGCATCCAAAAATTCTTTTTTCTCGGTCAATTCATTCTTGACTTGTTCCTTGTCCTTCTGAACCATTATCGAGCCTGCGACTTTGTAGACCTTCCCTTCGACTTTGTCTATCTCTTCAAGCGCCATCTTTGCACCTTCAAGATTCATGAGAGTCTGCTGCTTCTGCATCATTATCATCTGTATGTTGTTGTTCAGAGTCTGGTACTCTGCAAGCCACTGCTCCATTTGCTTATTCATTTCCATTTAAATCACCCTTTTTCCATGTATTTTAAATGAAATTATTATATTGGAAATCTAAATTTCCTGCGCGACTGCAATGAGCCTCAAAAGCGAAACTACGCTTGCGCGCAGGGCAATGAAATCTTTTGCTTCGACTTCTACAAGGAGCTTTTTGCCCTTCAGGTTTATATTGATTTTGCTCCTTTTCTCGAATTCCTCCTCCTGCTTCAAAGAACCAAGGAGCGCTTTTGCCTCCCCCTCATTTGCCGAGTCTATCTCAAGAACAGCTTTCATATTCAGAACCTATCCTTACAATTTTTTTGCCATATCTTATTTCAAGCGCGTTTCTTTTTAAAACTGCCGTGGCGCATTCCTCATCAAAACAGGGGAAATAATCAAAGATTCTTTTTATTTTCCCTTTTCCCCTGAATTCCATGCTTTCTGGAACGTCTCCTTTGAACGTCCCTTTTATTGAGTTTATCTTCAAATTCCCAAGCCATTTTTTCTTATGGATGTCCAAAAACCTGACTTCATTTCCAGAGCAAGTAACAGCAACTATGCTTTTCCCTTTCTTTTTCGCCCATTTTTCAATTCTTTCAAAATTCCTTTCCCCCCTTCTCAAAAAAAAAGATGGGAAAATCTCTGATAATTTTCTTGCGAGTGAAAGAGTCTTTTTATTTGGATTCTTGCCTGTCGTTATCAGCATGGAATTACCCTTAGGAGTATGGATAATTAGGCAGAAAAATTAAAATATCTAAACTGAAAGGACTTCTCTTGCAATGGGCTCGCGCTTCTTGAAAAGTATTCTTGAGCTGCAGAACGGGCAGCGCACAACTTTCAGAGCTTCCAAATCCTTTATTTCCTTCTTGCATTCCCAGCACAGATACACCATAAACCCCACCAACCATTTTATTTTACATGATTATTAATTGAGAGTTCAAGCTTCGCCAACAACTGCCCTTTTCCCGGATTTGCCGGTCAAAGTTTCAGGGGAATATGCTCCGCCTGCGAATCTTGCCTTGCATGACTTGCATTCCCATACTGCAAAACTCGTCCTTTTCACTTTTGCCTTTCCGCACACAGGGCATTTGTGCTTGCTCTTGAGGCTCTGCCTGACTGCATTAAGCCGTTTCCTTATTGTTGCGCCTCCCCTGACTCTGTATACTGCCATTTAACCACCAAATATGAATTCATATATCAATGAACAATTAACCTAAAGGGCTTTGAATAATCTGCGGCTATCCAATTTTGACCAGCAATCCTTGCAAATTACTATCCTGTCCACCTTGTGGATCCTCTTTTGGGATTTAAAGCATTCCCTGCCAAGCTTTCTTCCACAGTAATTGCACTTCTCAAGAAAATAAACTTCCCTGGAGCACCTTTCGCATATCATGGAATTTCTTTAGGATAAATAAAATTAAAAGGATTTCGGAGAAGGTTTTTATAGACTGTTCTAATAAAAGATTGTTTTTGCGCAAGCGTTTGGATTTTCCGCTGGAAAAAAAATTGGGCATAAATGTTTTTATACTCTTATTAATAGAAGTATATCATGATGGACCCTAAAAAGCTTGAAGAGGAGATTAAAGGCGAGATTTTCACTCCTAGCAGCATTAACGAGGTCACTGATGCGGACAATGAGGATACTATAATACTCAAGGTGGAAAGGGCTGCCAGAAAAATCATAAGGGAGAGATACGATGGGGAAGTGGACCCTGTGATACTCTCAAAATTGGAGGAGGACATAAGGAAAAGGGAGGAGGAACTGATACAGAGAAGGGAAAAGGGGGAAATTGTCGAGAATAATTTCGAGAAGAACGAGGATGCGGAGGAGATTAGGAGAAGAATAGAGCAGAAGCTGGGGTGGATAAAGCAGGTTGAGGCGGGAAATTCCCGAAGAGAACCGTACGACCCCAAAAAAATGCTGAAAAAAGAGCTTTTGAGAATGGGCTATGACGCAGAGGATGAAGTCGTGAACGCATGGTATGAGGTTGCTGCTCATTTTGTGGAAAAGGAAGACCAGATTCCTGAACTTGTAATGAAGCTTGTCGAGGCCATAAGCAGAGGCGGCGGAAGGATTGGAATTGCCGTTTCTGGAGAAAAGAAAAGGGCGATAAAGGAATATCTGAAGGAGAACTACGGGATAGAAGTTGAAGTGAGGTAGCCTTTTTTAATGTTCGTCCCATATGCATATCCTGGATGAATGGAAGGTCTGGCAAATGGCTGATGAAAAAACTTGTTTGAATAATATGAAAAATGAAAATGGAGGGGGGAGGGGGGAATATTGCGAGAAGACTC
>Ga0315294_10000064_pt1 | contig 100903 bp, 93 predicted proteins | sample YL17G13_40_MG_FD_203626 | JGI IMG/M metagenome (GOLD analysis project Ga0315294, IMG submission 203626) | Sediment microbial communities from Yellowstone Lake, YNP, Wyoming, USA - YL17G13_40 | ecosystem: Environmental > Aquatic > Freshwater > Lake > Sediment | place: USA: Wyoming | collected...
TGCCTAAAATCACAGTAGACATGGACCGTGATATGGATAGAACAACCTCTAACAGTATTTGGGGAACATATTCCTCTAATGGAATACCAGGAAGATATTTTGTTGGCCCCGATGATATTACCAAATATAACAATAAAAATTGGGGTGTCTCTTTGACTTGGGAGTTGGGTGATTTAATCTTTAGCGATGACCAGACCAATATAGATGTGCGCTCACGCCTGATGGTCGAATTGCGCGATGATATCTTGGATGAAGTGACCAAATTATATTTTGAGAGGTTACGGCTTAAGATGGAATTGGATAATCTTTCTATTGAAGATAGAAAGAAAAGATTTGAAAAAGAGCTAAAATTACAGGAACTTACCGCTATGCTCGATGCGCTTACCGAAGGATACTTCTCCCAGCAAATTAATAAAACCAAGGCCGGGTCTTGAAACTATACTTCATCCTTAAAATATATTGAAAGCCCTATTATTTAGCGGTAGAATAAAATGGTAAAAGGAGGTCAATATGCCAGAGAATATTTCTCAGTTAATAATCCCCGCATTTATATTTCTGTTTATTATGTGGTTAATTCATAGAATTGAGAACCGTGCAGCCAAGGAAGCAATTTTTAAAAATTTCCCCTTCTTCAAAGATGCGGTGGGTAGCTTTCAACTGAAAATAGATTATTTAACCACCCGCGTAGAAGCCCTGGAAGAAAAAGTAAACAAGCTGGAACATAAGATAATTCAATGAGTTACGAGAGCCAGTCTTGACTTTATAATATTACTAAACTGGGATTGACAAAATAAAAAAATAGGTTATACTTTGTATGTAGCTTATAATAAAATTCTCAAAAAGCATTAAAATCCGGCTTTCCCACTAAAGTGAGGTGGTGGGATAGCCACGGTGAGTTTTCAGCCGGATTGAAAAAGCAATCCGGCTTTTTTTATACTTAGATTAAACTATATCTTTAAAAGTCAAACCTGAACCATCCTAGTCAGTTTTTATATAAGGATATGCTAAAAATAACAATTTTTTAATACCCTTTAGGCTATGGAAGAAAATTATTCACCATCATTGTATCGCAGGTCTTACGAAAGATTTCTAATGAGTATTTGGGCTGAGATTTCGGTTATTAAGGAAAATTTAGAGAAACGAGTGATATTAAAAGATTTATCTGCTAGGGGAGCGGGAGTGGTTTGCAGTTATCCTATTGCCTTAAACGAGAAAGTAGTGATTATGATTAAAGCTCTTTTTTCTGATGAACCTGTTAATAGGGAAGCCAAGGTTGTTTGGTGTAAAAAAATAAAAGAAAATCTATGGCAGGCAGGCCTGGATTTCGGTTTAGATAACAAAATAGAACTCAAAGGGCTGTTTCCTAATAAGCTTAGATAGGCTTTCTAGCTCGTTTATAAAACCTGAATTTAACCCACCGTCATAAGTTCCAGAAGTAATACCAACTCTCTGGAATTACACAACTCTAAATCTCTAAAATCTCTTGCATTTGAACTCTGTTTGTGATAATTTATAAATTCATTCCACCATTTATTCCTTTAAATAGTATGTCTTTATTGCATTTAACCGATAATAATTTTAAGAAAGAAGTTTTGGAATCAGATTTGCCAGTCTTGGTAGATTTTTGGGCGAGCTGGTGTATTGCGCCTGATACACTAATATCGATAAATGAGCGAGAAGCCAATCTTGCCACTAAGATAAAAAAAGACTGTTATGTTTTAAGCTATAATGGTAACAAAGTAAAAAGATGTAGAATAATTGATTCATCAAAGATATCAAGGACGTTAGGTCATTGTAAGAAAATTATTACTGAAACCGGAAGAGAAATAAAAGTCACCGATGACCATAGATTTTATACTCTTGATGGATGGAAAAGGGCTGTCAGTTTAAATATAGGAGATAAGGTAGCGGTCTACCCTTATGTAGAATTTATAAAAGCAAAGTGCAATAAGAAAATTTTAATTTCAGAGAAAGATATTCAAAAATACGCGCTTAAAAATATGATAATTGAAAGGTACATTAAAGAATTAAAAGATAATGGTCTCTTGCCATTAAGATCCGACAATCCGAAACTGCCTATATTGGTACGCTTACTAGGTGCTCAATTTAGCGATGGTTCATTGTATTATTTGGAATACAATAACTACAGAGAAGTTTCTTTTAGCGTTGGGCAAATAGGAGATGTCCAAGAAATAAGGCACGATTTGAATAATTTAGGATTTGAATGTACATATAGAAAAAAAGTATCTAATTGTAACATAAGAGGCAGATTGTTTGTAATGCATTCCTACAACGTGCGTTGTCGTTCTACATCTTTATGGTTATTACTGAGGGCATTGGGTGCGCCTGTAGGAAATAAAACTAATACAGATTATAAAATTCCTGACTGGTTAATGAAAGCAGAGGATGTTTTGCAGAGAGAGTTTCTTGCTGCATACTTAGGTGGCGATGGGCCTACAGTAAATATCAGATTACAACAAAGAGAAAATAAGGAACCCTATAATCGATTAGAAATAAATGATATAGAATTTCATAAAAGAGATGACTTAGAAAAATCTGGTTTAATATTGGGTCAACAAATTAGTAAACTTCTTTCTAAATTTAGGATAAAAGTAAATAAAGTTTTTAGTGAAGATGATGAATACAGAAGAAAAGATAAGAGCCGAGTTAAGATAATCCACATTCAAATCTCAAAAGATTTTGAGTCCGGCTATAATTTATGTCATAAAATAGGCTACGTTTATGCTAAACAAAAAGCTTTAAAAACAAAATTTATTGGTGAGTTTCTTAGAAAGAGATTATTTGAGAGACAATTATGTACTCAAAAATATAAAGAAGCAATGTCTTTATTTAGGGAAAAGAAAATGAGTATTCGGGATATTTCTTTACAATTAAAGCTATCCTACGATACAGTCTTTGGTTGGTTAAGATATAATAAAAGGCCTTCAATATTTAAACACTTTGAAAAATATCCTATATGGTTAAAAGAGGCAAAGAGAGGACTCAGAGACGGCCTTTTATGGGAAAAGATAAAAAGAAAAGAATTCATATATTTAGATAAGGTTCAAAGTTTAACTCTAGAGAAAAGGCATAACTTCATTGCCAATGGTTTTTTGGTTCATAACTGTGGCCCTTGCAAGATGATTACGCCCCTTATTGAAGATTCAGCCAAGGAATATGCAGGAAAAATCAAGATTGGCAAGCTCAATGTTGACGAGAACCCCAAAACCGCCACCCTTTACGGAATAATGTCTATACCCACCTTGATATTGTTTAAAGACGGCAAAGTTGTGGACCAGGTGGTAGGAGCTTTGAATAACGCAGAACTAAAGCAAAAAATAGAAGAAAACATTTAATGAAAAAGATATTCATTGCTGCTACCAAGCAGAACGATGGCAAAACTACAGTTTCTTTAGGATTAATCTGTAATTTTAAAGATAGATTTAAGCAGGTCGCCTTTATAAAACCCATTGGTCAGCGTTATCTGGAAGAGGAAGGCTTAAAGATCGATGAAGATTCCCTGCTTATTGAGGAGGTCTGCGGGATAAAATGCGGACTAAAAGATACAAGTCCGATTGCCGTAGAAAAAGGTTTTACTGAAAAATACATTGCCCATCCAGATAAAAAATCCATTACCCGACAGATTAAAGAGTCATTCCGCAGAGTCTCTAAAGGGCAAAATTTGGTGATTATCGAAGGCACTGGCCATGCCGGCGTAGGTTCAGTATTTGACCATTCCAATGCTACGGTGGCAAAGCTCTTGGGTTCTAAGGTAATCATTATTTCTTCCGGTGGTATCGGCAGGCCCATAGATGAGATAGTGTTGAATAAGGCGCTCTTTGAAAAAGAAGGGGTTAAGGTATTAGGCGTGATTATTAATAAGGTTCTGCCGGAAAAATTTGAGAAGATAGATCGCCTCGTAAGAAAGGGGTTAGCCAGAAAAGGGGTAGAGGTTTTGGGTGTTCTTGCCTATAATCCCATGCTTTCTTATCCTACGGTAGAACAGATCTTAAAGGAGACAAGGTTTGAACTTTTGTGCGGAAAAGAATATTTAGAGAAATATATCTCGCGGATTATTGTGGGCGCAATGGAGCCGCGCGCTGCGATAAAATATATGGTTGACGATAGTCTTTTAATTACTCCGGGCGATAGAGAAGATATGATTATGGCGGCCTTAGGATGTTTTAGGGGTAGCAGCGAAAAAAAACTTAAGGTCTCAGGGATAGTCTTGTCAGGCGGTATTGTTCCTGGTCAACCGGCTATCGATTTATTAAGTAAGGCAAATATCCCCGTATTGTTAGCCTTGGCCGATACTTATACTGTGGCATCTTGTATCCATGACCTGACCGTTAAAATTAGACCCCAGGATTCAACCAAAATCAATACAGCGATAAAATTAATTAAAGATAATGTAGATTTAGATAAGATATTGTCCCGCTTATAAGTTTAGGCTCCAGGCGGGATCCCCCGCCTACGGCGGGGGAAGGGATATGATATGGATGTGATTGGAAAAATACGGGATAAGGCAAAAGCTAATTTAAAAACCATTGTGCTTCCCGAATACGATGATAGCCGAGTAGTGGAGGCAGCCAGAATTATCGAACAAGAAGGCCTGGCTCGTGTTTTGCTTTTGACTGAAGACAAAATTAATCCTGCGGATAAGGAAAGATACATTGAGGAATTTTACCAGCTCCGCAAAGCCAAAGGTTTAGATATTAATATGGCCAGAGAAATTTTTGATAATCCAATTTATTATGCGGCGATGATGACGCGGGAAGGAAAAGCTGATGGTTTTGTCGCCGGCGCCAGCCATACTACCCCGGATGTGGCCAGAGCTGCTATCTGGTGTTTGGGTGTAGATGAGCATATCAGTATTGCTACCAGCGCGTTTATTATGGTAGTGCCCAATTGTCCTTTAGGCGAAGAAGGAACTTTTATCTTTGCTGACTGTGGTATAATTCCCGACCCTAATCCGCGGCAACTTGCTTGTATTGCTTTAGCAGCTGCAGAATTAGCCCATAAGGTTTTAGATTTAAATCCTCGCGTTGCCCTCTTAAGTTATTCTACTAAGGGCTCAGCCAAAGGTAAATCTGTTGAGAAAATAGGCGAGGCAAAAGAATTACTAAAAGAGATGGCGCCGAGTCTCTTGGCGGATGGCGAAATGCAGGTAGATGCAGCGATTGTTCCGGAAGTAGCGAAAATAAAATCTCCTGATAGCCCCATCGGCGGCAGAGCAAATGTCTTGATTTTTCCTAACCTAGAATCAGGCAATATCAGTTATAAACTTGTCCAACGTTTAGCTAATGCCCGCGCCTTAGGGCCTTTACTTTTAGGCCTGAACAAACCTTGTAGTGATTTATCCCGCGGCTGTTCAGTGGAGGATATTGTAGACTGCGTGGCAGTAACCGCGATTAGAGCCCAATGAAAATCTTAGTGATAAATAGCGGCAGTTCTTCCATCAAATACAAACTCTTTGAGATGCCTAAAGAAAAGCTCATCTCTAAAGGGCTAATCGAGCATATCGCTGAAAAAGGTTCTCCTATCCAGGATCACTATACGGGCTTAAAGATAATTTTAGCAAAGATGCATTCGGTTTGCGCAGTTGGCCATCGCGTAGTGCATGGCCAGGAATTATTTAAAAGGCCAGTATTAATAGATAAGTCGGTGATGCAAAAAATAAGACAATGCTCGTCTATTGCGCCCTTGCATAACCCGGCAAATTTAGCCGGAATCCTTGCTTGTAAAAGATTATTGCCCACGGTAAAACAGGTGGCAGTATTTGATACAGCCTTTCATCAGACCTTACCCGATTACGCTTACATCTATGGGTTGCCTTATGCATATTATCAAAGATTGGGAATAAGAAAATATGGTTTTCACGGCACAAGCCATCAATATGTTGCGCAAGGTGCAGCCAGGATGCTTAAAAAACCGCTGCATAAATTAAAAATCATTACCTGTCACTTGGGCAATGGATGCAGTATCACCGCAGTAGATAAAGGAAATTCCGTGGACACCAGTATGGGCTTTACGCCCTTAGAGGGCTTGATTATGGGCACGCGTTGTGGCGATATTGACCCTGCCTTGGTTACTTATATCATGAAAAAGAAAAGGTTTAATATTCTTGAAATTGATGCTATATTAAATAAGGCCAGTGGTTTAAAGGGAATATCCGGGATAAGCAATGATATGCGGGTATTGGTAAGTAAAGCAAGAACGGGAAATAAGCGGGCAAAATTGGCAATTGACATTTTTAGCTACCGCATAAAAAAATATATCGGTGCTTACATGGCAATTATGGGTGGTTGCGATGCTTTAGTTTTTACTGCGGGTATTGGCGAGAACCAGAGAAGAATCAGAGAAAAAATCTGCCAAGGAATATTTGCTCCCCTAAAGAAAAAACCTAAAATTTTGGTTATTCCTACTAATGAGGAACTGATGATTGCTCGCCAGACTTATCAATTAATAAGGACTCAATAGATGAAAAAAATTTTATTAATTTCACTAATACTGTTGCTACTTACAACTTATAACTTACAACTTACAACTTATGCACAGGAGGGGGTGGCAAAGATGAAAAAAGTAGTGATGATTATTGCCCAGGATGGCTTCCGAGATGAAGAGTTGTTAGAACCCAAGGAGATTTTAGAAAAAAATGGAATAGAAGTAAAAGTTGCCTCAACAAGCCTTTCCCAGGCAAAGGGTATGCTGGGCGCAAAAGTTAAACCTGATATCTTAGTTAGCGATATAAATGTAAGAGATTTTGATGCGGTGATATTTGTAGGTGGAATTGGCGCGAGCCAATATTGGGATGACCCCATAGCCCATCAGTTGACACTGGAGGCTGTTAATAGCAATCGGATTGTCGCGGCGATTTGTATTGCGCCAGTGACATTAGCCAAGGCAGGCGTTTTGAAAGGTAAGCGCGCCACGGTCTGGTCTTCAGAAGCAGGACAACTTAAGGCAGAAGGCGCAAAGTATACAGCTCGACCAGTGGAAAAAGATGGAAATATCATTACTGGCTCTGGCCCGACTGCGGCAAGAGAATTTGCAGAGGAAATCGTCAAAGCCCTACTAGGTAGATAGGAGAGTTAGAGATGCTAAGAACAGTTTTGAAATCTAAAATCCACCGGGCACACATTACTGAGGCAAATCTTTATTATGAAGGTAGCGTAACCATTGATGGAAAGCTGATGCAGGCAGCAAATATTATTGAGGGTGAAAAGGTAGAGGTATTTAATCTGAATAACGGGCATCGCCTTGAGACCTATGCCATTAAAGGTAAATCTGACTCAGGGATAATCTGTCTTAATGGTCCGGCTAGTCGCGGTGCCTGCGTGGGTGATGAGGTAGTCATTGTCTCTTATGTGCTTGCGGATGAGCAAGAGATAAAAAATATAAAACCCAAGATAATAAAAGTCGATGCCAGAAACCAGCTTAAGCATTAGATTATTGGGTGAGCCGGTATTAAGAAAGAAGGCAAGCCCGGTTAAACAAATAAATTCTCTCCAGCGCGATACTTTAAGTAAAATGGCGCAATTAATGTATGCGGCGCAAGGTATAGGTCTGGCTGCGCCGCAAGTGGGCATTAATGAGGCGATGATTGTCGCGGATATTGGCAGCGGCCTTTATAAACTGATAAATCCTAAAATTGTAAAAAAAGAAGGTTCGCAGGTAATGGAAGAGGGTTGTCTTAGCCTGCCGGGTATATGGATAAAAGTTAAACGCGCAAAAAAAGTAATTGTCCGGGCACAGGATGAATTTGCTAAAACCTTGACTTTGGAAGCCGAAGGTTTGCTTGCTTGTGTTTTTCAGCACGAGATAGACCATTTAAAAGGTAGGCTCATGGTTGATTATGCGTCATTCTTCCAGCGACTGAAGATAAGAAAAAAATTAGCAGAACTAAAAACGAGGCCAATAGATGAAGAGTTGCCCGAATCAAAAACAAAATCTTGTAAACTGCAATTGTAGTTACAATCCCTGTTCCCGCAAAGGTATCTGTTGCGAGTGTATTTTGTATCACAAAAGCCAGGTCCAGCTTCCTGCTTGTTTTTTCCCCGCCGACATAGAAAAAACCTATGACCGCTCCATAGCTAATTTCTTAAGGATAAAAAGATGAATAGGCTTCCCTTATGGTTCAGGCAGGAGATCCCCGATAATATAACTTTACAGAGAGCGCGCATATTATCCGCATCTGGTGTGCATACGGTCTGTCAAGAGGCAAAATGTCCTAATTTAAGTTTCTGTTTCAAGCATCTAAAATTTACCTTTATGATTTTAGGTGATACCTGTACGAGAAATTGCAGATTTTGTGCAGTAAGAAAATCTGATAATAAAAATTTAAATCTGGACTTAGATGAACCATTGCGCATAGCAGGAGTGGTAGAAGATATGGGGCTTGATTATGTCGTAATTACTTCGGTTACGCGTGATGACTTAGCCGATGGTGGCGCCAAAATCTTTAGCCAGACCATAGAGTTAATTCGTCGGATAAATACCTTTATCAAGATAGAGGTATTGATACCCGATTTTAAAGGCTGTATCCGGAGCCTTAAAGTTGTATTGGATGCCCAGCCGCATTTAGTCGGTCATAACATTGAGACGGTAGAGCGGCTGTATAAAGATTTAAGGCCAAAAGCTAACTATCGGCTTTCTTTGGATGTCTTAAAGAAGATAAAAGAAATCCGTTCCTTTTTAACCACTAAATCTTCCATCATCTTAGGATTGGGTGAGGCCGAAGGAGAAGTGGTAAAGACAATGGAAGATCTATTAAATTCAGGTTGTGATATTTTAACCCTAGGCCAATACTTAGCTCCTTCAGAGAGTCATTATCCGGTTAAGGAATTTATTCGCATTGAGCAATTCGAAAGATATCGAGATATCGGATTGGGCTTAGGTTTCAAGTCAGTATTATCTGGACCAAAGGTTCGAAGTTCTTATCAGGCAGACGAAGTCTATAAGGAGTTAGTTGGGGCTTCATGTATTGAGTATAGCGTATAAAGTATTGCGCAATACGCACTACACAATACACAATACTAAACAATACAATGTATGATCTAATCATTATCGGAGCAGGACCGGCAGGTTTGACTGCGGCGCTTTATGCCGGAAGATACAGCTTAAATACTTTAGTCCTTGAGAAAATGGCGCCCGGCGGCCAGATTATTCTTTCTCCCGCTATTGAAAACTTTCCGGGTTTTCCTGGTGGCATATCTACCCAGGAATTGATAGAGAGATTTAAAAAACAGATAGACGACTTAGGTATAAATATAGAAATAGCAGAAGTTCAAGAATTAGCTACGAATCTTAAATCAACCCCTCGACTACGCTTGAGGGTTATGGTGAGCGAAGTCGAACCAATAAGGACTCCCATCTATAACATTAGGACTAATGATGGGTCTTACGAAACAAAAAGTATTATTATTGCCACGGGCGCACAAGCCAAACGGCTGGGGGTGGAAGGAGAGGACAAATTTATTGGCCGGGGAGTTTCTTATTGCGCTACCTGCGACGGCCCTTTGTTCAGGAATAAAGATGTGCTGGTTATCGGAGGCGGAGATAGGGCAGTGGAAGAGGCAATTTTTTTAAGTAGCTACGCCAAGAGCGTTTATCTGGTGCATCGCCGGGCAGAGTTGCGGGCATCTAAAATTTTAGTGGAGAAAGCGAAGCTCATTCCTAAAATCAATTTTATTCTGGAGAGTATTGTGGAAGAGATTCAAGGACAAGATAAAGTAGAACAAGTTTTGCTAAAAAATGTAAAAACAAATTCTAAAAGCAAGATTTCTTGTCAGGGAGTATTTATATCCGTGGGCATAAAACCCAATACGGTTTTCTTGAAAAATTTCTTGGAGATGGATGAGAAAGGTTTTATAATTACTGATCAAGAGATGAAGACTTCTGGTGAAGGCGTATTTGCCTGTGGAGACTGCCGAAAGAAAAGTTTATACCAGGTAATTACTGCCTGTGGCGAGGCTGCGGTGGCAGCAGCTTCTAGCCACAAATATTTATTAAGCCAATGAGTAAATTTCCCACTCAGGACAAAAAATTGATCAACTGGGTAAATAAAATGGCCCGGATGTGCGAACCTGATGAAATCGTCTGGATAGATGGTTCGGATACTCAGAGAGCCTGCCTGGAAAAGGAAGCAATAGCAACGCAAGAGATTATCCAGCTGAATCAAGAAAAACTGCCAGGTTGTTTTTTACATCGCAGCGCTCCAGATGATGTTGCCCGCACCGAACATCTTACCTTTATCTGTAGCAGGAGAAAACGCGATGCCGGTCCTACTAATAATTGGATGCTCCCTAATGTTGCCTATAAAAGAGCAAAGGCAATTTTTAAAGGTGCAATGCGCGGCAGGACGATGTATGTTATACCTTTCTCTATGGGCCCGGTAGGCTCTCCATTTAGTAAAATAGGCGTACAATTAACCGATTCGCGCTATGTGGTTTTAAATATGTTGATTATGACTCGGGCGGGTGAAGCAGTGTTAAGACAATTAGAAAAAGAAGACACATTTACAAAATGTCTTCATTCCAAAGCAGAGTTGGATATTAATAAAAGACTGATACTGCAATTTCCTGAGGATAATACGATTTGGAGCGTAGGTTCAGGTTATGGCGGTAATGTGCTTTTGGGTAAAAAGTGTCTTTCTTTGCGCATTGCCAGTTTTCTGGCCAGACGAGAACGCTGGTTTGCGGAACATATGTTGATTATGGGTATAGAAGAGCCCAATGGACATATTGAATATATTGCCGTAGCCTTTCCCAGCGCTTGCGGCAAGACCAACCTGGCGATGTTGGTTCCTCCAGAGGGACTTAAAGCAAAAGGTTATAGAATATGGACCGTGGGTGATGATATTGCCTGGATGCGTATTGATTCTGATGGTTCGCTTTGGGCAGTTAATCCGGAGACAGGATTTTTTGGGGTGGCTGTGGGGACAAATTCTCAGTCCAACCCCAATATGGTCGAGACGATTAAGAAGAATACTATTTACACCAATGTTCTGCTTAAACCAGATGGCACAGTTTGGTGGGAAGGTGCTGATGGAGAGGTTCCATCTGATGGTATTGATTGGCAGGGTAGACCTTGGAAGCCGGGGATGTTGGATAGTCAAGGAAAGCCGATCTTAGGCGCGCATCCCAATAGTCGCTTTACCACTCCGATTTCAAATTGTTCTTCTGCATCTTTTCGTTTAGACCAACATCATGGCGTGCCCATTTCCGCGATTATTTTTGGTGGTCGCAGAACACATCTTGCACCTTTGGTTTATGAATCTTTTAATTGGCAGCACGGCGTGTTTGTAGGCGCTACTATGGCTTCTGAGTTGACCGCGGCGCAGGTAGGCAAGTTAGGGCAGGTGCGTCGCGACCCCATGGCCATGCTTCCCTTTTGCGGTTACAATATGGCAGATTACTTTAGGCATTGGTTAGAGATGGGTAAACGCATGAATAAGCATCCTCGGATTTTTCACGTAAATTGGTTTAGGGGAGATGAGTTCGGTAAATTCTTATGGCCGGGATTTGGAGAGAACTTGAGAGTCTTAGAATGGATATTAGACCGTTGCAATAATAAGGTAGAGGCAGTAAAGACACCAATAGGCTATGTCCCTAGGGCCTCGGATATAGATATGACAGGGTTAGATCTTCCCGCCGGAACTTTAGAGAAACTTTTAGATATAGATACTAAAGAATGGCTGGAAGAATTAAAAGGGATAAAGAAGTTTTTCCAGCAGTTCAAGAAAGATTTGCCGCAAGATTTATGGCAGGAATACGAAGCTTTAACTTCGCGTTTAAAATCTAATGAATGAAGATGTTTTATTAAATACAGATTTTAAGGATTTAAAGTTATATAAACGGGGAAAAGTAAGAGATGTTTATGACTTAGGCGATAAATTGCTCATTATTTCCACTGACCGCATCTCCTGTTTCGATGTGGTCTTGCCTTGCGCTATACCGTATAAGGGTAAGGTTTTAAACCGCCTTTCCTGTTTTTGGTTTGATTTTATCCAAGATATCATCCCTAATCATCTTATTGCTACCGATATAAATCAGTATCCCAGCCAACTTAAAAAATATAAAGACCAATTACTGGACCGTTCGATGTTAGTTTTAAAAACAAAGCCACTTCCCGTGGAATGCGTGGTCAGAGGTTATCTTTCTGGTTCAGGATGGAAGGAATATAAGGAAAGACAATCGGTCTGTGGCATAAAATTACCCGCAGGCCTTCGAGAATCAGAAAAACTCACCGAGGCCCTTTTTACTCCTGCGACAAAAGAGGAGATAGGACACGATGTAAATGTAACGCAAAAGTATATTGAAAAAGAAATCGGCAAGGATATCGCCACAAAACTAAAGGAGGTAAGTTTATCCCTCTATAAAAAGGCAAGCGCATATGCTGAAGGTAAGGGGATTATTATCGCCGATACAAAATTTGAGTTCGGGACGTATAAGAATAAAATTATCTTAATCGATGAAGTGCTTACCCCTGATTCTTCGCGCTTCTGGCCTTACGAGCAATACCAACCCGGTAAACCCCAGTTCAGTTTTGATAAGCAGTTTGTGAGAGACTATCTAGAGACTCTAAATTGGAATAAAATCCCTCCCGCTCCCCAGTTACCCCAAGAAATTATTAAAAAGACAAGCCAAAAATATATAGAGGCATACCGAAGGCTTATCGGTAAAGACTTCCAATATACAGAATGAAAATATTTAAAAAGATATTTTCTATATCCTTGAGGATCGGCATCAGCGTTACCTTGCTCATCTTTTTATTTAAATTTAATAAAATAGATATCCCTAGGCTTCTTAAGAGCATGAAAGATGCAGATAAGCCTCTTTTGCTCTCCGCTTTCATTATTTTCTACTTCGGTTATCACTTCTGTCTCTTGCGTTGGGAGATGCTACTTAAGGGGGCAAAAATTCACCTTCCTTTAAAGAGGATTATTATGTCGTTTGCCGGAGGCATATTTTTTAGTTTATTTTTACCTTCAACCATCGGTGGCGATGTCATCAGGACTATAGATTTAGCCACTCATACTAAAAGACCGCGCGAAATTATGGCTACAGTGCTTCTGGATAGATTGAGTGGCTATGTGGGTTTAGTATTAGTGGCCTTAATCGCCATTCTCGTGGGTTGGGGATTCATCCAATATAAGATTGTTCTGGTCTATATCGGTATATTGACTGCGATATTAATCGTTCTTTTATTGGTACTGTTCAATGGATTCTTATATTTTAAAATAAATCAAATTTTAGATTCTCCCACCGCAGGTAAGATTAGAGAGTTTATCAGGAGCTTGCATCATGAGATGTATGTTTTTAGGCACCATAAGAATATAATCATAGATAATCTCATCTTATCTATTTGCATACAGATCATCAGCCCGATAGTTTTTTATCTTACCGCCTTATCCTTAGGCGTAGAAATAAACGTAGTCTATTTCTTTGTATTCCTGCCTATAATCGGCGCCGTTACCTTATTGCCTATATCTATAGGCGGACTGGGCGTAAGGGATGCCTTAACTATATTCTTTTTTGCCAAGGCAGGCGTAAATAAAGATTTAGCGCTGGCAATATCGCTTTTGAATTTTTTCTTTATTTTATTCTATGCAGGCGTAGGAGGCCTTATCTATGTCCTTACAGTACATCATCGACGGCTACAATATCATAAAGCACCCTCTATTCACTCGCCGCACCACTAAAAAAAAAGAGCCAAGGAGCGCACTCCTGGGATTTATTAGGGTAAATAGGCTCTGCGGAAGCCTTAAAAATAAAATCATCGTAGTCTTTGATGGTTACCCTGACATGTCTTCTTGGAAAAATAGAGTCGAAACCGATATTGATATCCTATTTTCAAGAAACCAGACCGCAGATGAGAGCATAATAAGGATGGTTGAGGCATCCGGCAATCCCAAAAATGTTATCGTGGTTTCTGACGATAAAGAGATAAAGTTTTTTACAAAAGCTATTGGTGCCAAGGTGGTAAGCGTGGAAGAATTCATGGGTAGCAAAGAAAAGTTAAAACAAAAGAAAGAGCAAGAGGATACATTAAAATTAGAGCTTACCTATAGCCAGATGCATAAAATAAATCAGGAATTAAGGAAGATATGGTTGAAATAAGTTCAAAGTTCAAAGTTCAAAGTTCAAAGCTATTGTGTCCAAAATAATAAAAAACCAGAGACAGAAGGATTTTATCAAATTCCTCGGCACCGCGGGGGCGCGTTTTGTGATGATTAGGCAATTACGCGCTTCGGGTGGTATCTGGATTTCTTATAAAGGGACAAATGTGTTAGTTGATCCTGGACCAGGAAGTATCGTGCGTTGCGCCGCAAGCAGACCCAAATTAGACCCTGCTAAATTAGACGCTATAATTCTTACCCATCGCCACCTCGATCATTCGGGGGATATTAATGTCATGATTGAGGCGATGACCGAAGGAGGATTCAAAAAAAGAGGGTTGGTTTTCTGTCCTGCCGATGCCATAGAGGATGATTCTATAATATTAAGACACGTCATAAATTTTCCGGAAAAAATAGAAATCCTAGAAGAAAATAAGAGCTATAAAATAGGCGATTTTGAATTTATGACCTCAATGAGGCATATTCACCCTGTAGAGACCTATGGGATAAAATTTAATATTCATAAAACGAGCGTTTCCCTGCTTAGCGATACAAAATATTTTAAAGAATTAGAGAATTTTTACAAAACAGATATCTTAATCATCTCGGTTGTCTTCTACCAGCCGCGGCCGGGGATAGATCATTTATGTCTTTTGGATGCCGAGTCTTTACTTAAAGATATAAAACCCAAAAAGGCAATACTTACCCATTTTGGTATGACTTTACTTGCGGCAAAGCCACATATTCAAGCGCAAGATTTATCTTTAAGGTTAGGCGTAGAAGTTCAAGCAGCCTATGATGGCATGACCGTAGTTTTCTCTTGACAGGCCCATAATATTGTGTTAACTTAATATGATTAAATAAGATGCGAGAAAAACAAAAAAGACAATTTATTCGTCTTAAGGCCTATCACTGCGTTAAATACAGACCCTTATCTGGAGGCGGCCAACCGCGTATCCCCATACTTGCCACAATTAAAGATATTAGTGGAGGCGGACTCTGCTTAAGAACAGAAGAATACCTGCCTCAATCCACCTTAATTGAATTGAAGATAAACTTCCCTCACATTGCTACCTCTATATCTGCTTTAGCCAAGGTTGCCTGGATAAAGCAAAGAGGCAAAAGCAGGCGTTATGAGGTGGGCATGCAGTTCGTGGAGATAGAAGAGTCGCTGCGTAAGATTATCGACGAACAGATTAGAGGTGTGTACGCGAGGTTAAAAAGAAAGAAAACTTATTCCAGAGTTTATTAAAGGCACAAAGGGGGTGAGAAAAGATGGAAAAGTTCTCTAAGTTACTGATTGTATTGGCCGTAATTAGCTTAGCAATCGCTGCGTTGATTAAATTAACGACATTGGGAAAAATAATGCCTGGACCAATGCCTATAAACTGGTCTAGACTTGCTGATACGTTTCTTTTGTTTTCAATAGCAACTTCTCTTTTAAGCAAGAAGTAATTAAAGAGAGATATTCATTTTTAATCACCTCTTTAAGGCAGAAAGAGATTTTATCTATTTTTTCTAAGAAGATAATCTCAAGGGGGAGGAGGTTTGTCATTTGAACCCTAAAGGCCAACGTAGCTGTAGGCTGATTATCCTAATTCTTTTCCTTCTTTCTTTTTTAAGACCCAAGTTATCTTTTGCTCAACAAGCCCCTTTTACACCCCAAGAAAACGCAATGTTTATAATCTTAAGCCAGCTTCAAGAGAAAGAAGCAGCAATTAGAGATTCTATGGAAGAAGCTCAGATGAGACTGGTTAAAAGCAGTTTTAAAGAAAAAGGGGAAGGGAAGGTAAGAGAAGGGCCCGTTCTTTTTAAAACCTTGCTTTCTCATACACATCCCTATTTAACTGAAAGTGTATCTTCTAATGATAACGTCGATTCCCAAAGAGATTTTAAGAAATCATCTATAATTAATAATTTTTCCCCTGGGTTAAAGATGAATTTTAGAGATAGGGCAAAAAGCCTAAGGTTAGATTTTTATATAAATACTTCACTCTATAACAATCGTCGCAGGTCTAATAGGCAAAGTGCAGGGTCAGAGGCTGTAACTACTTTTAATATTAAACGGTATATGCTGACTATTTCTGATACTTATTTCAGCAACTATTTTGCTTCTGAGGAATTTGGTGTAGATGACCACGATTTTGACAAATACTGGCAGAATACCATTGGCTCCACTATAGGTCGTCATTTTAATCGCATTGGTTTTGATCTGGGGTATAAACAGACAATTTTAGAAAACGAACCCCTTCTTAAGGATAGTGACTCTATTCAAGAAACCGTTAACTTTAATCAATATTTAAGAATTGCTACAAAAACACAAGCTTTATTCGCCTATAACTATAACCGCACAAAGTACACCCATAAACTCAACCCCGATGATTCCCAGAACAATAATTTTAATTTGAGTTTAGCCGGTGTTTTATCATCTAAACTTACCGCTCTGATAGAGACAGCTTATCTATTAACAGACCAGAAGACAGGGGATGATGCTCGAATGACAAGTTTAAGCGGAAAATTAGGTCATCAAATTTCTGCACGCTCAAACCTTGCCTTAACTTTAAACCGTTCTATCACTGAGTCAGCTACCAAAGCAAACTATTATATTGGGAATAGTTTTAACTTAACCGGCAATCATCGCTTGGCATTTAATCCTAAGTTTAATCTTTCTTTTAATAGTGGAGCAAGTTATGGCCGTTATCCTAAAAAGACTGATTTTACCCAAAAGAATGAGACCTATACCTTGGGATTGGGTTTAAGTTATGCCTTCAGGCAATGGTTAGATTTTAGCCTGGATTGGGCGCATACAAAAAGCGAAAGCAATGTAAGTATCGATTCCTCTGTGAATATATTTACCTTTAAAACCCAGGCGAAGTTTTAATCAAAAACTCTTATGTTATGTATAGAAGAATTTTGTTAATTAGTAGCGGATTGGCTTTAAGTTTGGGCATACTTTTATGTTTTGCCCAAAAAGATACCAAAGATAGAGAGAAAGAGTATATTGTTTCACCCAATGATATATTAGAGATAACTGTCTATGGAGAACCCGATTTGTCCACCTCGGCAAGGGTTTCTCAAGACGGCACGATTATCTATCCGCTTTTAGGTAACATAAAAGTAGGGGGTTTTACCTTGCGTGAATTAGAGATAATTATCACGCATTTATTGGGCCAAGATTATTTAGTAAAGCCGCAAGTGAGCATATTTGTTAAGGAATATGCCAAGATTTCTATATTAGGGCAGGTAAGAAGCCCGGGTTCATACGAGATGAAGGAGAGTCTTACTTTGACTCAAGCGATTGCCCTTACCGGTGGTTTTGCCAATACCGCAAATACCAGCAAAGTTAAGATAATTCGTACCGCTGGTGACGAAAAAGAAACCCTGGAGATAAATGTTGACCAGATTTTAGAAAAGGCAGCACCCGATGTGGAAATAAAAGCCAATGATACCATTATAGTTGATGAATATGGCCGGTTTTCCATCATGGGGCAGGTCGCCCGGCCCGGAGTATATACTTTACAGAGAGGCCTTAGGGTTATTGAGGCTATTAATTTGGCCGGTGGTTTCACCGCCACTGCTGCGCAGGATGGCACAAGAGTAATTCGTGTTGAGGGCAGCGAAAAGAAAGTTACACGCATGCATGTCCCGGTGGCCAGTATTATGAAGGGCGGGGATACATCCCAAGATATAGAGCTTAAAGATGGTGATACCATAGTTATCCCCGAATCCTTCTTTTAAATAAGAAATAAACTCGCCTCATAAAACCATTTTTTAGAGATTATAACGTGCTTGAGTCCAGAGAGATAGAACAGGTATTTCTATATACCCTCCAGGAAGACGATAATCGAGATGAAATTAATAAAAGGATTCGGCAATTTAATAATAACGATTGGCAGATATTATACGAACTTGTTACTAAAAGTGGCCTCTTTTGCGTCTTTTATACTAAATTATTAAGTCTGAAGTTAGGAAATACCCCTCCCGATTTTCTCTCTAAACTTAAAAATGCATACTTCCTTAATCTCAAAAGAAATACCCTGCTTGAGCGCGAGTTATTCAGCATACTTACTTATTTTAAAGAATTAAATATTCCAGTTATACCCCTAAAAGGGCCAACTCTGGCAAGGCATCTCTATAATGACTTAGGATTAAGGTGGGCATCTTGTGATTTGGATTTGTTGGTAAAGTATGAAGCAATGGATGAGGCAGGAGAGAAGTTAGGAGAATTGGGTTATCGTTTTTCTTTAATTGATTACAAAAGGGATTTCTTATGTCCCATTGGCTTATCAAAACAAGTAAGGCAAATTATGTTTAATAAGAGCATAGATGAAACATTGAGTATAAGTTTAGATTTACATTGGTGTATTCGCGGATTTTTTTCTGATAACAGTATGCAAAAACTCTGGCAGGAGGCAGGATATTTTGATTTAGATGGTCAGAAAATCTCGACGCTTTCCCACGAAGATACACTTCTTTATTTAAGTATAATTTCTATATCTACTTTAGAGTTTGTGCAGTTAAAATATATTTACGACATACATAGACTGGCAACTGTTTTTGGGAAAGAGTTAGATTGGGACAAATTGCTTTGCAAAGTGAAACATTTAAATTTAGAAAATTGTCTTTACTTCCCATTAAAATTATCTAAAATTCTATTTTCAACGGATATACCAAGTGCCTTCTTAGCTGAAATAAGGCCTGATTGGATAACAAGAAAATTGATTAGTATATGGATTAACGAAAAAAGCGTTTTGGAGTTTGGGCAAAAAATTCAATCTAATTATCCCCTACGTTATTTACTCGGTAGATATTTTTATTCTCACAGCCCGAATGATTTTTTAAGAAAGTCTTTTGGGAGAATATTAAAAGGAGGACCTGATGCAAGACTCAAGCGTATTAAAAAAGAACCCCGATATTGTTTGTCGCACCATTGAGGATGAAACTATCCTTATGCCCATCTACAAGACATCCGATGAGATAAACTGTATTTATACGCTCAACAAGGTAGCGGCAAGGATATGGGAGTTGGTTGATGGTAAGAGAAGTCTCGCCAAGATTAAAAAGATGCTCTTAGGGGAATTTGATACTACAGAAAAAGAGCTGAATAAAGAGTTGGCTAAATTTCTAAAGGATTTAAAGGAAATAAAGGCGATTAAGGGATAATTTTGAGATGGTTAAGGATAACAGGGAGTTTTCGTTATATTCTACCCGAGGCTCAAGTATGTTTCCTTTTATCCGCGGCGATGAGTATGTATTTGTTAAGAAGGTGCCGCCAGAGACAATACGACCGGGCGATACAATAGTTTTTGAATTCAATGCTAAAACTAAAGTTTGTCACTGCGTGGTAGAAATTCAAAGAAGAGATAGTATTTTATGGTTTTATACGGCAGGATATAAAAATAGGTCCCCTGACACTTGCCCTATAAGGCAAGAAAAGGTAATGGGTAAAGTGTTTGCCATAAAACGCAAATCCAATATTATTAGGTTATCTACCGAAGGACTGCAGTCTTTACTGTTTAAATTTGATTGCTTTTTAACCGAGAGCATTTTCTATATTAAAAAATTTTTAGCCAAGATACCTTTGCTTAAGAAAATATACAAATATACAAGCCAAAAGCTAAATTTTTTCTTAAGATAGAAAATTTGTGAGTAAAATAAGTTTCCTTTCCATTCTTTTTATGGCTTTAGTTCTACCTGCCTTCAGAAGATACGGTTTTTGCCTTTTTAAGAAATCCTGCCTAAATTTCTTAAACTTGATCCTGATATCTCGGATAATCTCCTTTTCTTGCGCTGAATATTTAGCTAATCTTAATAACTTAAGATAGATTGCGGGATTATTTAAACCCAACCTTAAGGCATCTTTATACTCTGCGATTGCCTTGAGAAATTGCCTTCTGTTTTCATAAATCTGGCCTAAGAGATAATGGCTGTGCGGTGGCATTGGCTCTTTAGTTTGATAACTTAATAAGGATTTTTCTGCGGATTTATATTTTTTTAGTTTAAATTGTGCGGTGCCTAAACCAAAAAGGGCTTTGGGATAATTACTAAGCATCTTAAGTGCTTTCTTGAAATATCTTTCTGCCAGTTTGCATTTTCTTTTTCTTAAATTTAGCTCTGCCCAGCCACAGAGGGTATCTTTATTTTGTGGGTCGCAATAAAGTATTTTCCTAAATTCATCTTCAGCCGCTTTATAAAATCTTTTAGCAAGATATAAAGGTCCGTAGTTATTGTCAGCTACAGCGTAAGTAGGGTCGGATTTTATGGCTCTCTGGTAGTAATATCTTGCCTTTTTTTTGTTATTTTTTTGCCAATATTCATTAAAGAGATTAAATGCCGCAGCCGAAGGTGGTATTTTAAAAGTTTTACCTTTCAACCCCGAGGTAATTTCATCACCCAGATATTTGAATTTAAGTGGGGTGTAACCGCCATTTACTGAATAGGCAATAGTTACCAAGAGAGGATGTTTTATCTTTGCTTTTAAAATTTTGATAAATTCTTTTGACTCAATCCAAGTTTTGCGTCTGTCAATTTCATCGGTATTCTTTGATTTTCTTATTGAGTTTATAACTAAAAAATCTGTATCTATGTCTAAAAGGACTTTTTTATTTATCTTTAGCAGTGTCGCAAGGCAACAAATGATAAAATTTTGACCATAGAGCTGGGTCTTGAGTATACCATCTTTAATTTTAAGGATAGTTTGAGGCTTGGGGTCTCCTCTGGCTAAACCTTTTATTATTGATTTTAGATTTTTTAAGCAGTAGCTGAATTCCTTTTTATCTCCGGGAATTACCCAATAAAACTCTTTCACTATCCCGTCACGCATTGCTGGATAAATATAATTTCCGATATGGGTGAGCTTTTCTATATCGAATTGCTTTTGCCTAAAGAGTATGGCTTTCTCAAGTTGATTTTTGAGTTCAGCTAAGCTCTTTGCCTCCTCAAGAATTAAACGAGTATCTTTTATCTCTGGGAAAGCAAAATCAAGATGGGCATCGAGATGGATTAAGGTAAGATTCTTAAACCTGTGTCTTTTCCAGACATAATAGGCCTGGTGATGGTCTTCGATGAGGATAATTTTGTTCGAGAATATCTTTTTCATTTTGTAATGTATTCTAACATAACCCCTAGGATTTGTCTGCTTAAATCTTAACTGCTTAAATCTTAACTTAAATCATAACTTAAATCTTAACTTGAATTATAACTAAATTGTGTTATTATACATCTGATTAAGGCAGGATATTGAGGAATAATATGTCCTTTAATTATGATAAAGAAAACTTTAATAGGTTATGCCAGAAATATAACTTATCTTTAGTAATTTTACATGGCTCATACGCTAAGGGTATAGTTACTTCTAAAAGCGATATTGATGTGGGATTTTTGGGAGAGCCCCGTATAATTAGAGAAGAGCTTAGAAGAGTATAAGTCTGATTTTTATTTGAAGTCTTCTGCAGAGCGGCTTATATAAGGGCTGCAGATGCGGGTCTAATCTCAAAAGAATTGGCAGAAAGACTCAAGGGTTCAGCAGGAATGAGGAATATTTTAGTCCATGAGTAGCAGACCGAAGAATTTATAGAAGAATTAGAGAAGTAAAAAATTGGCAATTAACTGGAGGTGAATATATGCATACGAAGAAAAAGAAGTTTAATCCGATAATCACACGGGTAAAACTCAACCCTGAGCAGGCGGTATTAGCGTGCGCGTGCTACGACTCACGCAATGCTTATGGCGGGGTCGCCCCGACTTCCCGTGCAAGCACATCGGTGTGCAACTATAGCGTCCCGTCCCGCACTAAAACTACCCAAACGCTCTGGGGATCTGATGCAACTATCTCCTAAGCCCTTTTGATTTTGTAATTTGGGAATTTTGTAATTGGGAATTTGGCAGAGCAAGATTCTCTAGGACGATGCCGGTAGTTTACGGATTGCCGGTCCAGAGGAGATGAGCAAAGGGCTACCACCTGCTGACATAAAATTCAGGCATAAGAGCAGAACCAAAATTTAGATGCTCAAGTGCCGGTGCGGTTTGAGTTTTACCTGTGGATAAAAGAAAAAGGAAAACACAAGGCCTTAAAAAGATTTGATTTCTTTAAGAGAAAAGTCTCACCCAGAAGATTTCCCAAATCAGGGTTTATCTTGAAGGCAGATATCAAAGACTATTATCCTTCTGTAGTCCATACAGTATTAATCTCATTGATTGAAAAGAAGGTTAAAGATAAGGATGTTATCTGGCTGGTGAGAAGATTTTTAGAAAACCACTCTCCAAATGGCAAGGGTCTTAGTGTAGGCTGGCTCCTGTCATAGCTCTTTGCCAATATCTATTTAAACGAATTGGATTATTTTGCTAAGCACTCCTTAAGGGAGAAATTCTACGTAATTCCTACCAACAAGGGCGTAGATTTATTGGGTTATAAGCTATTTTATTTTCACTGGCTTATCAGAAAAAGAAACCTTAGGACCTTCAAGGCAAAGTTAAAGAAGTGGCGAGAGGATATAAGAAAAGGTAGGTTGAGTACAGCTAAGTTGGGACAAAAAATAAGGGGTTGGGTTGAACATGCAAGGTATGCCAATTCTTATAAGTTAAGGAAGAATCTTCTGTTGAAAATTATGCTAAAGGCAGATTAGAAGACAGATTTCGCTTGACAAGCCATATTTTATAATATATAGTTCTATTCCAGAAAGTCCCTAAAAATAAGGATTTAGAGAAATGGATTACATTAGCTTAAGTTCGGTATTAAGAAGCCATAAAATGCACATTTTTACTTTAAAAGATGTTAAAAACTTTTTTCCTGACGGAAAAGTAAAAACAATAAAAAATAATTTTATTAGATGGCTTTCTAAGGGGTATTTTGTCAGGTTAAAAAAAGATTTATACGAATTTATTGAGAAGGGTTCGGAATTAAAAATTCCTGACCTCTATATCGCCAACAGATTATATGAACCATCTTATGTTTCCTTAGAAACAGCCCTTTCAATCTATAGCATTATTCCAGATATTGCTGCAGGAGTTACTTCCGTAACCACCCGGCCCACGCGAACTTTTAAGAATAAATACGGCTCATTTTTTTACAGAACTTGTCAAGAGAGGGCTTTCATAGGGTATAGATTGATGTTATACGAAGATTTTAAAGTATATATTGCCGATAAGGAAAAGGCACTGGTTGATTTCTTATATTATCGCCTACGCTTAAGCCACTCTTTAGATTTTGATGAAGAGCGGCTTAATAAAAAGATTTTGAAAAAGACAGATTGGGGAAAAGCTTTATACTATGCAAGGCTTTTTAATCATAGGACGGTTAACGTTCTAAAGGAATGTAAGGAATACGTTAAATGTTAAGTTTAGAATATCTATTAGAAGAAGCAAAGAATAATGGACTACCTATCTTAAAAAGAAGAGCTATTTTAAGAGAGTATCTACAAGTGATAATCTTAAATAGTATCTATAAACATAATCTGGGAAAATTAATGTTTTTTATGGGGGGCACAGCATTAAGGTTTTTTTATAACCTCCCGCGCTTCTCAGAGGATTTGGATTTTGATACCCCCGGTTTAAAATTTGAAGAATTTAAGGATATTTTAGGAGCGGTAGAAAAAGGATTACGCAAAGAAGCTTTTTCCATAGAGGTTTCATCTGAAAGAAGAAATGCTCTTTTTGTTGCTGAATTGTATTTTGAAGATTTAATGAAACTATACCAGATTACTGATAAAAGAGGATTAGATTTAATGATTAAGATCGAAGTTTATAGACCCCGATGGCGCCTTGAGAGTGAATCTGACGTTTTGAGTTTATATGGCTATAATTTATCTTGTCTTTTATTGGGTAAAGAAAACATGCTTTCTGAGAAGGCCTGTGCCCTTTTTAATAGGAAAAGAGGTAGGGATATTTATGATACATTATTTATGCTTAAAATGCGATTTCCTTTTAATAGAGATGTGCTTATAGCCAACAAGATAGAAGGTTTGCCCAAGGAACTCATTTTAGAATATTTGAAGAAATTGCCGGAAAAAGAACTAAAATCCTTAGCCAATCAAGTTAGGCCATTTTTATTTAAGGAAGAGGATATTGAATTAGTGCTAAAGGCCCCTCTTTATGCAGAGAGATTCTTAAGAGAATATGAATAAGAGATAACTTGGAAATAATCCTTCGAAACAAATGAAAGAAATCAGTTCCGATTATTTCTATGGTAGGTTGCATAATAAGAAAAAGCAATATCCCTTAAATGGCCAGATAGAGCTTACCTATCGCTGTAACCTTAATTGTATCCATTGCTACTGTAAAGGCTTGGAAGATAAGGATAAGGAGTTAAATACCCTCCAGTGGAAGAAAATTTTTGATGAGGTTCAAAGAGAAGGTTGTCTTTATCTATGCTTTACTGGTGGAGACCCTTTATTGAGAGAGGACTTTTTAGAGCTCTATTCTTATGCCAAGAAAAAATGTTTCATTGTTATAATATTTACCAATGGACAGCTATTAAATGGAGAGATTCTTAGTTATTTAGCAAAGTCACCGCCTTTCTCTATAGAAATTACCTTAAATGGAATTACAAAAGAGACCTATGAAGCAATAACTCAGGTAAAGGACTCTTTTTTTAGAGTTATGGAAAATATTAAAAAAATAAAAGAAAAAAAACTCCCTCTAATTTTAAGATCAAACTGCCTTAAACAGAATAAAGATGAGATTGTCAAAATCAAGGCATTTGTGGATGCATTTTTAGGCAGAAAAAATGGTAAATATTATTTTAAATATGACCCGATGATATACCCCCGGCTTAACCAAGATAAAACACCGACAAATTTCAGGCTTTCTTTTAAAGAGTTATTAGATTTAAGAAGGCAGGATGCAGATATCTGGCGGGAGTATCAGAGGGGCATAGATGCTGATTTTCCTGATTTAGGAAGAGATAAGAGCTTTCTTTATCGCTGTAACGCATGGACAAAGCAGTTTTTTATCAACCCCTATGGACGTCTTAAATTCTGCAATTTTTCGGAAAAGTTTAGAGTTGAGCTCAAAAACACCGCATTTAAGGAGGGTTTTTATCAGACATTTCCTAAGCTCTTAGACGAGAAGTTTAAAACTAACTCTAAATGTAAGAAATGCCAGTTAAGACCAATTTGCTATCATTGTCCAGGAAGGGCGTATTTAGAGACAGGCGATGAAGAGGCACCGGTTCCTTATTACTGTGAGTTGGCCCGTGAGACGGCAAAGCGAATAAGGCTGTAATTGTTAAATTGCTAAACTGTTATGCTGCTAAATTGTTAGGATGAGAATCCAATCTTACAGTAATTTCTGGCAGCGGATACATAGGATTGCCGGAGAGAAACACTTTCCCTTGAGGGTAATGTTTGAATTGACCTATAGATGTAACTTTAGATGTAAACATTGCTATGTGCCAGAGACTTATAAAAAGAAATTTAAAAAGGAGCTTAAGACAAAGGAAATTTTTTCTATTCTGGGTCAACTTGCGGATATTGGCTGTTTTTATTTGGGATTTACCGGTGGTGAGCCATTTTTAAGGGAAGATATATTTGATATATTGTGGTATGCCAAGAAGAAAGGTTTTCAGCTCATTATTTATACCAATGGTTCGCTAATAGATGAAAATAAAGTCCAGGAATTAAAACGTCTTAGCCCAAATAAGGTAGATATTGCTATCCCCGGATTGAGTAAAACTGCTTTTGAGTGTGTTAGCCGGGTAGCTGGTTCCAGAGATAAGGTATTTAGGGCTATAGACCTTCTATATAGAAATGGGATTAAGTTGGGATTTAAGACCTGTGTTTTAAAAGAGAACGAATCTGCAATAAAAGATATTCAGGATTTTGCACATTCTTTAGGCGCTTTACATCGCTTAGACGATAAACTTTCGCCGCGCTTAAATGGAAATAAAGAGCCGTATAGATATAGGGGAAGACTAAGAGAGGAATCGATTGTAAGGCGCAAGGCGCAAGGCACAAGGCACAAGGCTGATGTTTTGAGACAGAGCGGTGATTTTGCGGTATGCAATATAAACACCGAGACCCGTAACCCGAAACCTGATACCCTTTTTAAATGCGGGGTAGGATTGAGTCAAGCGGCAATTACTCCTTTTGGTGAATTGAAGATGTGCCTGATGATAGATTATCCTAAGTATAAGATATTGAATAAGTACATCGCACATCGCACATCGCACATCGTACATCCGAAAGATGGTTTGAAATATGCATGGGAGAGATTAAAAGAATTGGTTGCGTCTATCAAACCCGATAAAAATTATCAGTGTGATAAATGCCAACTTCGTGATTATTGCAAGTGGTGTCCGGGAGAGGCTTGGCTTTATAATAGAAGTTTTACCTCTTGTGAGCCAGAAAGCAAAAATTGGGCAATGCAAAGAAAGTTGGATTATGAAGACAGAGGTTAAACTTAAAATTGCTGATATAGTTATCAAGATGCAGAGTAATTTTAGACTCGAGCAACTTACCGAAATAGAACAGCGTGAGCAGATCTCTGAGAGGTTTAATAATTTTCTATATAAAGGGAAGGATAGGCCAGATATTGTAATCAAGATTAATATAGTGGATAGGTTACCAGAAATAATTAAAACTAAAGATATCTTTGTAACTTACCATTTCCAGGATAGAAAAGAAAACTGGCGACTTCAGAAAAAGAATAATTCTTATATTTATAGATGCGACGTGGGAAATAAAAAGCAGCTTATGTTGATAAATGAAACCTTTGATAGGGTAGCTGCTTATCTATTACCTAAGAAAAATAAAGGTAAGGCCTGGAATATTATGGATATTATTTATGATTTTTTACAAGTTCTTTTAATAAATTATTTTGCCTTAAGTAAAAAAGGAATCTTTGTGCATAGTATTGGGGTAAAGGATTTAGATGGCAAGGGTTTACTTTTTGCCGGCAAATCTGGTGCAGGTAAGAGCTCTACTGCAAGGCTTTGGCATAAACACAGCAGGGTAATGGTGCTAAACGATGACCGCATAATTGTGCGGAAGTTAAACGGAAGATTTTTTATCTATGGTTCACCCTGGCATGGAGAATTCAGCGATTACCTTCAGTCGTATATTGAATCAGCGCCTTTAGATAAGTTATTTTTTATCTATCATGCCTCCCAAAATATGGTTCGGCGTATTCTTGAGAAAGAGGCATTTAGTTTACTCTATCCAGCGCTTTTTCCTACTTTTTGGGATAAGGCGTGCTTAGAGAATATTGTTTCTTTTTGTCAGGATTTGGTAAAGGATGTTGTCTGTTTGAAGTTAGGATTCGTAAACGATAAAAAAGTCATTGCATTTGTAAGAAAAGTATAAAATGGGGATAAGGTGAGGATATTTGCATCAAATCAATTTATAACAGACTTAAAAGAATCTTCGCGCGAGAAAGGCTTATATGGAGCATGGGTAGCGACAAATGATTTTTACAAAAATCTGCTTCGTTTTGGCAGTTTTGATGAGTATAATTTTTTTATCCTCCCGGAAAATAAGCAAAAGCGCCCCTTGAGCAAAAGTTTAATTCCTTATGTTAATAACAAAAAAGTAAAATTTAAAAAAGTCACTCAACTTCCTGTATTTCTTAGTGAGACTGATAATTTTATTTTTTTTACCTGCTCACCACTATTGTCTTGCATAGCCGATCTACGTAGTCTCCATGCAAAAAAGTATTTCCCTATCTGTGGCCTGACCCACACGGTAAGTTACGCCCATTTAATAAGTCATGACTTTTTCTATAATATAGTTTCTGACCTTAAGGCCTTTGATTCTATTATTTGTACGAGCAGGTCTGTTCTCGAGTCCTTAAGACGAATTTATAAACTGATAAGAGAAGATTTTTCCCGAAAGTTTTCCATAAACTTGAGATTTAAAGCCAGATTAGACCAACTACCCTTGGGGGTAAATAATAATGATTATAACCAAAACAATAAAAATGAATCCCGCAAAAGATTAAGACTTCCTGGTAAAAAAATTATCATCCTTTATTTTGGCCGTCTTTCAATTTCAGATAAAGCAGACCTTTATCCACTACTTTTTAGCTTTAAAAACCTGTTAAAAGAAAATAAAAATATTTTGCTTGTGCTTGCTGGCAAAAATTTCCCTGATAGATACTACATAGAAAAGGTAAAGAAGATGGCCACCAATATGGGGATTTTTAAATCTACGAGATTCTTTATTAATCCTTCGCAAAACGAAAAAAGTTTATTATATTTTGCCAGTGACATTTATGTATCTCCGGCTGATAATCCACAGGAATCATTTGGCTTGACTGTCCTTGAGGCAATGGCTGCGGGTTTGCCAGTAGTAATCTCTGATTGGGGCGGCTATAAAGACATAGCTAAGCACAATAAGATCGGATTCTTAATTCCTACTTTTTGGGCAGATTGTAATCGCCAGACTGCAGATTATACTTATTTATTCGCAGGCTATGTCGGTGCTGAGAATTTAACTTTAGGCCAATCCGTATGTGTAGATATTCAAAAAATGACCGAATATCTTAATTTGTTAATTAGATATAAAGATTTACGTTCTAAATTGGGTAGCAATGCCAGAGAGTGCGTATTGAAGAATTATGACTGGTCAGTAGTTATTCCTAAATATGAAAGACTTTGGGATAAATTAATAGATGAAGCAAGGAGATGTAAAAAATCACCTAAAAGAGAGCCAATTTTTTATCCTAAATATTTTGAATGCTTTAGCCATTATCCTTCGTATGTATTGGCTAAAGAAACATCTGTAGCCATAACAGAAGAAGGGATTAATTTACTGAAGACAAAAAGATTCCCCTCGGGTATACCTTCTTTTGATTTTATTATGCCGCAAGCAGTTTTATTGATTCTTTTTTACTTAAAGGAACGGCATTATTCTTCTATAAGAGAAATAAGTCATCATATAAAGAAATTTTTTAAAGAAATAGGTTTAGATAAAATTAGTTACCATATTATGTGGATGTTGAAGAATTATTTTATAAAGGTGATTTCGAAATGAAGCAGCCAAAAATATTTTACTTCTGTTATGACCACCAGACACCCACGGGTGGTCAGAAACAGATGTACAGGCATGTAGATATCTTGAATAGAAATGGATATCAGGCTTATGCAGTCCATACTATAAAGGGCTTTCGGCTAACTTGGTTTGATAATGATACCAAGACTATTGACCGCCAAAGGTTTAATAATTTATACAATAAAAACAGAGATTATATTGTTCTTCCTGAAGATTTAGGCAGGGAGATATTGGCTTTTCCTGGTAAAAAAGTTATTTTTAATCAGAATATTTACCATGGATTCAATACTTTCGGATTTAACAAAATCGATAAGTGGCCCTACCTTGATAATAATGTAAAGTTTGTGATGACAGTTTCAGCTCATAATCAGAGGTATCTACAATTTATTTTTCCTAATCTCCGCATAAGACGCGTTTATAACGGCGTAGATGCAGAGAAATTCACCTATAAGCCACTGACGCAAAAGGAGAAAATGATTGCTATATTGCCAGGGAAAGCCCCTGTTGATAATACTTTTCTCTTTCAGACGCTCTCTGCAAGGGCAAAACAAAACCTTAATCCACTAAGGCGCTATAAATGGCAATTCGTGGATAGATGTTCTGAAGAAGAAATGGCCAAGATTTTTGGTCAGTCTCTGATTTTTGTATTTCTTAGTATATATGAAGGCTGTCCCTTGATGCCGTTGGAGGCAATGCTATCAGGTGCCATCGTCGTAGCATATAAAAGGGGCCCCTATGCGGAGTACCTTAATAATGCAAATTCGTTTTTGGTTGACGTTTCAGATAAATTAGGAGTAATAAAAATAGTTGAAGATATAGCAGAAAAATTTGAATCTAAAAGTAAAGATTTAACCTTGGTAAGCCAAAAGGCAGATGAAACTGCCAGAAGATACTCTTTAGAACGCGAAGAGAAAAGTGTGCTTCAATTCTGGAAAGAGGCGTTGCCTTGCAAACTATGACTATGTCCGATATAACAAAGCTGCGTAAAATTGACTCTCTTCTTATACCCTACGCCCCTCGTGAGATAAGGCTATTTATGGTAATCAGAAACGAATCCTTGCGCCTTCCTTATCTTTTGAAATATTATTCACGGATGGGCGTTGACCGATTCTTTTTTGTGGATAATGGCTCAACCGATGGAAGCACACCTTTTTTATTATCCCAAAAGAATACCCACGTCTTTTGGACAAATGACAGTTATAGTGGGGCTCACTATGGACAAAACTGGATGAATGAGCTTTTACATAAATATGGAGAAGGACATTGGTGTATTGTGGGAGATGCTGATGAGTTTTTCATCTACCCTCATTATGAAGAGGTTTCTCTTCGGGATTTAAGTATTTTTTTGGACCAGAGAGGCAGCACAGTAGTAAATGCACTTGTTTTAGATATGTATTCCCATAAGCTGATTGGGTTAAATAAAGAAAGAAAAGGCAGGAATCCTTTGTTGACTTACCCCTATTTTGACAAGGATTCTCATTACTGGCTGGGAGGACCACATAAGAAATGGAGCGGTGCTATATTCTGTGAAGGCGGAGTGCGCAAGCGAGTTTTCGGTGTCAGAGTTCGTTTAAATAAAGCCCCTTTTCTTAAATTTAAGCCAGAGTCGCTATTTGATGGATGTTGCCACTGGGTTAAGGGGGGAGTCGCAGCAGAAATTGGAGGCATTACGCTTCATTTTAAATTTAGCCCTAATTTCTTTTCCAGGATTTTAGAAGAAGCAAAAAGAGAAGAGCATTGGAATAATGCTTACGAATATAAAGATTATCTTAGGACAATGATTAATAATCCTAATCCTAATCTCTATTATTCTCACTCGGTGAAGTTTAAAGATAGCAAGCAGTTGGTGGATTTGGGATTAATGAAAACATCTGTAGCATTTGAGGCTTTTGTAGAAAATTTGAGAAACAAAAGACAGAACAAAGAAACACGTAAATCGCAGTTTATATGCAAAAATCAAAATAGTTTTAAGACTGTTATAACTCTCCATAGGAAACCCATTCAACAGAATCTTGATTCCTTATATCATCTACGAAATTATCATTTTCTGATGACAAATTATTGCAATGCGCGGTGTGTTTTTTGTAACCAACGATTTGATGGTCCCCCCAGAAAAGAGATTAATTTGGAAAATTTTAAGATTATGCTTTCCCATATACCAGTCCATTTTGCAGAGGAGTTTTGTTTTAGCGGAGGCGGAGAGCCCCTGCTTTGCCGCGACCTGTTTCCTATTATTAATTATGTTAAGGGCTCTTTCCCTGGAATTAAGATCGTTATAAGGACGAATGGGTTATTGATTGGAAGATTTGCTCAGGAATTAGCCAGTATGCGTATTGACCGTATAGAAATATCCCTGCATGGCCTGGCTGAAACCAATGATAGCATTCTTCAGAGAAGGGGCTCGCAGGATATTTTTCAAGGAATCGCATTTTTAAACAAGTATTTAGAGGGTAGTGGCAATGCGATGCGAAAAGTATTTTGCCCGGTTGTTTCTAAGGGCAATATCAATGAGCTCCCCTGGCTGGTGAAAAAAGCCGTAGAACTTAAAGTCGATGCCGTGGAAGTGCAATTCTGCCGTTATTTTACTTACGCTGTTGAAAGAGAAAAGGGGAAGCTCAAGACTCAGGATTCTTTATTTTTTCATCAAGAACTGTATAACGCTGTGATTAGGAAATCAGCGAGACTTGCAAGATCGCTGGGAGTTAGTTTTATGGCGCAACCCCTTTTTTATAAAAATTTTAAAAAGCAACCTTGTCGCTTACCCTGGTTTACAATGCTGATAGACTGGGATGGAGATGTTTATCCGTGCCTAGGAGGGGAGGAGTGGTTTAAAGAAGAGGTAAAATCAGGTGAATACTACTTTGGGAATGTTTTGAAAGAACACGTGTATGATTTTTGGAATAAGCGTAATTATAGAATGATTAGAGAAGCGAATATCCCGAAAGATAAAAAAGCTTGTATGCCGGAATGTAAAAATTGTCATTTGACTATTTGCCTTAGAGGCCCAAATGTAAAAAATGCTCATATTATTGTGAAGCGATAAGTAAATAAGAAGGTTATGCAGGAAATAAAATACAAAATCTTTAGCTTTAGAACTCATAAAAAAAACTTGCGAAAGGATAAACCTAATGTCTGTCAGTTTGAATTGACTTTTGGATGTGGATTGCATTGTAAACACTGTTATAGTGATTGTTATAATAAAGCCAGATACATTAAAAAAGAATTGAACACCAAAGAAGTAAAGTTTATTTTGGATAATGTTTATAAGCAAGGTATATTATGGTTATGTTTTACCGGAGGAGACCCATTAACCAGACCCGACTTCTTAGAGTTGTATAAGTATGCAAAGAATAAAGGTTTTATTATTACTATATTTACTAATGCCTACTCAATGAATAAAAAAATCGCTGAGTATCTGAAAGACAAACCTCCTTTTATCATTGAGGTTACTTTAAATGCGGTTATGCAAGATTTATATGAGAAGATTTCCCAGGTTAAAGGCTCATTTTCTAAGGCAATGAGAGGAATAAATCTCATTTTAAAAGTAAGCCTACCTTTAAAGATAAAAACCCAGGTGACCAGAGATAATTTTAGAGAGCTACCCCAGATAAAAAAGTTTGTGAAAAGTTTAGGTCTAAGGTTTAGGCCGAGCGTTTTCCTGTATGGTAGGTTAGATGGCGATTTAACTCCCTGCAATTTAAGAATTTCTCCCCAGGAAGTTTTGAGTTTAAATGGAAATAAGAAATCATCACTTGACGATTGTGATTTATCTACGAACCACGAACCACGTCTGCCTCACCGGCAGGCAGGAACCACGAACCACGCATTATTCCGTTGCGCTATTGCAGGCGGAGATGGAATTCATATTGACCCTTATGGGAATATGCTTCCCTGCAATTGCATCAGAGAACCCAAGCTAAATTTACTTAAAGAGAATATTGAAGAGGCGTGTAAGAAGATTTTAAATTGGGTGAGGGTAAGGCATATTACTGATAATTCTAAATGTCAGAGTTGTTCTGTAAGGAGTATCTGTTATAATTGTCCGGGAAAGGCATTGTTAGAGACAGGAGATTTAGAAGGAAGAATAAACTGGTTTTGTGACTTGGCACATCTGGTATAAAAATGAAATATTTTAAGTTTTATCGCTATCTACTTCCTTTTTGGAAAAAAGAATTCCTGGTATTGCTATTAAGTGGCATTACTATGCTTTTAGGTTTAGTTAATCCTTATTTGACTAAACTGATTATTGATAAGGCTTATGGAAATAGGGACTTGAAACTATTTATCATTTTGATTACCATTGGTGGCGCTATTTTTGTATTAAACAGTATTATCAATGGAGTAACCAATTATTTAAATAATTATATCGCGTTGCGGGTAGATTTTAATTTAAATCGCAAGTTATTTAGGAAATTACAACATCTTCCTTACGGCTTTTTTCAAGATACCTCTACGGGCGAGAATCTTTATAAGCTCAGTTATGATATTGAACAGGTTGGCCGGTTCATCACCGATACATTACCGCAGGCAATCTCTCTATTTCCAAAATCATTATTTATTTTAGTTATTGTTTTATATCTGAATTGGAAGATGGCATTGCTTGCTTTAGCGCTTACGCCTTTTTTGTACCTTGTGCCTTATTATTTTACTCAGCGATGGAAAAAGGCGTTAAGGGTATGGATAGAGGCATCCCAAGGCATTTTTAAGCAGCTTCAAGAGATATTAACGCATATCCAATTAATCAAGGCATTTGGAAAAGAAGATTACCAGACAAGGCACTATATAAGAAGTTTAATAGAGAAGATTAGATTCAGTCTTAAGAATACAAGATTAGAAATAACCGGCTCATTCGCTAATAGTTTAGCTAATCGGGTAATTTTAGGCCTGATTACTTTTTATGGTGGTTATCAGTTGATAAAAGGCCAAATGACTTTAGGAAGTCTTAGTGCCATAACCATTTATCTCAGTCAGTTGTCAGGGCTACAGAATTCATTTGCCCATTTCTTCCAGCAGATATCTTTGGGCTTTGTTTCCTGCGAGAGATTAGAAGTGATATTGGATGCTAAAACCTATAGTGTTATAGAAGATAGAAATGCTCAAGAAATCATCTTTTCTAAAGGCAAGATAGAATTTAGAAATATAACTTTTGGCTATCGAGAAGACAAGATGATTTTGCAGAACTTAAGTTTTAGTATCGAAGGAGGTTCTTGTATTGCCCTAGTTGGTCCTTCGGGTTGCGGTAAGACGACAGCGATAAACTCAATTTTAAGATTATACAATTTAAATAATGGCCAAATACTTATAGATGGTTATGATACGAGGCATATAAAATCTAAATCATTATACGCACAAATTGGCGTAGTGCTTCAGGAGCCATATTTATGGAATGATACTATAGAAAATAATATAAAGTATGGGAAAGAAAAAGCTGATTTTAAAGAAGTGAAAGAAGCAGCAGGCATTGCCTGTATAGATGATTTTATAGATACTCTTCCTCAAGGGTATAATACAGTTACGGGTGAGAATGCCTGTAAAATATCGGAAGGCCAGAAGCAACGTCTTGCTATCGCCCGGGCAGTCATCAAAAAACCAAAGGTATTGATTTTAGATGAGGCCCTTTCATCTGTAGACGCGCAGATAGAGGCCAGGATTATAGATAATATTGAGCATTTGCTTAAAAATATCACCATAGTGGTGGTATCTCACAGATTCTCTGCAATAAGAAAAATGGGTTTAGTTTATTTTTTAGACAGTCCTGATAAAATTGATATAGGTAGGCACGAAGAGCTCTTAAAACGTAATATTAAATATCAGAATTACCTTGCGCATCAGTTAAAAGAAGAAGAGGTAACAGTTGATTTAATTTAATAATTATAAGGACCCCTGATTACGGTGATTTTAAAATGAGGCGCGGTTGTTCCATTGTGAGATATCATTTTATTCACGTGCGGGACAATACTAAATGGTCAGAAATTAAGGCGCTTGCCATTAATAATTTTACAAAACAACTGGATTTTTTTAGTAAATACTATGCATTCGTGACTATGCAGGATTGTATCAGCGCAATATACCATAATACAGAGTTGCCCGAGAATGCGTTACTTTTGATATTTGACGACGGTTATATCGACCATTTTATAACCGTATTTCCTATACTTAAACAGAGAAGAATTCAGGGCTGTTTCTTCCCTTCTGCCAAGGCTACGATAGATAAAAAGTTATTAGAAATAAATAAACTCCATTTAATCCTGGCGATAGTAAACGATACAGACGACTTAATAAAACAGATATATAATTATTTAGATGAGTACCGCTTGGAATATAAGTTGAAAAATAATGAATATTATGCTTCATGTGCTATAGAAGAGGACAGATTTGACAGTAAAAAGGTAAACTTTATAAAAAATTTATTACATAGAGAATTAGACTGCCGTGTAAGCAGATTAATCGTAAATCGTCTATTTTCCAAGTATGTAACTGAAGATGAATCTTCTCTTGCGCGCCAATTTTATATGGATAGAGACCAGATTAAAACTATGATACAGGCAGGGATGTATGTGGGCAGTCACAGCTACGAACATTTCTGGCTACCCGGATTATCTCTGGATTTGCTAAAAAAAGAAATAGATGCATCAGTTGATTTTTTAAAAAATCTGGGTCTGGCTGCTGATAGCTGGACGATGAATTACCCCTTCGGCGGTTATGACGAATCTATTATAACCTTGGTTAAAAGCAAAGGTTTTAAGGCGGGCTTGACTACTAGGCTTGGTGTGGCTGGACTAACCGAAGAGAATGCGTTTACCCTGGAGAGTTTTGACACCAATGATTTTAAGGTATAGTTAAAGATGAAAGATAGTTAAAGATGAAAGACAATAGGGGCAAAGCGCGGATAGGCAATATAATATTGACAGGTAGCGAAAGGGAGAGATGCTTATGAAAAAGATATGTGTTGTTATTACTGCTCGTTCAAGTTATGCAAGATTAAAAACTGTCTTAAGAGAACTAAATAAAGACCCCGATATGGAACTTATATTGATAGCAGCGGCATCCTTGCTTCTGCCCAAGTATGGCAATGCGATAGAAATTGTTGAAAGAGACGGATTCCGCGTAAGCGAGAAAGCACATATCCTTGTTGAGGGAGGAGATACGCTCGCTATGGCAAAGACGGCGGGCCTGGGGATAGCAGACCTTGTAACTATCTTTGACAAATATAAACCGGATATAGTTATCAGCGTTGCGGATAGATTTGAAACTATCTCTACGGCCATAGCTGCTTCTTATATGAATATTCCAATCGCCCATATCCAAGGCGGCGAACTCAGCGGCTCTATAGACGAGAAAGTAAGACACGCTGTTACAAAACTTTCTAATCTCCATTTTGTAGCAAATGTATCTGCTGCCAGGCGTGTAAGACAGATGGGTGAATCAGATGATAGGATATTTATTACCGGATGTCCTTCGATAGATTTGGCAAAAGAGGTTGCAGAAAATTTATTTTTTTTTGACAATAATTACTTTTATTCAAAATACAGCGGGCCAGGGGATAAGGTATATATAGATAAGTCTTTCGTTATAGTATTACAGCATCCCGTTACTACGGAATTAAATGAGGCATTCCAGCAGATGCAAGAAACACTAAATGCAGTACATGAGGAAAGGATACCGGCGATAATCTTCTGGCCAAATGCAGATGCCGGCACCGATATGACATCAAAGTCCATAAGGATGTTTCGCGAACACAACAAACCCAAAAACTTCTATTTTTTAAAAAATACAGCGCCTGAAGATTTCCTTGCGCTTCTTATAAAGTCAAAATGCATCATTGGTAATTCATCCGCAGCTATAAGAGAAGGTTCTTACCTGGGCGTTCCAGCGGTTAATATCGGCACCCGTCAGAACGGACGCGAAAGAGGCAAAAACGTCATCGACGTTTCATATTCCAAAAAAGAAATAGTAGACGCCCTCCAGAGACAATTATGCCGTAACAAGCCTTTTGCTTCTGAGACATTATATGGCGATGGAACGGCTGGAGTTAAAATAGCACATATTTTATCGGAGGCTACGCCCTCTATCGAAAAAAGATTTGTAGAATGAAAAAAATCTTAATAGGCTATCCATTAAAGCGTTACAGCGAGCTGGCTGATACGATGCGTTACCTTACTGCTTCCTATAAAGTAGTAATGAAAGATTATGATTATGACTGGTTAAAAAAGAATATTTGCAGGTTTGATGCGGTGATACCCAATATGAATGTTATTATAGACGATGATCTTATTATCAAAGCAAGGAACTTGAAACTAATATTTTCTCCTACAACTGGAACTGACCATATCCGAATTACAAAGAAAGCAGGAGATATAACTGTTCTTAGCTTAAATAATTTCAGAAACAAGATACTTTCCATCAGCTCAACCGCGGAATTGGGGTTTGCTTTTCTTCTTGCATTATCGAGGAAAATTCTTTTGGCCCATAAGGACGTCATTGAATATGGCAGATGGGAACGGAATCGCTTTGTAGGAAGCCAGTTGCGAGATAAGGTGCTGGGGGTAGTGGGTATGGGTAGAATCGGTAGAAAGATAGCTCAGTATGGAAAAGGATTCGGTATGAAAATACAGTATTGGGATAAAGCTACCCGCAGACAGTGGAAAAAGAAAAAAAAGCTAAACGAGCTGCTCTCGTCCTCAGACTTTATTATCATGGCGGCATCCCTTAATAGGGGCACACGCCATCTTATCAATAAAGATAGCGTCGGTTTTATAAAAAGAGGTGCTATTTTAGTAAATATATCGCGCGGTGCTTGCATTGAAGAAAAAGCAATAATTTATGCGATAAAAAATGGGATTCTTTCCGGAGTAGGAAGCGATGTTCTTGAATGGGAACTGAAAGACATTAAGAAATCGCCGCTTTATCAATATGCCAAGAGGAATCCTCAAGCAAATATTATTATTACTCCGCATATCGGGGGGGCTACCATTGAGGCCTGGAAGCAGGTTTTCTCAATAGTCTTTAATCACATTCTAAAGAAGAGTTCGTGATGAAAAGTAAAGTAGTAGCAGAGGTATCTTCTAATCATGCAGGTGATATATCTCTGGCCAAGGAATTTATCAGAGTGGCGGCTTTAAACGGAGCTGATTATGTAAAGTTTCAGTCATCGAGATACCAAGATTTGCTAAACAAAGACGATGTTCAGGCTGAATGGATTAAAAAAACCAGCCTTTCAGACGAAGCCCACTTTGAACTTATTGCGGAAGCCAAAAAGCAGGGAGTGCGATTTCTTACTACCTGTTTTAGCTTAAGGCGCATAGACTTTCTTGCTTCTCTGGGTATGGAGGAGATAAAAATTGCCAGTTCTGATCTTTTGAGCTTTTCTATGATTGAAAAGTTAACCGAGCATTTTAAACACCTTATTATATCCACAGGGATGCATAGTATTGAGGAGATTAAAGAGGCTATCGGGTTTTTGTTACGCAATAAGATAAATGCCACACTTCTCCATGCGGTCTCCATTTATCCGGCACCTATTGAAAAGAGTTTTATGTATAAATTTCTCTGGCTTAAAGAGCATTTTCCTTCTGTGGGCTACAGTCATCATGCAAGCAGTATTGTTCCCGTGCAATTTGCCATTGCGCAGCAAGCTGAGATTGTCGAAGTTCATCTAAAACTAGGAGAAAAAGGCCCTGGCAGGGCTACTGCCTGGGATCTTTCTTGCGATGAGCTAAAAAAAATTGTAGAATTTAGAGACAATATAGAAAAAGCATGTGGTCAACAGGATTGGCTGAGCGAAAAGGATTTTTTATTTACTGAAGAGATTGCAGCCCGCAGCCGCTTTATAGGCAGATGGGGAGATAATAGATAAGAGGATATATGAACATAATCGCGATAATTCCTGCTCGATGTGGATCAAGAGGTATACCGGGGAAAAATATAAGGCCGTTACACGGTAGGCCGTTAATCGGTTATGTGATTTCACTGGCGAAGCAGGCAGAGAAGAGGGGGCTGATTAGGGAACATATTGTCTCTACCGATGACCAGAAGATAGCAGGGGTGGCTAAAAGGTTAGGCGGAAATGTCCCTTTTTTAAGACCGCAGAAGTTAGCAGGAGATTCTGCGCAGACTGTGGATGTAGTATTGCATGCAGTAAGATGGTGGGAGAAACATCATAAAGATAAAATTCACAGCGTATTATTATTACAGCCAACCAGCCCCTTGACCACGATAAAAGATATTGATAGCGCATTGAAGATATACTTTGCGCATCAACCAAAAGCTTGCTGCTTAATCTCAGTGTGCGAGGCAACTCATGTAAGACCACAGACCCTTTATTATGAAAAAGGCAGGTATCTTACGCAGTTTATTAAAGACAATGATTCCTTAAGACTTCGCCAGGCGACTCGCAAGATTTATTGGCGTAACGGCTCTATCTATATAACCCGCAGGGATCTTCTATTGCAAAGAAAGAGGCTGCTCAATGCCCAACCTCTTTTTTATAAGATGCCCCGGTTTCGTTCTATCGCTATCGATGATATGTTTGATTGGGCTACTGCCCAATTTCTGTTTTCTTATCAGGCCAAAAAGAAAATATGAAGACTTTTAGAGCAATCATTAAATTAATGAGATGGATATTCAGGCAGTTGATGCGCCAGTGGTATCAATTTATCCGATATATTTTTTTAAGTAGATTAATAAAAGGTAAAAGAGTATTGGTTATTGGTTCAGGCTTGTCGGCGAGGAAACTTAATCGGATACCGGAAGGTTTTTTAGTTTTTACCTGCAACCGGGGCATAAAATTACTCAATGATATAAAATTTAATGGCACGATTGATTTATACATTAGCCCTGCGGATTGTTTGGAGAATTATAGGGAGATTGGAGAAAATCTCCAAAGCGCAAAAATAAAAATTTTTATTATAGATAATTTGTATTACATTAAAAATAGGCCATTTTTAAAGAAAACTTGTCAGTGTCTGCTACAGGATGATTTTACTAGTAACAGGTATCTCAGGAGCTTAATCCCTGGCCTTGAGCGATTAGGCAAATTAAAAGGCAGTTCGGTGCCATGGACTTCTACAGGAATGAGATTATTGCAGTATGCGCTATATTTTAAAGCCAAGGAAATCTATTTAATTGGTCTTGATTTAGATACCAATGGTTATTTTGATGGTCAACAGAATTTATTATACGATCATGTTGATATTGATAATAACGTAATGAGATTATGGTTAGAGAAATATAATAATATTTATTCATTGACAAAAGGTGCGCAAGGAGAACTTTTATCATTGATAAGATAATAGAAATATGTTAAAATACTTAAATATCTTTATAACAGGGGGTTATGAGTGCTACCATCTTCTCAATTAAGAGATATAACCATTAAAGATTATCTGCTTATAATCAAGAGAAGAATCTGGATAATCCTTGTTTGCCTGGCTATCACCACTACAGATGCCACCATGAAGACCTTAAAGAAGGTCCCTCTTTATCAGGCAGGCGCCAGAATCCTTATCGAAAGAGCTATGCCAGAGATAGCACCCATTCGCCAGGTCTATGCTCCATCCTGGGATAGAGAATATATTCAGAGTCAGATTAACATCATTACCTCGCGCAGTTTAGCCAAAAAAGTGGTAGAAGACCTTATTGCTGCAGGTGATAATACCTTTGTAGGAATGAAAGAGCCTGAAGGTGCTTTCTTAGCAGGGGCTCGGGTTAATATTGTGGCTGGTACTCAACTCCTAGATGTCAACTACGTAAGTACCGATCCCATTAAGGCAGCCAAGTTCGCCAATGCCTTAACAGAGGGCTATATAAAGGAGGATGTAACCAGAAGAGCAGAGGCGGATAAATATGCAAGTGGGTGGCTGGAGATACAATTAACAGAACTAAACAAGAAGCTCCGGGATTCTGAGGCGGGTTTAAACGATTATATACAGAAGAATGAGATTATCACTCTGGCAGATGTAGAGAGAAAAACGGTATCTATCCTCGAGAACTTAAAAGGGCAAAAGATAGGGATGGAAAATGAAATTATAGAATTGTCCAAGCGCTATAAGCCAAAGCATCCCAAGATGCTTAATTCGAACACAAGGCTGGAGGCAGTAAACAAAAGTCTTGATGAAGAGACTAGGAAACTCCTTGAGCTTAATACCAAGACGATACAGTATAACGCGTTAAAAAGAGAAGTAGAGTCGGACAAATCTTTATATGAAGCATTACTAAAAAGAATAAAGGAAACCGAGGTCTCTAAACAATTAGAGACAACCAATATCCGCATTATTGATTTAGCGCAGGTGCCGGGAGGGCCGTTTAGTCCAAATAGACAACGCGACGTATCTAGGGGGATAATGTTGGGTTTCTTTTTAGGAGCGGTATTGGCTTTCATCTTAGAATACCTTGATTCTACGGTAAAGACCGCCGGAGATATTGAGACCTATGTAAGGCTGCCCTTTTTGGGTTATGTGCCTTCAGCAAAGCGAGAGGCCAAAACAACGAAAGATATTGATTTGTTATCTCATAACATACCCAACTCCCGAATTGCTGAAGCCTATCGTTCTATCCGCACCTCCATAATTTTTTCATCGCCAGAAGACAAGCCTCTTAAGACGATTCTGATTACTAGCGCCTCGCCTCAAGAAGGCAAGACTACGATTACCATAAATTTAGGCATTGTCTTTGCCCATGCTAATGAAAAGATTTTGATTTTAGAGGCGGATATGCGTAAACCCCGTATCGGTAGTTCATTGGGCATAGATGATAAAGAGGGTTTAAGTAGTTTCCTTGCTGGAACAGCAACTTTAGATATAGCCATAAAACGCACCCCTATTCCCAATCTCTTTGTTCTACCCGGTGGTCCTAAGCCACCAAATCCGGCAGAACTTTTAAGTTCTGCTAAGAGCCATCAACTCTTAGAGGAAGTTAAAGCCAGATTTGACCGAATTATCATTGATGCGCCCCCTATACTTACAGTTACGGATGCAGCCATCTTAGCCAATATGGCGGATGGCGTGGCTTATGTTATCCGTGCTGCTTTTAGAAACATTGAAGTTATCTTAAACAGCAGGCAGCGGCTCAACGAAGCAAAGGCAAGGATTATCGGAGTAATCCTGAATAATGTGAATGTGAAGAAAGAAGACTCCTACTACTATTATCATTATTATTACGGCCAAGAAAAGGAGACGAAGACTTAATATTTATTATGTCTAGCATTATCTTTCAATCTCTCCTTACGCCTCTGGTTATTTTTAGCTGTCTTTTTTATGGAAGCGTAACTGTCCTACCGATTACAATAATAGAAACTACTGTGGGTTTGCTGATTTTATTCTGGCTAATAGATATGGCCTATAAAGGAAGGCTATCTTTTTTAGAAACAGGTCTAATTTTACCTATTTTTGTTTTTTTAGTGCTTATTATTTTTCAACTAATCCCCTTACCCATAAATTTAATGAGAGTTATTTCTGGCTATACCGCTAATTTATATGAGAATTTTATGCCTCGCGGTGTCGCAAAAACATTTTTCACTTTAAGTATATATCCCAATGTCACCATTTCGGAATTATTTAAGATTTTAACTTACTTAGGGATATTCTTTCTCGTTATTAATAAAATAGAGACAAAGAGACAATTTGACTACATTATAAATACAATTATCTTTTTTGGGCTCATTATTAGCATATTTGCGATTATCCAGAAATATAGCTATAAGGGAAGAGTCTATTGGTTTGACTCACCCGGTTCAGCAATTACGCCTTTCGGCCCTTTTGCTAACCGCAATAATTTTAGCGGTTATATCAATATGATTATACCTTTGAGCTTAGGATATTTTTTAACTGATATGCCCTTATCTAAAAGAATCATTTACGGCCTTTGTATGTGGATTATGGTTTTGGCGCTACTTTTGTCTTTATCCAGAGCCGGTATATTAGTCTATATTCTGGTTTTGTTATTTATGTTGTCATTATTAAGATTCAAACATAGTTTAAAGCATAAAACAAAAACTTTGGTTATTTGTTTTTCTTTGGTATTTTTCTCATCTCTTTTTTTTATAGATTTTAAGGGTGTTTTAGAAAGGTTCGCTAATCTATTCACGAAACAGACGTTAGTTGTTTTTGGGCACGGTTATTCCTGGTGGGATATTTTAAGAATATGGCAGGATTTTCCTCTTTTTGGCACCGGCTTAGGTACATTTGCAAATATCTCTTCTATGTATAAGACTACCGCGGCGCAGAGTTTGTTTACCTATGCCCATAATGATTATCTTCAGTTGTTGTCCGAGGTGGGTTTAACCGGTTTTATTTGCCTATCTTTATTGTTTATTTTGTATTTTAGAAGGGTATTGAAGATGTGGCTAAAGAGGCACAATTCTTATGTGGTATCTCTGGTATTAGGGGGAATGGCTTCCATATTTGGAATGTTAGTATATTGCCTGTTAGATTTTAATCTGCATATACCGGCAAATGCCTTGTTATTCTTTGTGATTATGGGCCTGGTTTATCGCTTGGTCTATACGAGGTTCAGTGATGGTATTGTTAAGTAACTGGCAGGAGAGTTTAAACCAAAGACAATCCTTAATTTTAATTACTTTATTTATTTTTCTGTTCATCTTTTACGAATGTATTTTATTTTCGCGCTTATCTGCAGAGAAATATTTAGATAAGGCATTAGATTATTCAGAGAAAAGCCGCTCTTTAGATAAAAAGATAATTATAGAGAAATCGCTTCTTTATTACAAGGCATTAAAGTTACTAAACAAAGCTGCCAGTTTGAACCCTTATGATTCAAGGGCTTATTTTGAATATGCGCAGATGATTACAGAGATAGGAGATGATTCTCTGTTTAGTAGTTCATTAGATATAAAAATGCTGGATGCCAAAGAGGAGAGCGATGAGCTGGGATTTTATAATTTGGCAAAGAAAGAATATGCGGGGGCGATTTTAAGAGAACCCACCAATGCAATTTACCATCAAAGACTAGGCAGCATATATGGTAAATTATCAGATACAAAAAGCGCTGAAGAAGAATTTAAGAAAGCAGTTTTAGCTTCTCCTTGTAACTTAAGTATCCATCTCTATTTGAGCCAATATTTTTTATCTAAGGATAAACAGGCAAATTTCCTTTACCATATTAAAAAAGCCATAGAATTACAAAGGGGGGGAGTTTCTGGCGGATTTGTGGGAGGAGATGTATTTTGGTTTCTTAAGTCTATCGGGAGAGAGGATTTGATAAAAGAATGAAGATAACCATCATTGGAGCAGGCCCCATCGGTTGTTATAGCGCACAACTATTAAAAGAGAAAAATAGAGATCTTGATATCGCGATAATTGAAGAACACGCAGAAATTGGTAGGCCCGTTCATTGCGCAGGCCTGGTAAGCACGGATGTATTTACTCAACTTAAATTGCCGATTAATGATGAGGTTGTAATAAATCGCATAGATGGCGCAGAGTTTTTTCTAAATCATGATAGTTTTAGAATAAAGCGAAAAGACGTAGCGGTGGTAATAGACCGAGAAAGGTTTGACCGTGCCTTAGGCGAAGGTTTAAACATAAATTTTAACACCAGATTTGTGGGCATAGAAAAAGAGGGCAAGGGTTATTTAATTGAGACAGATAAAGGAGAGCGTTATGCAGATATAGTTATTGGTGCTGAAGGTGCAAATTCTTTGTTACGCAAGGCAGTAGGTTTTAAGGAAGATATAGAATACTTGCGCGGCGTACAATTTAGAATGAGATACGATAAATGCGATAAAAATTTTGTTCAGGTCTATCTTAAGAATCCTTTTTTTGCCTGGGTTATTCCTGAGGGCGACAATATTATTCGCGCAGGAATTATTTCTGATAATCCTTATCACGACCTTATAGGGTTTCTAAAAGAGAGATCTATAGAAGGAGAGATTTTAGAAAAATTTGCTGGCGTTGCGCCCTTAGGGAAATGTTCAATACAAAATGGAAATTTGGTATTGGTGGGCGATGCTGCCTGTCAACTAAAGCCCTTAACCCACGGCGGTATATATTATGGGATGCGCTGCGCAGAGATGCTCGTGTATTGTATATTACAAAATAAACTCGGTGAATATGAAAGGGAATGCAGGAAGAAGTTTGGCAGAGAGATTGATATAGGCCTAAAATTAAGACAGATGTATAAAAGATTAACTTCAGATGAAACCGAAAGGCTATTTACAATTCTCAAAGATAACGCCGGTATAATAGGGGAGGTAGGAGACTTTGAGAGTCATTCTAAGGTAATATCTCATCTAATCAAAGATTCTCGGTTACAGATACTATTAGGTAAAGTTTTCATTGGTATCTTGAGGGATGCCTTTATATGATGTGTGGGATTGCAGGAATATATAATCTCAAGACAGAAAGAGAGACGAACTTTGATAGAGTAGTCAAGATGCGCGATTATCTAACACACCGCGGACCTGATGACCGTGGTGTTTATTTTAGTGCTGATAAACGACTTTGCCTGGTTAATACGAGGCTTTCTATAATCGACCTTACCGCTTCAGGACATCAGCCAATGTCTGACCGAGAAGGCAAAGTATGGATATCCTACAATGGCGAGATATATAATTACTTCCAGTTACGCAATGAGCTAAAAACTAAAGGCCACAGTTTCAACTCTAACTCAGATACAGAAATAATCATCAATGGTTATAAAGAATGGGGGATTGATGGTTTACTTAAGCGCCTGAGGGGAATGTTTGCCTTTGCTATTTATGACTTAAATGCTAAAAATTCAAAACTCATCCTTGCCCGTGATCGATTTGGCATAAAGCCACTTTATTATTATCAGGATGATGAACTACTTATATTTTCTTCTGAGGTTGGGGCTATTGTAAAAAGCGGAATTATCCCGGTTGAACGTAATCAAAAGGCGGATATAGCTTTCTTTATTTTTGGCAATATCCCCGCGCCTTTGACGACCATAAAAAATGTCTTTTCTTTAGCCATTGGCAGTTACCTGTTGATTGAGGATGGTAACAAAAGGCTGGTGAGATACTACGACCTTATCGATAGTTTCACTGGGCTTAAGTTAAAAGACACTGAGGATATATACGGCAATCTTCGTTCTATTCTGACGGAGGCCGTAAACCTGCATTTAATCAGTGATGCGCCCCTAGGTGTATTTTTAAGCGGAGGAATAGACTCATCAACTCTGGTGGCACTGGCAAGTAAAACTAGAGACATACCGATTACCACACTATCCATTATCTTTGATGAAGAAGCATATTCTGAACTTCCTTATCAGAAGATGATTACAGAACAATATAGGACAGAACATCGGCAAATAAAAGTAACGGAAAAAGATTTTTACGCTGAGCTCGATAATATCTTTCTAGCAATGGACCAACCCACGGTTGATGGAGTAAATACCTATTTTGTCTCCAGGGCAGCTAAGCAAGCAGGCCTAAAGGCGGTATTGTCAGGTTTAGGAGGAGATGAAATTTTTTGTGGCTACGAATCATTTAAAAAAATCTGGCTGCTTAAGGCCATAAATCATCTGCCGAAATTATTCAGATCCGCATTTGCCTTGACCGGGGGTCTTAATGATCGATGGCGCAAGCTAATTTATCTTCAAAACAATGATTATTTGAACCTCTACTTGACCATCAGAGGGCTTTTTATTCCTGCTGATGTAGCCAGAATTTTAGATATATCAGAAAAAGAAGTGGAAGATGTATTGAATGATTTTAAGCTTTCAGCTGTCCCCGCCGTAGGCGGGTCCGCCTTCGGCGGAAGCTCTCAGCTCTCAGCCCTAAACCCGATTGATTGGCTTTCATATACGGAAATAAATTTCTATCTTCAGAACCAGTTGCTTAAAGATACCGATTTTATGAGTATGTATCACTCTGTGGAAACCAGAGTGCCATTCTTAGACCATATCTTAGTAGATTTTGTCGCCTCTATAAACTCTAGTTTAAAGATTGATAAAAATATACCCAAGCCACTTCTGGTAAAATCCCTTAAGGATATGTTACCCAAAGAAGTTGTTTTCCGAAAAAAACAGGGTTTTATTTTTCCTTTTAATTTATGGATAAAGAAACGAGGAAGGGAACTTTTAAGGGTTGCATTATCTAAAGGTAATATAAATAAGAGATACGCTAGTGGCCTCTGGTGTAAGTTTGAACAAGGCAAGTTACACTGGTCAAGGGCTTGGGCCTTATTAGTAATGGGAAGGAAATAATGCGGATTCTATTTTTAGTCACTGACCTCTCTAAGAGTAAAGGCGGTATTCAGGTATTTAATAATCATCTTATAGGAGCCTTGGTTGAACTCAAGGATACCTTAAGTGTTGTTTCTATAAATGATAGCGAAAGCCTGGATAATAGCAAATACTTATTCATGCCTTGCGGTAGGTATGGATATTTTAAAAAGATAGCATTTATTATAAACACATTAGGGCAGATTTTTAGTTTTAAACCCGACCTCCTCCTCTGCGGTCATATTAATATTTCTTTCTTTTGCACGTTATTAAGAACAATTTTTAAGGTACCTTATTTTACCATAACCCATGGCATAGAGGCCTGGCAGCCAAGGGGCCTTAAAAGATTAGGGCTTAAACATTCTCTTAAGATTCTCTCAGTAAGCAGATTCACCAAAAATAAAATCTTGAAGCAATTACCCAATTTTACAGAAAAAGATATACTTATCCTTCCTAATACATTTGATGTAGAAAAGTTTAAACCCCAGCCAAAACCAGAGTATCTTATGAATAGATTAAATATAAAACCGGATGATAAGATTCTGCTTACCATTACCAGGTTATCGAAGCAAGAAAAGTACAAAGGATACGATTTGGTGATCATGGCAATGAAAGAGATAGTAAAAGAGATTCCTAATGCAAAGTATATCCTTGTAGGCTCAGGTAGCGATGAAGAGAGAATAAAGACACTGATTAGAGATAATAATTTGCAAGATAAGGTAATTCTTACCGGTTTTATCCCCCACCAAGAGATTGTAGATTACTATAATCTTTGTGATGTTTTTGTGATGCCCAGTTATGGTGAGGGATTCGGCATAGTCTTTTTAGAAGCGCTTGCCTGCGGTAAGCCGGTTATTGCTGGCGATAAAGACGGTTCAGGCGATGTGGTTTTGGATGGAGAGCTAGGGCTTCTGGTTGACCCGCATAATATCAGCGAAATTAAAGCAGCAATTATCAAAATTTTAAAGAGAGAAGCACCGCAAAGAGTATTAGATGGTTTGTATCTAAGGGCACGCGTCCTTGATATTTTTAGTTTTAATAAATTCAAAGAGCAAGTTTCAGAAATATTTTCTTCAGATATAATATCTCCCATAACAGGAGACAAGACCGAATAAGCAAAATTTATGGCCGATACTCCTATTTTAAAGATTAAACCTATTAAGGGCTGGGTAGCTATCGATCTAAAGGAACTCTGGCACCACCGTGAATTGCTCTATTTCCTTGTTTGGCGCGATATCAAAGTGCGTTACAAGCAGACAATTTTAGGTGCTACTTGGGCGATATTGCAGCCATTTTTGATGATGGTGGTATTCAGTCTCTTCTTTGGTAAGTTTATGAAAGTCCCGCGCGAAGGTATTGCCTACCCATTGTTTAGTTATGCGGCAATACTGCCTTGGATGGTGTTTTCTGAAGGTGTTACCCGTTCCACTAATAGCGTAATCCAAAGCAGCAATCTTATCACTAAGGTTTATTTCCCGCGGCTAATTATGCCCCTCTCTAGCATTATCTCTCCTTTGATTGATTTTGGCTTTGCATTTCTGGTTTTTATCGGATTGATGTTTTATTATGGTTTTCCCCCCAGCATAAAAATACTTCTTTTGCCTGTCTTTCTGCTCTTGGCGTTGATTACTGCTTTGGCTGTGGGTTTGTGGCTTTCCGCAATCAATGTGCAATATCGCGATGTGCGCTATACCATACCTTTTTTAATCCAGTTTTGGTTCTTTGCTTCACCTGTGGTTTACTCCAGCACATCTTTGCCTAAGTCCTGGCAGTTATTCTATAGTTTAAATCCGATGGTAGGCGTAATAGAAGGTTTTCGCTGGATCCTCTTAGGAACAGCACCGCCTGGTTCACTCATGATAGTTTCCATAACGATAGTTCTAATTATGTTGATTTCCGGTGCTTTTTACTTTCGCCGAACAGAAAAGATTTTTGCGGATGTAGTATAAAAAAAATGAGCGAAGTTGTGATACGTGTAGAAAAGTTAGGTAAACTTTATCATATCGGAGAGAAGACTCCCTATAAGACCTTACGCGAGGCTATAACCAATATCTTTACGGCTCCCTTTAAGAAACTTAAAAATGGTTTAAAATCAAAGGAACAATCTCTAAGCTACATCTGGGCGCTCAAGAATGTTTCTTTTCAGATAAAAAAAGGCGAAGTTGTGGGTATAATTGGTCGTAATGGAACAGGTAAATCCACTCTTCTGAAGATACTTTCCCGTATCACTCCACCCACTGAAGGCTATGTCGAAGTCCATGGTCGGATAGCTTCACTTCTTGAGGTTGGCACAGGTTTCCATCCTGAACTCACTGGCAGGGATAACGTCTTCTTAAGTGGCGTCATCTTAGGGATGAAAAAGGCGGAGATAAAAGAAAAGTTTGATGAGATAGTGGCTTTTGCTGAAATAGAAAGGTTCATTGATACTCCGGTAAAATACTATTCCAGCGGTATGTACGTGCGTCTTGCCTTTGCCGTAGCTGCGCACTTAGAGCCAGAGATTCTGTTGGTGGATGAGGTGTTGTCTGTGGGAGACGTTGCTTTTCAAAAGAAATGCCTGGGAAAGATGGGGGATGTAGCTAAGGAAGGAAGGACAGTGCTGTTTGTTTCGCATAATATGCCCAGTATCATCAATCTTTGTCAGCGCGCTCTATTATTGAAAGCAGGTAGATTAGAGAAAGAAGGTTCCCCTAAAGATGTTATCCAATATTATTTGGATACAGTCCGCTCGGCATCCGGCCAGATAGTTTGGCCCGAATTAGACAAAGCACCAGGTAATGATATTGTGCGTTTACAGGCGGTACGTATCCTTCAGGAAGGAATAGATGGTCCTACCGCAGACGTAGATATCTCCAAAGAGATTCTCATTGAGATGAGCTATTGGAATCTGCGAGAAGGAACATTTCTTTATCCTTGCATCCGCTTGAGAGATGGAGTAGGGACTTTTATACTTACTTCGAGCAATCATAAGTCGATTTCCCTCACTGAAGATTCCTGGAGTGGGCGTGCGTATCCTAATGGCCTCTTTAAATCTATCTGTCGCATACCCGGAAATTTCTTGAATGAGGGTTTATATAGTATTGGTGTTGTTGTGGGTAAAGATGTTCTTAATACACAAATTCTCCTAGAGTATTTACTTTCATTTAATGTACATGATACAGGAGAAATGCGCAAAGAATATTTGGGTTCCTGGGCGGGACCGGTAATACGGCCTCGGCTTGCCTGGGAGACGGTCTTTCTTGGCAATAATGAGCAGTAGAGCGATGGATGAATGGGAATAGCTAAAGGCGCTGCGAAAATTATACTTAAAGAAGTTTCTCGGAGGCCATTTGCAGGTCGCCTGCTCACATTAGGCAGACTAGATATTTGGTTCTCCTATGATTTGCTGCAAAAAATGGCAAAAGAGTTTGGCGTTAAACTATCTACTCCTGACAAAATAACTCTTGCCCAAAAGTCAGAGTTTGCTGCAAAGGGGTACATATCTGATGGGTGCTTTTTCAAGTCTTTAGGTTTTTCTGAGGTTAAAGCCTTAGATTTTTCTGACTACGAATCTGCCTGTTGCATTTTCGATCTTAATAATGATAAAGTCCCTGAATACTGGTTGGAGGCATTTGATGTGATTTACGACGGAGGGACAATCGAACATGTTTTCCATATCCCGAATGTATTAAACAATATCTACAAAATGTTGCGCCAGGGTGGAAGAATCTTTCATTTCTCTCCTGCGTCGAATTACATCGACCATGGTTTTTATATGTTTTCACCCACTCTATTTTATGACTTTTACAAAACAAACAAGTTTGAGATTAATAATTTCCAGATATTCCGACATACGCCACGCCATGAGGTGGAACCATGGCAGATCAGTGATTACACGCCGGGTTGCTTAAACCCGGTCTCTTTTGGAGGCTTGGATGATGGTATGTATGGCGTTATTTGTATCGCGACGAAGACGAGAAATTCCACCGGAGATAAAGTTCCACAACAGAGTATCTATATAAATATGTGGAATGCTATAGATAAACCGAGCGGTCAAGAAGAGACATCCAAAATTTCTATAGCCGATCATTCGAAACTTCGGCCGATCAAAGACGCCATCAAACGTTTTCCTCTGCTCTGCCGGATTTTGCGACGTCTTGTTAGATTTATGCAACCCCGCAAGCAGCACAAAGGGTTAGGTTTAAAAGTTGTAGCCCGCTATTAGATGTTGACTAAAAGAAGATAATTATATTAAAACTTATGAAAAACCTTTATAAAAAAATTAAGCCGCTAAATAAATTAGTTAAAGAGATAAAAGAATTAAAAGCTAGAGGTAAAACCGTAGTTCAATGCCACGGAGTTTTTGATTTAATTCACCCAGGACACATCCGGCATTTAGCATCAGCCAAGAAAGAAGGGGATATTCTCGTTGTTACTATAACTGCGGATAAATACGTAAGGAAAGGTCCGGGCAGGCCGATATTCAATGAAAATTTAAGGGCCGAGACTTTAGCTGCGATGAGCATGGTTGATTATGTGGCTATAAACCACGCCCCTACAGCCACTAACTGTATCAGATTGCTGCAGCCGGATGTCTATGTTAAAGGACGGGATTATATAGACAGGGACAAGGACGTAACAGGAAAAATTAGAGAGGAAGAGAAGGCTATAGCTTCTGTTGGCGGTAGAGTGGTTCTTACACACGATATAACTTTTAGCTCGTCAAAGCTGATAAACGAATATTTACAGGTTTTTCCCGAACAAACAAGAAGTTACTTAAAAGGCATTTCTTCCAAATATTCTCTGGACCGCATCTTTGGGGTTTTGGATAGTATACAAACACTAAAAATATTGGTCATTGGAGAAGCGATAATTGATCAATATCATTACTGCCTGGGAACGGACAAATCGCGCAAAAGTAATGTGCTGGCATATAGATACATATCTGAAGAGTCGTTTGCGGGTGGTTCTTTGGCTATAGTTAATCATTTGTCCGGTTTAACTAAAAAGGTATCCTTGATAACCATTATGGGAAATGATGCCGTAGATTTCAAGCGTTTTTTGAAAAAGGCCGTAAGCCCAAGTGTTAATATGATAAGTTTCTCCCGCGAAGATGCGTCTACGATTGTGAAGCGAAGATTTGTAAGTGAAGGAGAGAAGGTTTTTGAAATTTGTTATTTAAATGATTCTCCGATCTCTCCCGATTTAACTAGACAGATCAATCAGAAGTTAAAAAGAATTATCCGAGATTATGATTTGGTGATTGTCTCGGATTTCGGCCACGGATTTTTGGTTAAAGACATAATCAGAACAGTTTGTAAACAATCAAAATTTCTTGCGGTAAATACTCAGACTAATGGGGCTAATATGGGGTTTAATTATATTACTCAGTATTCTAAAGTTGACTACGCGAACTTAGATGAATTGGAGCTTAGATACGCAGCTCACGATAAATTTAGCAGTATTAATAAGATAATTAAGGATATAGTGGGGAAAATTGGCTGTGAGAATTTAATTATAACAAGGGGATACAATGGTGCTTTAGGCTTCAATAAAAAAACAAGGTTATTGATAGAAGGCCCTGCTTTGGCGACGAGCGTTATCGACCCCATAGGCGCAGGAGATGCTTTTTTTGCTTTTACTGCTCCCCTGGTAGCAAAGGGAATTCCGCAAGATTTGGTTATATTTATTGGTAATGCGGTTGGGGCATTGGCTGTGCAGATAGTATGTAATCGCCAACCAGTGGATCCGGTTGACCTTAAGAAGTTTATTACCACGATATTAAAATAAAAAATATGCCTAATTACAAGATTGAATTCTATTATAAAGAGCTGAGAAGATTGAGTCGGGCTATCGTGGCAAAAAATAAAGCAGGTAAAGATATTGGGATAGAGAAAGGTTTTTTTCAGTGTATTAAACTAATACTTGACTTGAGCCGCAAGGGCAATAAGCTAATATTTATCGGAAACGGCGGTAGTGCTACCATAGCCAGCCATATGGCTACTGATTTCTGTAAAAATGGCAATATAAAAGCTTTGGCAATAAATGATTATTCACTGCTGACCTCTTTGTCCAATGATTTGGGGTATCAATATGTATTTTCCAAACCAATAGAGTTATTGGGAGAATCGGGAGATATTTTGTTTGCTATCAGCAGTTCAGGTAAGTCTGAAAATATTTTGTGGGCAGCAAAGACAGCGAAAGCAAAGAATATAGCTCTAATTACTCTTTCGGGTTTTGATAAGGATAATCCGCTAAGTAAAACGGGGGAGATTAATTTTTATGTTCCATCGCATTCTTACAGCCATGTTGAAATTTTACATCATTCCATTTGCCATTATCTCCTGGATATGATTTTAGATACAAAAAACGGGGTTAAGAAAAAAGGATAGTTCTTAGTGAATGAAATAAAGAAGGTATTAGTGACAGGCGGAGCAGGATATATAGGCGCAGTACTTGTGCCTAACTTGCTTAATAAAGGTTATCGGGTGCGAGTGTTGGATTTATATATTTATGGAGAGGATGTTTTGGATGGCGTCAAAGATCATCCTAATCTGGAACAGGTCAAGGGAGATATCCGCAATCAGGAACTCTTAAAAGAAGTGCTAAAGGGATGCGATGCAGTGATTCATCTTGCCTGCATATCCAATGACCCCAGCGTAGAATTGGACCCCGCCTTGAGTCATCAGGTTAACTATGAGTCCTTTGGCCCTTTAGTCCGCATCAGCAAGGATAGCGGAGTCAGGCGTTTCGTGTTTGCTTCTTCGGGGAGCGTCTACGGCATCAGCAATACCAAGGATGTGACCGAAGAGCACCCCATGGTTCCGGTATCATTATATAATAAGTATAAAGCAATGTGCGAACCGATTCTTATGGAACATTGCGCAACCGATTTTGTTCCAGTGATTGTCCGTCCCGCGACGATTTGCGGGTATTCTCCCAGGCAGAGATTTGATCTAACCGTCAATATCATAACCAATCACGCTGTCAACTGCGACCATATCACAGTTTTTGGCGGGGCACAGATGAGGCCGAATTTACATATTCTTGATATGGTTGAACTTTATATTAAACTGTTAGAATTACCGGATACGCTAATATCCGGGAAAATCTACAATATTGCTTATCAGAATTACACGATTGCCGAGACAGCGCAGATTGTGCGTAATGTGGTAATAAAGGAGATGTCCGAAAAAAAATATCTCGATATTGTTACAACGCCATCTGATGATGTACGTTCCTACCATATATCCTCCGAGAAGATTAAGCGGGAATTAGGATTCATCCCTCGCTACACTATCGAAGATGGGGTTTGTGATCTGATAAAGGCTTTTAGGGAGGGTAAACTGCCCAATCCCTTAAACGATATCCGCTATTATAATATCAAAATGATGAAGAGCATAAGACTGAAGTAAATAAAATTTAAAAAAATACAAAGGTTGTTATGTCAGATATTAATCATAAATCAATTATAAAAATTGGCAAATACAAGGATTTGTCAATTAAGGGTATTGATAACGAGCTAGTGAGCGGTTTATATAGATTTATGCTTCTGCTTCGGATGTGTCAGGAGGAGCTCATAAAAGAATATCACCCGGCGGATGAAATACGCTGTCCGGTGCATTTCTGTGTAGGGCAAGAGGCAATGCCGGCAGCTCTGTCTTTCTTAATCTCAAAAAATGATTTCTTATTCAGCCACCATCGTTCGCACGGCTATTTTTTGGCAAAAGGGGGATCTCTTAAGTCTCTGTTTGCAGAGTTATACGGTCGCCAAACCGGAGCTAACGCAGGAAAGGCTGGTTCGCAGGAAATTTCAATTCCGTCAGTTAAATTTTACAGCGGTGCCATTGTTGCTGGGATGTTAGCAATTGCAGTAGGCGCGGGGTTGGGGATTCAGCTAAAGGGAAAAACTGAGGTTGCAGTAGCCGTTTTTGGCGACGCTGCCGCTGATGAAGGAGCATTCTGGGAGGCAATTAGTTATGCAAAGCTTCGCGAACTCCCCGTTCTTTTTATCTGCGAAAATAATAGTTATTCAACTTATTCGCATCAGCTTAAGCGACAGCCGGCAGACAACATTCATGCGCGAGTTGCAGCCTTCGGATTAGAAACCCGGGCATTATTCGGAAATGATGTTATAACTAACTATCTGACTTTAAAAGAAGCGTTTAGTCATCTACACAAAGGCAAGGGGCCGTTTTTCATAGAGGCCTATACCTATCGCTTTAGGGGGCATGTTGGTCCTGAAGATGATGATTACATTGGCTACCGGCCGAAATCCGAGCTTGAGTTTTGGAAAAATAACTGCCCTATTTTGCTCTTGGAAGAACAAATGGTTGCTCTTGGCTTGTTAACAGCTCAGCGTAAGAAGGAAATTGTAAACGAAATTGAAAATGAAATTGTTGAGGCATTTAAATTTGCAAAAAATAGCCCTTTTCCGGCTGAACCAAATTGGGAGAAACTCAACTGGGCTCAGGAAAGCCCGGTGGCTGATAAGTTGTTACATGATGGCCCACAGTCAGAGATATTCGATCAGAATCAAAAAGATACTATTCCCCAACCATATTAAAGAGTTTTAACGCCTAGTCTACCTTAAGAAAATGGAAAATAACAAACGTCGCCTGACCTATGCAGAAGCAATAAACGAAGGCCTCCATCAGGCAATGGAACTAAGTCAGGATGTCATTGTTCTGGGGCAGTTGGTCGATTATAAACCGGGTATTTTTGGGACGACAAAAGGACTGGCGGATCGCTTTGGTAAAAATAGAGTTTTTGATTTTCCTGTGGCAGAAAATATCATGACTTCTGCTGCCATGGGTGCTTCGTTGGTGGGGATCCGACCAGTTATAGTGCATCAACGCCTTGACTTTATGATGTATTCGTTAGATGCGATTGTAAATTGGCTTTCCCTCTGGCATTTTAAATCTAACAAAGAATCTCGCCTGCCAGTTACTATTCGAGCAATCGTTGGCAAGGGCTGGGGGCAGGCAGCCCAGCATTCTAAGAGCCTGCATGCGTGGTTTGCGCATCTTCCGGGCTTGAAAGTGGCTATTCCATCGACTGCTTATGATGCCAAAGGATTACTTTTAGAAAGTATCTTTGGAGAAAACCCCACAGTAATTATAGAAAATAGGTCTTTATTTTCGCAGGCTGATTTTGTTCCTCAGCTACCTTATAGAGTCAGATTCGGAAAGGCCGAGGTCAGAAGAAAAGGCAAAGATTTAACTATTGTCGCAATCTCGAGTATGGTTCCTGTTTCTTTAAGGGTGGCGCAGATGTTGGCTGCGGAATCTATTGATGCGGAGGTTATCGATATAAGGACGCTTTCTCCGCTTGATGAGGCCACCATTTGCGATTCTGTATCGAAGACGAAAAGGTTGGTTGTGGCTGACCCTGCATGGCAGTCGTTCGGAGCAGCAGGAGAAATTATTGCGAGAGTCTCTATGAAGATAGGTAATCAGATGAAATCAAATCCCATACGGATATGTCTTCCCGATAGCCATACGCCCATGAGCTACGTTCTTGAAGAGATATATTATGGAAACGAAGAAACAATGCTTAAAGAAATACGAATGATGTTTAAAGAATAAGATATTAGAATAGAACTAATGAGAAAGATTCGCCGCATCTTGGGGCGCATTAAGAGCGGTTTTACAAAAACAGGATAATACGCACAAGACAACATGGGTGTTTTATATACAAGAACAAAAATTTTTCACTTTAAAGAGAAGCTTGATTCTTTGCCTAAAACTATTGATAAGATAACAGCGCCGCTACATGTAAGAATTAAGCTTACAAACATTTGCAATCATAACTGTAGATACTGTGCTTATAGGACAGATAACTTAGTAATGTTCGGCAAAGATTCGGGACAGAATACAAAATTCATTCCCCGAGAAAAGATGATGGAAATCATTGATGATATTATCGCCATGCGGGTGAAAGCCGTTACTTTTAGTGGAGGTGGCGAGCCATTCCTTTATCCATATTTTTTAGATGTCCTTAAGAGGCTGGCAAAGTCTCCTGTTAGATTTGCGTCATTGACCAATGGTTCAAGGTTGGTCGGTAAAGTGGCAGAAATATTTGCAAAGCACGGAACCTGGGTGCGGGTTTCTATGGATGGCTGGGATGACGATAGCTACTCCCTCTATAGAAAAGTACCGAGTGGCGAATTCACAAAGATAATTAAGAACATGAAAAATTTTAAGAAATTAGGGGGAAAATGTTATTTAGGCGTAAGTTTAATTATTGATAAAAAAAATGCGCCGCATATATACACATCGCTTTCTAAGCTTAAAAAAATTGGAGTAAATAATGTAAAGATATCCCCTTGCTTGGTTAGCGATAATGAGGAAGCAAATAATAATTATATCAGACCGGTTTTGCCGATAGTAAAAGGACAGATAAAAAAAGCCGTAAAAGAGCTGGCAGGAAAAAACTTTGAAATATTTGATGCGTATAATGAATTGGATGAAAAATTTAAGAAACAATATACCTGGTGCCCTTATATACAAATCCTTCCCATTATAGGAGCGGACCTAAATGTATATGCTTGCCCGGACAAAGCCTATAATCTGAAAAATGGCCTGGTAGGCTCTATAAGAAATAGGCGGTTTAAAACTTTTTGGTTTTCTGACAAAAATAAATTTTTTAAAATTAATCCTTCTTTGGATTGCAATCACCATTGTGAAACAAACTCAAAGAACAAGCTTATTTTAGAGTACCTCTATGCCGATAGAGAGCATTTGAATTTTGTGTAATGAATTTTTATTTTATAGGGAATTAACTGAAAATGAGGATATTGAAATATGCGTTAAGTATTTTATACTTGAAGCTATTTGCACTGCTGCATAATTGTTTTGTTGCAATAAAGGGGATACTTTTAAAGTTAAAATCTAGGGCAGAGAACACTGTTGTAAAAGAAAATGTTACTGAAGAGTCTTTTATCATTCGCACAAAACGCACCTGCCATTTCCATGAGTTGTTTATTACCCACAAGGGAGAAATATTCCCCTGTTGCATGACGTGTTGGCGCCGCGATATGAAAATTGGGCATATCCATGACGATAATTTAATTGAATCCCTTCGGAATTTTTATAGTCCTTGTTCTTGCGCACGCTTCCAGTTAAGAAAGGGATTACCTGAGAAAAAGATCACTGTGGATTATATAAATATTGAAGTCTCATTGTTGTGTCAGGGGAAGTGTGCACTCTGTGGCGTCAATGCGCCTTCCTGGCAGGGACAGTATGATTATTACGATGCGTTAAACCATTTACTTGATACACTGCAGCCAAGGCAGATATTAGTTCAGGGAGGGGAGGTATTAATTCAGAGTGAGACTTTAGATTGGATTGGCCAGCTGAGGCAGAGGTTCCCGAATCTTAAGATTACCATTTCTACTAATGGAAATAGAGATTTAGAGATGATTGATAGAGTTGAAGAATTATTCTCTGGGGTTAATATTTCTTTTATCGGATTCCAGCCTGCAACATATGAAGTAGCGATGGGGATGGAGGTTGCTAAAGCAGTGCGGTTTGCTGAAGAGCTTGCTAAAAGAGGAAAGGTGCGGTTAGTTTTGAAACTCCTAACCACTCCTTTAACGCTTCATGAGTTCGGTATCTTTTTAGAGTGGGCCATTCCTTTAAAACCCGCTGAGATTTTAGTAGACGATGCAAATACATTGCAGTATATTCGCATGGAAACTTATGATAACTTCTGGGAAAAGATTTTCACAAGGACAAGAGAAAAGCTGAGAGCGGTACTTATTAAAAATAGAGACATTTTGTCAGTAAGCGGCACGGTCTTTGGTTTTTCAGATAAGAGCATTAAAATTTTGGGATTAGAATCAGGATGGGAAGATTTTCTTGCAGAGACCGGAATCAAAGAAAAAACGTACGTTTATTAGAAGTCAACTTTTGTTGGTATGGCTCTTTGAATATATACATATAAAAATGAATAAGCAAAGCCGTTCTGCAATTATAGTTTCTGCTACCAGTGACATAGGCACTGCCCTCTGTTATAGGTGGCAGGCTAAAGGTTGGAATATTTATGGAACCTATAGGAGTAAATCCAAGGCCCTGGAAAAATTAAGAAATCTTAACCTTAAATTTGTGCATTGTGACTTATCCAAAACCAAAAGTATTCAAAACGCTTGTTCTAAGTTACGAATTCTTTGCCCAAAATGGGATGTCTTGGTTATGTGTCCAGGGACACAAGAGCCAGTAGGCGCTTTTGCTGAATGTAATTTTGATAAATGGCAGGAATCAATAAAGGTAAACTTTACCGGCCAAATGCACATTATCCATGAACTCTTGCCTGCAAGAAATGTTAATTCTCGCCTTGGACCGTGCGTTTTGTTTTTTGCCGGCGGCGGGACAAATAATGCCCCTGTAAATTATTCAGCATATACTGTTTCAAAGATAGCATTAATTAAGATGTGCGAGCTCCTAGATGCTGAAATACCTGATGTACGTTTTGTCATCATTGGGCCAGGCTGGGTGAAGACAAAGATACACGAGACCACATTAAAGGCAGGCCTGCGAGCCGGTGCTAGTTATCAACGCACGATTGACAAATTAGCAGGAAATGAATGCACCCCCATGGGTCAGGTTCTCGATTGTTGTGATTGGATTGTGGATTCTCCCCGTCCGGTTGTGGGGGGAAGAAATTTTAGCGTTGCCTTTGATATGTGGGGCAGGGAGGATTTAAAAAAGAAATTACTTAAAGAGACTAACATGTACAAACTGAGGCGATACGGAAACGATTGGCTGGTAAGAGATAAAAACTGCTAATAAACTATTGACATGTATAAGAGCTTAGAAGAATTCCGGCGAAACTATTGCTTTACATATATCGACGTAGGTGCCAGGCGGGCAGTGAAATCTACACTTCTTAAGCTATTTCCGAACTCTACGTGGATTGGATTTGAGCCAGCTATAGATGAATGCGCTTTAATTAATTCCAAAAAACAAAATGGACAGGAGTGTTTCCCTTATGCTTTAAGCGATAAATCAGGTATACAAACTTTATATATTACTAAAAGTCCTGATTGGAGCTCATTATACGAACCGAATCCAGAGATATTTATTCAATTCAAAGGTCTTAAGGATTTTTATAAGGCCGTAGATAACTATCAAGTTTCGTTGAAATCGCTGGATGAACTTATTAAGTCTTCCGACAATTCATTAGCAAACGCTGACTATATGAAACTCGACACTCAGGGCTCTGAAGCTGATATACTAAATGGGTCCCAAGTTCTCATTAGTACTTCAATAATAGGTGTTGAGGTTGAAGTAGAGTTTATTCCGCTATACAAGAAACAACCTTTATTTGACCAAATCCATAAGGTTATGATGGATAATGGATTTCTATTGTTTGATTTAAAACGAAGCAGGTGTATTCGTTCTGGTTTTACTACCGACATTGATACTAAGGGGCAACTTATTTGGGGTGACGCTTTGTACCTAAAGGACTTCAGTACTTTGATAACAAATAACAATTACGATAAGCTGTTAGTGCTTCTTTTGGTTGCAATGGAGCTAGGTTTTCCAGATTATTCGGTATCTATTTTAAAGGCAATGCTTGCTAACAAAATTGTTAGCACAGAGATACAACAAGAAGTACACCAACTTATGAACAGACTCGGGGTAAGACAACGCAGAAAAGCTGGTTTAGTTGAAGTAATAGCAAAGCTTCCGAACGGAAGAAAATTCTTGAAATATTTAAGAAGATTAATCGACGATAATTATGAACATATTGTAAAGCTTGGTTTCCCAGAGTACTATTTTCGCAGGGATTAACGATGAACAAAGAGCTTCGTAAAAAAATAGTTGCTATGGTGTATAAAGGCAAGGATGGACATATCCCTAGTGCATTTTCTATCACCAACGAGCTATCACGAAGGCACACTTTTCCTGACACGCAAAGAACAGATGCCCTGAAAAACCAATATAGATGAAGAGTAATGAGTCTGGAATTAATAGAAAACCAGGTGAATACAAAAATAAACCATAAAGATATAATTTTAGATAAGTCATCAACTTGCTCAATTTGCAATAAAAGCAACCTCATTGAAATTATGAATATGCCCAGTTTACCTATTTCAGGTCAGTTTTCTACAAGAAAACCTGTGGGTATCCTTGAAGGCATTGATCAAAGTTTGCTCTGGTGCCCAGAATGCGCCCACGGCCAACTTAGCAGCCGAATTAGTCCTTGCATACTTTATGATTCTCAAAAATATGCCCTTAGAACATCTTTAAGTGAGACTTCCAAAGAAGGTACAAAAGTATTCCTTGACTATCTAAAAAAGCTTACCTTTAATAAAAACTTTAATTGTATTTTTGATGTAGGATGCAACGACTTATATTTATTAAAAGAGATGAAAGCGTGTTCTAAGATTAGAGTAGGACTTGACCCGATATGGATTTCAAATAAACCAGATAATGATGATCCAGATTTATTTGTTATCGGAGGTTCTATCGAAGACGCTGATTTAAATAAGGCTTTACCTGAAAGGCCCGACCTTATTATCTGTAGACATACCCTTGAACACATCTTCTCTGTCAAAATGGTTTTAAAAAAACTAATCGATTTTTCCACAGAAGATGCAATTTTTCTCTTTGAAATCCCTCTCTTTGAATCTCTATTAACAAGGGGAAGATTTGATCAGATTTTTCATGAACATTTACAATATTTTAGTTTAAGTTCGTTTAATATCCTTTTAGAAAAATGCAAGGTTGAATTAATAGATTATACAGAGAATTATCAGAATTGGGGCACTTTGATGATTGCCTTTAAGAAAGGGGCTTCAAAGCAGAAAAGGTTTGAATTTCCCTTTACGATAAAAGAAATTGAACAGAGAAAAAATTTGTTTTTTAGTCAAATGGATAATACAATAAAAATATTACTTGATTTAACGAATACTCCGATATACGGTTACGGGGCTGCTTTACTACTTCCAGTTTTAGCCTATCATTTAAAAACTGATTTTTCGTTTTTAAAAGCAGTTATTGACGATGCCGAAGAAAAGGATGGCCTGTTTTACGCTAATCTTCCATTGGAAATACAGCACTCAAGTAAAATTACAAAATTTAACGAACTAGCTATTTTTATTACTGCGATTGATAATGTTAAACCAATTATGACAAAATTGTTTCCCTATAGACCTAAACATATAATTTATCCTTTTCATATAATGTAAAGGAGGTAACGGTGGATTTAGGGATTAGAGGTCGTTTAGCTTTAGTAACTGGCGCTGGACGTGGCATTGGGTACGCAATAGCAAAATGTCTTGCAAGGGAAGGGGTGCGGGTAGCCGTTGTTTCACGAACCAGTTCTGATTTAGAGAAATTGGTAAGCGAAATGGGAGGCAAAGGAAAAGGGCATTTGGCAATACCGCTTGATTTAATCAAAGTGGATGCCCCAAGGAAACTTGTAAAAATTCTTAACAGAGATTTTGGAAGACCCTCTATCGTTGTGCATAATCTCGGTGGCGCTCTTGATATCACAGACCCTTTTTGTCCGATACAAGATTGGCGAAAGGTGCATCGTTTTAATTTTGAAATTGCGGTTGAACTTAATACGCTTTTGGTTCCCTACATGCAAAAAAAGAACTGGGGACGCGTGGTTCATATCTCTTCAATTTCTTCAATGGAAAACCATGGGCCTATTCCTTACTGTGCCACGAAGGCTGCCTTGACTGCGTATACCAGAAGTTTCGGTAGAATCGTTGCCCCTGACGGCGTAGTAGTTTCTGCAGTGCTTCCCGGTGCAGTTTTTACTAAGAAGGGGTATTGGGATATAGCTTCAAAGAAAAGACCAGAACATATCAGGAAATTTTTAACTGAGAGACAACGCATCGGTCGTTTTGGTAAGCCCGAAGAAATTGGCAATTTTGTGACATTCCTTTGTTCAGAATTAGCCTCTTTTAATACAGGCAGCATTATTCCTGTTGATGGAGGACAGGGAAGGGGTTATTTTGGGCAATAGGTTTGGAGATTTTAGAAATTTCTTAAAGGACCGAATATGAATAAAGATTTACGCAGAAGGATAGTTGATATGGTGTATAAAGGCAAGGATGGACATATCCCTAGCGCATTTTCTATCGTTGATATTTTAGCAGTACTTTACAAACACTATCTTAAGTTTGATGCTGAAAATCCCCAGTGGCCTGAAAGGGACTATTTTATATTGAGCAAGGGGCACGGCTGCGTAGCCCTGTATGTAATACTTGCGCAATACGGTTTTATTACCGAAGCGAACTTAGAGCTTTTTTGTAAGGCCGGGGGCATTTTAGGCGAACATCCGGATTGTACCCAGGTGCCGGGCGTTGAGGCTTCTACCGGTTCTTTAGGTCACGGGTTTCCTTTTGCCGTAGGGATTGCCTTGGGGTTACGCCTGCTCAACAGGATAAATAAGGTATATGTTTTAGTAGGAGATGGTGAATGTCACGAAGGTACAGTGTGGGAAGCTGCTAATGTTGCCAATAATTTGCAGTTGGGCAATCTCTGCGTTATTGTAGACTCAAACGGTTCAGCAGCTCAACTTATGCCTCGCGACGATTTACCGGCTAAGTGGCAGGCATTTGGCTGGAAAACAATAGTTGTTGATGGTCATTCAGAAGGAGAATTATGCACAGCCTTCAACAATGTAAAATTCTGCATTCAAGGCAGGCCAACGGCAATTATTGCAAAGACAGTTAAGGGCAGGGGGGTGCCTATGCTTGAGGGCCATGGGATATGGCACCATAAGATTCCCAATGAGGGAGAGTATAAGTTAATTATGCATGCGCTCTCATGAATGTAAAAAATTTTATGGCAAAAGAATTAAAACAGACATTCCACCGAAGACATGAAGCATACACACGATGTGCTTACTTTTTTCCCTTCCTGCCTCCGGACCGCCATGTTTTTGTTCTGACAAATCAGTGTAATCTTAGATGTAGTAGTTGTTTCCAGAAGAAAAACTATGATCCTGGCAAGGCAATGATAAAAGAGGAATGGATAAAGCTTTCTAAACAAATTCCGCATTTTGCCAGGATTACCCTTACTGGAGGAGAACCGTTACTTTTTTTTGGTTTTAAGGAAGTATTGCAAGAAGTCGCAGCTCAGCATCAATGTAATGTTATCACTAACGGCGTCCTCCTCTCAGAAGAGGTAGTGGATGCAATGCTTTCCTTGCCTAATTTTAAGGTTTTAGCTCTTTCTATAGATAGCATAAGAAAAGATTTCTTAAATGCCCGCGGCATTAGGGACGATGACTGGGAACGGCTTATACATGTTGTAGAATACTTTATCAGAAAGCGTGAAGAAAAAAAATCCCATTGTATCCTGGAAATCAAAACACTCATCCTCGATGAAAATACTGCAGACCTTTTCCAGATTCATAAATATTGTATGGAACAACTAAAAACCGACCACCATACCTTTCAATTTCTTAAAGGTTCTGCCTTACAGCATTCCGACCAGATATGTAAACTAGAAGAAATATTTAAAAAATCCCGTGCTCCGGCATATAGAGATTTCGGGTTAATCATGAGTGAACTTGAGAAAGTGAAGCAATATAACCTTGAAAAAAAAACGGTTGCATTTCTACATCCTAAATTCGCAGACTTGAATATGTCCAAACCTTTTCCTGACGTGGGATTTATTAATCACAAGGAATTTAATAAAAATCTTTTTAAACCCTGCAAGTTCCCTTGGTCAAGTGTGCATATCAATTATGATGGAGAGGTTTTTCCGTGTCTGGCTGTTTCGCTGGGAAATGTAAAGCAAAAGCCCCTGAAAGACATTTTGAAAGGCATAGAGCATAAGGAGTTTCTTAATATTATTAAACGCAATGGCACTGTAGAGGCGTGTAACCGGTGCGGCTGGCTTAAGGTGCGATAAGTTAATTAAAATACATTTGAAATGAGAGACCAACAAAAGTTACATATTTTAGGCGCATCAGGTTTTATCGGAAGGTATCTATTTGAACAGTTCTCGTTAGCAAACGAATTTATTACAAGGGGTTTTTCTTCTCGGGAATGTAATCTGCTTACATACAGCGATGTCCACAAAACCCTTTCGAAGGCGACTAAAAACGACAATCTGATTATCACCGCAGCTATAACACGCCTGAGAGATAATTCCTACAGTGCTATGCTTAGGAATATAGAGATGATACATAATGTATCTCGATTTCTCTTGGAACACCCTCTTAGGCATGTGACGTATTTAAGTACGGTTGATATCTATGGGGTATCTGTAAAAGGAAAAATAAAAGAAAGCCTCTCACTAAATCCCAATGATTACTATTCTATTTCTAAGGTGATGGGTGAATTTTTATTGCAAAGAGTCTGTTTCAGGAATGCCATACCTTTAGCGATTTTAAGGCTTCCAGGTGTATATGGGCCGGGCGATAACGGAAAAAGCACTATCTGGAATTTGGTAAACAGCGCGGTGAAAAATAGGGAAATAATCGTATGCGGGGATGGCAAAGACACAAGAAATTATGTGTATGTACGTGACCTTTATGAAATAACGAGGCAAGCGATAATGCAGAAAACGGATAGGATAGTTAATGTCTCAAGTCCCAAGAGTTATTCTATTGTTCAAATAGTCGAGATGCTTAAACGACAGTTGCCCTTTAAAGTAAAAGTTACGTTTCGCCCTGAAAATACACGAGTCGAAGAAAGACTCAAACACATGCGGCTCGATTGCTCTTTATTAGAAAAAGAGTTCCCAGATTTAAAAGTGACCGGGCTTAAGGAGGGCATTTGTCAGTATATTTCTGAATTTTTAAAAGTAACCCTTGTTTAATTTTATATATGTTGAGCTAACAAGTATCTTCGAAAGGGAATCTCTATGGAACAAAAGAGTATGAGACAGCAATGGGCAGATACTATGCTTGAAGTGGGACAGAGCGACCCATGCCTTGTGGTCTTGGTTGGAGATATCAGCCACTTCTTACTCAGGCCCTTTTTCCAGGCCTGCCCCGGTCGTTATTATAATGTGGGGATTTGTGAGCAAACTATTGTGAGTATGGCGGCTGGACTGGCTAAGTTGGGTTTTTATCCTGTTGTACATACCATTGCTCCTTTTATCATTGAGCGTGCTTTTGAACAGATTAAATTAGATTTTTGTTATCAGCAACTAGGAGGTAACCTGGTAACAGTGGGAAGCGCTTTTGACTATTCTAACTTGGGTTGTACCCACCATTGTTATAATGATTTCGCCTTTATTAAAACATTGCCGAATACATGCATTGTCTATCCTGCAAGCCCCATTGAATTTGATAAGCTCTTTCGGCAATCTTACCGGAACGGCCAATTGAATCTTTTTCGTCTTCCCGCGCATCAGCATGGCGTAGTGTTTCAGGCAAGCGACATTGAATTCGGTAAAGGGATAAAAGTTAGCGAAGGCCAAAAACTGACCATAGTTGCTACTGGGCCGCATTTAAAAGACGCCTTAGAGGTTCAAGATGAGTTAACGCACTCTGGCTGGGAGCCCGAGATTATTTACATCCATACCATCAAGCCTTTAGATACGGAATTGATTTGTGCCAGCATAAAAAAGACGCGTCATGTTTTGGTCATTGAGGAACATATGCAGAGTGGCGGATTGGGAGATGATGTAATGCGTGCTGCAAGGCATATCCCAGACATTAAATTTTTATCTTTGTCTATACCGGATACATTTGTTACTCAGTACGGCTCTTACGAAGAACACTGTAAAAGATTAGGCTTTACCCGCGAAGGGATCTTAAGTCGTATCAGAGAAAATTTTATTTCGCCAAGGTAAACCGAACTATGGCAGAAGTAAATTTAATGGACTTGTATCCACGCTCAGAGCGTCCCATTGAAGAGCGTGGGAAATTAGTCACTGAAGCGCACCGTACGATTGCCAAACGTTTTGGCAGGGAGTATTTTGATGGCGAACGCCTCTATGGTTACGGCGGATATAGTTACCATCCGCGTTTCTGGAAGGCGACGGTGAGGCGTTTTCGCGATTACTATGAATTAACGGAAGATGCGCGTATCCTTGATGTGGGCTGTGCCAAGGGATATATGTTGCATGATTTCAAAGAGCTCATGCCTACACTAAAAGTTGCGGGTATCGACATATCCAAATACGCCATCGCCCGCGCTTCAGAAACAGTTAAAGCCTTCTTGTCTGTGGCTGATGCCCAACAGCTACCCTTTAAAGACAATTCTTTTGACTTGGTCATTTCCATTAATACCATTCATAACTTACCTTTAGAGCAATGTAAACAATCCCTCCGTGAAATTCAGCGGGTTACGCGCAAGCATGCTTTTATTACCGTTGATTCCTGGCGGACCGAAGAAGAAAGACAGTGTCTTCTTCAATGGAATCTTACTGCTTTAACCTACATGCATGTCAATGATTGGAAAAAGCTCTTTGCTGAAGTTGGTTATAGAGGCGATTACTATTGGTTTATTGCCGAATAGAGCCAACGTTTTAAAATGGAAAAGACAACCTTATCCGTGCTTATAAGCAACTACAATCACGCTCATTATATAGCTAATGCGCTTGAAGCCATCTTAAGTCAATCATATAGGCCAATTGAGGTTGTTATTATTGATGATGCCTCTACTGATAATAGTGTTGAAGTTATTCAACAATTTGTTGAAAGAGACCCTATTGTCCGCTTGATCAGAAACGAAAGAAATATGGGAAATGTTTACAATGTAAATAAGTTCCTCCAGCTTATGCAAGGAGATTATATTTATCCTGCTTCATCAGATGACCAGGTTCTCCCCGGTTTTTTTGAAAAATCTATGAGTTTAATTGAGCAGTATCCGCAGGCAGGTTTGTGTTCCACGGATTGTTTTTTCCTCATAGAGAATACAGGCGAGATGATAGAAGGCAAGATGCCCCGCGTTAATGAACAGGGGTATGTTTCTTCCAGCGAATTCGTTAAATATATGCGCAGGCACTTTTATCCACCAATTGCCTATGGTTCTGTGATTATGAAACGCGCTGTTTTTATAGAAGCGGGTGGTTTCATCCCAGAGTTAAAATGGTCCGCCGATTTGTTTATTGTTTTAGTAATTGCGTTTAGATATGGAATATGCTACCTCCCGGAACCCTTGATGATTTTTAGAATACGAGAGAATGCCTTTTCATCTGGATATAGGCGATGGCCACAACAACGTAGAGTTATGCTTAATATGATTAAATTGGTAGAAGCCCCTGCCTATCAAGATGTGCGGCCTATGTTTCGGCAAACATCTCATTTATCCTATCTGCCTTGGCAAGTATTACGAGTAGCGGCGAGTAGTCCAAAGTACTGGGGATATATCTCACCCACACTTTTAAAATATACTCTCTGGGCAAAAATATGGATGGCTATTGCTAAAATCGCTCCTTTCCCAACGAAAACAATGTATCGTTGTTTGCGCGATTGGTATTGGAAAAAATTGAATCTGAGTAGCGATGAACATACCTAATTCAAATTAATCTATGCGTTGTTCCACTTTAAAAGATTTGCCTACTCCGCCGGAAAATAAAACCGGTTGGCCCTGGACACAGGAGAGCCTGCAACTTCCTGATAAAATGCCCAATGGTAATCCATGGCCAAAAATCAGTATTGTTACACCCAATTATAATCATGGTCGATTTATTGAAGAGACCATTCGTTCGGTATTGCTCCAAGGTTATCCTAATCTCGAGTATATCATAATTGATGGTGGCTCAAATGATAGCTCGATAGATATTATTAGAAGATACGAAAAGTGGATTACCTACTGGGTAAGCGAACCCGATAGAGGACATCCAGACGCCACAAATAAAGGATTTATGCATGCCAGAGGCGATATCTTTTGTTGGCTTAATAGTAGCGATTGGTTTGAAAGCGGAGCTTTAAAAATAATAGCAGAGATATTACCCGAAGGTGGCTATTGGGTTGTTGGGGATTGTCTTGTGGTAGATGAATCTTACAAGGTTATTGGACATTATATCCCTGAGGTAATTAGTACTGCGGCCTATTGGGTTGAGCAATTCTTGAAAGGAAGTAGCGTTAGGTTGCCACAAGCGTCTGCTTTCTGGAATAAAGATGTTTGGCTGAATATAGGGTCGCTCAATGAAAACTTTCAGTATGTCTTTGACCATGAATTCTTTTTTCGGGTATATCGGACATTTGGTCGCCCAATCATTATCAATCGTACTCTCTCGCATTTTCGATGGCATAGAGATAGCAAGACTTGCGCTGCATTTATGAAGGTTACGTCTGAAAATCTTCAAGTCGGTATAGAGAATAGACATATTCTACCTTTATTAAAACAACTAAAAACACCATTTTTTATTGTACGAACGCGGGGTAGATTGAAGCTTTATGAAGTTTTAGAACTTAATAAAGGAGCTAAGGATACGCGTATTATTTTATGTTTACTTAAGGCATTATTGAATCATCCTATTTTATTGCTTGACCGTATGTTTTTAGGTTTTATCTATCAAAAAATATTAAAGCCGCATTTGCGAATTCCTGCATGGTTACTATCAAAATTTACAGGTCTTTATTGACGGATATTTATTCGACACAAACTTATTTTGCATAAAAAGAGATGAAAATGTGAAAGCTTCACTGATTATCCCCACCTATAATAGAGGAGAGGTTTTATGCAAAACGCTTGAGATGGCACTAAAGCAGGCTTTTGACGACTATGAAGTGATTGTCGTTGATCAAACACCCGCTTATGCCCCGGCGGTCCAGGAATATCTTGATTCCCTAGCTAGCCGGATTAGATACTACAAGTTGACCTATCCTAATGTGTCTGCCGCGCGTAATTTAGGTATACGGATGGCTAAAGGAGAAATTTTGATTTTCATTGATGACGATGTCATAATTTCTAAAGACTTTATCATATCGCATGTCCGCAATTTCACTGATGAGAAAATAGGCGGAGTAATGGGATTGATATTAGGCTCCCAAGACGCTGATTTAAAAGATTATTTAGCTATTGCAAAAAGTAGATTTCTTGCATGCGCAGAAGTAAATTTGGGCGACATAGTTGCAGTTGAATGGTTACCGTCTACCAATGTTTCATATCGCTGCAGAGCGCTTCTGGAGGCGGGGATGTTTGATGAATATCTACGGACTTCATGCGAAGATGTAGATATGTCAATTCGAGTTCGGGCTATTGGATACCAACTCCTATTAGATACTAAAATTAAACTCGTCCACCTGGCTTTGTCTTACGGAGGCTGTGAGGAGTGGGATCCAAAGTTTAGCGAACAAAAAGAATATGAAGGATGTCTCTATAATAATTATTTTCTGCTTAAGAATTGGCGTATTATTGGCTTTTGGGATACCCTGGAACAATTATTCAATGGATACCGCAGCTACGCCTTCAGCCGTTCTGTAATTAAGAAAGGGCTTTACCGATGCCTACAAAGAAACTTAAGGTACATAAAATTGATAAAAAGAGTTATAGTGGATTTAAAAAAAAGGAAGAGGATATTATATAGCTAGTTTACAATGATGCAGGTTTCTGTAATTATACCCTGTTTTAATGCCCAGCCTTGGATTCGCCAGACGCTAGAGAGCGTAATCACGCAGAGGCTGGATAATATAGAAATAATTGTTATCGATGACGGTTCAACCGATGGAAGTGCAAATATAATTGAAAAGGAATTTCCTTCCGCGCATTTGATAAAAACTGAAAATCAGGGTGCAAGCAAGACAAGAAATCTTGGGACAGAGATCTCAAAAGGAGAGTTTATTCAATATCTGGACGCAGATGATTTACTGGCGCCGGGCAAGTTAGGATTTCAATTAGAAATGCTTAAAGATTCAGGCGCAGACGTGGCTTATGGTGATTGGCAGAAATTGGTTAGGCAGCCCGATGGGAAATATGTAAAAAGAGAAGAAATAAGAAGAAAAATAGATAATCCAGAGATTGATTTATTTACTGATTTCTGGTGTCCGCCAGCAGTATATTTATTTCGGCGTTCAATAGTAGAAAAAGTGGGTGGTTGGAATAAAGGTTTACCGATTATTCAGGATGCTCGCTTTGCTCTTGATTGCGTTTTTGCCGGCGGGAGATTTGTTTATTGCCCAGGTATTATGGCATACTATAGACTGCATTCCACGGCATCGGTATCCAGTAAAGATCCCATAGGTTTCATCGAAGATTGTTTGCGCAATGCTCTCCAGGTAGAAGAATGGTGGCAAGAGCATGGCGGAATAAACGCAGAGCGTAAAAAAGCTCTTCTTAAAGTCTATGGCTATATAGCCAGGGCGAGTTTTAATAAAGACAGATTGACTTTTGAGTTTGCATATAGAGCCTGGGATAAACTAATTCCTCGTTATCTTCCAGAAAAATTAAGAGTTTTAAGATTCGTATCTTGGTTGTTAGGTTACAGGCAAGCAGAAGCATTTGCAGTTTGGTATAGGCGGATAAAAAAGAGTATAAAATTTTTACCCAGGTTATAAGATGAGAGGTAACAATAGAGAATGGTCTTGATTATTAATGCTGATGATTTTGGTTTAGACGAGAGAACAAATAGGGCCATTTTGCAAAGTTTTAAGAAAGGATTATGTTCCAGCACAACCCTGATGCCCAATATGCCGGGTTTTAAAGAGGCCTGTCAGTTGTCTCATGAGCATAAATTACTAGAGCATGTAGGTATGCACCTGGTTTTAAGAGACGGCTATCCTTTAACCGAAAAAATAAAGAATTTTCCCAGATTCTGCAACCAACAAGGCCAGCTATGTTTTTCGCCCAATGCATTTTTTATTCCATTGGAAAATTCAGAAAAAAGAGCACTTTCAGAAGAAATCAGGGCTCAAATTAGACGATGTAGGGAATATGGTATAGCTCTTACGCATTTAGACGCACATCATAGTTTGCATACCATATGGGCAGTTGCCTCGGTTTTAATCCCCATTGCACGCCAAGAAAAAATTCTTTACCTAAGAATTATAGGAAACAGCGATTTATATTTAATGCCTTTGCGCTTTAAAATTTATACTCACATTTTTAATTACCGGTTAAAAGTTGGTGGTTTGGCGAGGACGAGATATCTGGGGTCTATTAAAGATTTTCTTGCTTTAAAAAAAAGATTGGGTTCGTTTAAGGCTATTGGTTCATTTGAGATTTCCCTACACCCCAGAATCAATGATAAGCAAATGTTAGTAGATATGATATTCGATAAAGAAATCGATCTAGAGACAGAGGTAAAACAGATCGATACATATAAAGATATCATATCTTTCAGTGGCGCTAAGTATCTATAAATATCAAAGTATGAAATCTCATAAGCCGCGTATATTATATATGTTGGGTTGGTTCTATCCTGATTCCGTGGGCGGTTCAGAGCGTTATGTTTATTCTCTTGCCAAGGATATGCAAACAAGGGGTTGGGAGGTGACCATTGCCGCACCAGCGGCAGATGAAGAAGAACATCAGTATATTTATGATGGAATACCAGTATATCGTTATCCGGTAACTTCTAAACCCAGCCGCGCAGAAGTAAGGACTGAAATACCCCCAAAGCACTTTGAAATTTTTCAAGATTGGCTAAGAAAAAATAAGCCGGATATCGTACATGTTCATTCGCGCACCCGCGGTTGCGGGTTTTTTCATATACAATATATTAAGGAACTTGGTATGCCTTTAGTCTTAACCATACATGCTGCAGATTTTATGTGCGTAGGAGGCACGGCTATGCTTTGGGGAGTATATCCCTGTAGCGGGATACTTGATAATAACCGTTGCACCTCTTGTTGGCTTAAAAAACAAGGTATGCCTTGGAGTATGGCGTTATTACTAGCAAGAACTCCTCTTTTTCTTTCCCGTCAAATGAAAAAGGTTTCCAATAAATTAGGAACAGCCCTGGCGATGGTAGAATTATTTTTAGAAAAGCGAGAACGTGATAGGATTATATTTAGTTTATCTGACAAAGTGGTAGTGGTTTGCAGCTGGCTCTTAAAAGTTCTTTTATTAAATAAAGTTCCTAAGGAAAAAATATTTTTTTCTCCCCATGCATTACCCGTTGACTCAATGAATTACAAAAAGCCTTATGGTGCTAAAAATTCAGATTTATTATGCATTAGTTTTATCGGCCGCTTTAATTATATAAAAGGAGCGCATATTTTAATTAAGGCAATCAGAAGATTGCCTGGGGATTTACAGGTTGAACTTAGGCTTTATGGCAGGATTAACTCGCAGGAAGATGAAAGGTATTTTCAGTGGCTGAAAAAAATAAGTAAAGATGACGTGCGGATTAAGTTTTGTGGCGAATTAAGGGAGGCGAATTATCCAGAGGCGATGAGTAATTTAGATATAATCGCGGTGCCATCTCTGTGGCTTGAGACCGGGCCATTGGTTGCATTGGAAGCATATGCTGCTGGTATTCCAGTTGTAGGAAGTGATGTAGGTGGTATCCCGGAGTTAATTGAAGATGGCGTAAATGGAATGTTGGTAAAAATAGGTAATATTCACGCCTGGGCCAAGGCAATAAGGTGGATTTATGGGCATCCGCAAGCGCTCCGGGATTGGGCAAGCCATATTCTTCCCGCTGTTCGTAGCAATAGAGATGTGACCGAGGAGATGATTGGGATTTACGAAGGCCTCTTAAAAACTTAAGATTAATTAAGAAAAATCAATAGATTTAGAAAATGAGAGCCAAAATTATTATTAACAAAGGAAGATACTTGTGCAATGTTATTATTAAAAGTTTTATATCGGGTAAACAAGGAAGAAGGTGTCCTTTTTGTAATAGTTTAGAAACACGAGAAATTATGAACAAGTTCTTTTTTATAAAATTATTCAGGTGTAATAATTGTGGCCTTATGTTTAGATATCCAAAGGATAAAGTCGATAACCGCTATTATTGCGATGTCCGTTATTACGATGAACCTAAAACCTCTACTTTGCCGACAAGTGCAGAATTGGTACAGTTTAAAAACCGAAATTTTAAAGGAAGCATATATGATGTCTCAGATAAAATCGCGATAATTAAAAAATATATGAATGGAGGAAGCCTGCTTGATTATGGCGCTGCTTGGGGATACAACCTTTGGCAATTTATTCATCAGGGATTTTCAGGTTTGGGATATGAAATAGCAATAGAAAGAGCCAAGTTTGGCGAGGAAAATTTAGGATTAAAAATAATCTATGATTCAAAGGAATTAGGCTTACTGGAATCAAGTTTCGATATCATATTTGCAAATCATGTGTTAGAACATATAACGGATATCAGGAGCGAATTTAATAGAATTTACAAATTGCTAAAACCGGGAGGCTACCTATTCATATTTGTTCCTGATTGTAGCGATATAGATAAAGAGCCATGGAAGAAAATATATGCTTTTGGCAAAAGACATTGCATAGCTTTTGACAAACATTTCTTCTATAAAAATCTATCATCTTTAGGATTTAACATTATTGAAGTTGAAGAATGTATGTGGGATAAGTATGAATTAATGGTGATTGCCAAGAAGAGATAAACTAGACAATGAAGGTATTAGTATAAGGAAGGAATATCATGCAGAAGGGCATACTTGTCTCATCTGTAGATTTACGGCCAAGCCTGATGAGTATTTTAAAGGGGCTGGATGAATCTGCCTTGCTTAAAGAGGTAGTGACTACAGTTGCCATTGACGCCGATTCGATATTTGGCAGGTGTATCAGGGCTATTTGTAGTATTCTTCCCTCAAATTGGAAAAGAGGCATTGAGCGGCGATTTTTGCCTAATTTCTTAAGGGGCAAGGTTCAAGCGCTATATTCTTGCGAAATAGCGCGTTTATTAGCCAAGGGGTTAGGAAACGAGGCCTTTGCTCATCGTGTCTGGTTATGGGCAGAATTAGGTTTTGACCACCAGGTAGCAGAGCATTATAGTGGTCTTTACAGTTGCATTTATGGCATGGAGCACAGCTCATTAGAGACTTTCCAGAAACAAAAAAAAATAGGTGGATTATGTATCCTTCGTCAAGTAATGGCGCATGGACGCAGGGCAGTTGATGTTATTAAACGGGAAATCAATAAATTTCCAGAGTACGCAGGTGCTTATGGCCGTTATTTCCAAAAAGATATGCAAAGGGCATTGGCCCGGAAGGAATTAGAATATCAACTTGCGGATATGATTGTGGTAAATTCTAGTTTTGTTAAAGAGACTTTTATGCAGGAAGGCATTGAGCCGGAGAAAATTGTGGTTATACCCACGGGTTGTCCGTATTGTTCTCATTCGCCCGCTAATGCTGGAGGAGGTAACCGACCGCTTGTTTTTCTTTTTGTGGGAAGACTATCGCTGCGCAAAGGATTAACTTATCTCATCAAAGCCTGGCATTTACTAAAACCAGGAAGAGCCGCAGAGCTTTGGTTAGTAGGTCAAGCGGAGTTGCCTAATAATATCTTCAAAGGTCAGGAAGGTATCCGTTATTTTAAAGCCCTATCGCCATCAAACCTGGCAAGGATATATCGTCAGGCAGATGTGTTTATTCTGCCTACGTTATTAGAAGGATTGGCTTATGTTCTATTGGAAGCTTTATCTTTTGGTTTGCCTATCATTACCACAAAAGAATCCGGATGCGGAGACTTTGTGCAAAATGGCCGTAATGGTTTAATAATTGAATCTGCCGATACTGATGCGCTTTGTAGCGCCATGGCCTGGTGTTTAGAGCATCGTGAAAAATTGCAGGATATGGGCAGGGTATCTCTGGAGCAAGCGCGCGCATGGGCTGTAGAAGATTCCAATCGCGCGCACCTTATGGCAGTGCAGCATTTTTTAAAAGAAAAAGGATTTTAAGTTCTATATCGCAAGATGATTATGGAAGATGCGCAATCAAGAGGAATATTAAGCAGCGCAAGAAACTATATCCGCTGCTGGCTTATGCCAGGATTTGATTTGTTCGCTCACAGGCGAGGTCGCTTATGTCGGTATTGGTTGTCTGGCTATAGAAAAGTGTTAGACGCAGGTTCAGGAAATGGATGGTTTTCTTATTTGGCATATCGCTCTGGGGCAACCGTGATAGCTGTTAACATAGCGGAAGATCAAGTAGGGAAGGCGGCTTGGTTCTATAACAGGTGGCTAAGAATACCTGCCGATAGATTAAAATTTATAAAAATGAATCTCTATAATCTTGATTCTCTTGAGCCGGGGTTTGACGAGATTATTTGCTACGAGACCTTAGAACATATCAGGGATGATATCAAGATTTGTAAAGCATTTTGGAGCCTCTTGAAACCGGGAGGATATTTACACTTGTGTTGTCCTTATGCCCAACATCCTCGCTGGTTTAGCGAAGCATTAGATATTGAGGAAAGAGGTTATCATGTGCGGGGAGGTTACACCCTGGAATCGTATCGTTCTCTTCTTAAGCCAATCGGTTTTCAGATACTAACCGTTGAAGGGATGGGGGGGCCGATATTGACTAAGATTTATCTTTCTCTAGAGGCATTGAGAAATCGCTTTGGAACTGTTGCCTGTTTACCTTTTGTTTTTTTGGCAATACCATTTGTCTGGTTAGATCCAAGACAAATGAGCATGCCATACAGCCTCTATGTTAAAGCGGTTAAACCCCTGGATTTAAAAATAGTATAAGTGTTCGAGGAAATTACTAATGTGTGGATTTATAGGTCAAATATCTGAGACTAAAGGAGGCAGAGATTTGCTGAGGGCATTACCTTGGTTACAGCGTCGCGGCCCAGATTCTTGGCGAATTTGGTCAAGCAGTGACCGGCGCATCAGTTTGCTGCATAGCCGACTGGCAATTGTCGATAAAGACCCGCGGTCTAATCAGCCATTCTGCGATGCGCAGGCAGGTATTACCGTTGCCTTTATAGGTGAAATCTATAATTATCACGAGCTTAAAGATAAATTCTCCCATTATCATTTTCGCACAGGCTCTGATACAGAAGTTATTATTGCAGCTTATGTTGATTACAAGACGAATGGGTTATCTCTTTTAAAAGGTATGTTTTCTTTGGTAATTGTTGACGAGAAGCTAAAAAAGATAATCCTTGCGCGCGACCCCATTGGCAAGAAACCTCTTTTTCTTGCGCGTTGGCAGGATAATGTCCTGTTTGGGTCATCGGTCCTTGCTCTGGCTGCGGTGAATAAGAGACCCGTTGAAATCAATACCGACGTATTGAACCATTTCTGGGAGAATTCTTTTGTTCCTGCACACACATCTCTCTTATCAGGGGTTATGCCTGTCCTGCCGGGTGAGGTTCTGGAATTAGATTGGCAGGGAAATCTTCTTAGAGAGACATGCCTTGAACCAGAGAAATTGCATCTCTACAATGGTGAATCTTTAGATGAAGTGAATAAAACTGTGAAGATACTTCTTGAAAACGCTGTCAGAAGCAGATTAACCCATAATCCTCAACCCACGGTTTTGTTGTCAGGCGGAATTGATTCCACCTTAGTTTGCGCAATGGCGCAGAAAATATGCCATGAAGATAAATTAACTAATTTGCAGGTAATTACTTTAAAATCTTTTATTCCGCTGATGAATGATGAGTTCTATGCAAGGTTTGCGGCAAGCCGGCTTGGGCTGGTGCTTCGTTTAGTAAAACTGCGGACGGATAAGCTTGGCGATTCAATTATAAAGGCAATTGACCTGCAGGATGAGCCGTTAGGGATGCCCTCCTTTTTTTTATTAGCGCGCCTGGTCAATGCAGCGTCTAGTTATGGCAGGATTATTCTTAGCGGAGACGGAGGAGATGAGGTATTCTTAGGTTATGGTAAGCCAAGCGACTGGTATGAGGCTAGTGTTGTAAAGAGAACAAATAAGACAAACTTAAAGTATGGGCCAGAAATCCCATTCTGGATGAGCGATTGGGCAAGGAAAACAGTGAGTGATGTTCTGGTTGGCCATATGTTGGCTAAAGTTGATCGGGCTTCAGCCGAACAGGCCGTAGAGATACGCTGTCCACTTTTGGATTGGGATTTAGTGAGTTATGCGCGTAGCCTCCCTTTTAAAATTTTAGCGCATGGGGGCCGAACTAAGGCGTTGTTAAAAGAGCAGTTATCTGGTTGGCCGCGCTGGTTTTTAGAAAGGCCAAAGATTGGTTTTGCTTATAATTTGCGTTGGCATTGGGCGCTTTCTAATTTCTCGGGCTTGAGAGAGACAATCGATCGCCGGGCAATGGATACTTTTGAAAAATTTATTCCACCAGTTCTTCAGAGAAACTCGGCAGACTGGAGGACGAAAGATATTTTTAGAAACTTTGAGGCTTGCTGGCGCCTGTTGGTTTGGAGTAGATTTCTTCTCCATTTAGACCAGGTCCCTTCTGGTTAATTACGCCGTTATGTTAAATAGGAAGTTGCGCATTGTGATTACTGTTGATCCGGAAATTCCTGTTCCGCCTTTGTATTACGGTGGAATTGAGCGCATCGTTTATATGTTGGTATGCGGATTAGTAGAAAAAGGCCACGAGGTTCACCTTTTCGCGCATCCAGAATCAACAACACCGGCAAGGCTTATTCCTTACGGGGGTAAACTTAGTGGTTCCTTGAGAGACACGATGCTTAATGTATTACAGATTAAAAACTACATCAAAAAAATAGGAAAAATAGATATAATTCATAGTTTTAGTCGTCTCGCTTATCTTTTTTTACTGATGAAATCATCCATTCCCAAAATTCAGAGTTATCAACGCCAGATTACACCCAGAAGTATTTATTTAGGAAATCTTTTAGGAGGCCAGACCATTACCTTTACTGCTTGCAGTAAATATTGCGCAAACACGGCGGATTTTGCGGGTGGTCGTTGGGAAATTATTCCTAATGGCGTGCCGATTGAAAAATATCAATTTGTGCCTGATGTTTCCCCTGATGCGCCCTTAGTTTTTCTGGGCCGGGTTGAGCGGATTAAGGGTGTTCATACCGCGATTGAAGTGGCAAAAAGAACAGGACGGCATTTAATTATTTCCGGTAATCATGCTTCTAGTGGCAAGGACCATGAGTATTTTATAAAGGAAGTTTTACCGCATTGCGATGGAGAGATGATTAAATATATCGGAGCTGTTGATGATATTGCAAAAAATGAATTACTCGGTAACGCCGCCGCTTTGTTATTTCCCATTGAGTGGGATGAACCTTTTGGCATTGTTATGGTAGAAGCATTTGCCTGTGGAACGCCGGTTATTGCCTTTAGCCGTGGCGCAACCCCTGAAGTGATTAGACATAAAGTAACTGGATTTATTTGTAATTCCATTGATGATATGGTAGAGGCAATAAAAAATATACCTTTAATTGAACGCGCTAACTGTCGTCGGGAAGCAGGGGAACATTTTTCTGGCAAAGTGATTACAGAAAAATACGAGCAATTATATTACTCCTTAATTTAAAAGTAGATGTTTCGAAAAGGATTACGCAGATTAATACGAAAGGTTTTACAAGGCAATAAGATAAAATTTCTTAAAGAATTAGCTCTGCGGTTACCCTACTCAAGGTTTCATAAAATTGTAGGTTGGTTGTTTTGGGGCGAGGAGGCCATTCGCTGGCGCGGTATTACCATCAAAGTAAATCCTGGAGAAACCCATGGTTACTATACGTACTTTCTGGGAGGTTATCATCAAGAGGTGATTGAAAAGCTCATTGAGCTTTGCAGGCAAGAGAGTCTTTTTGTTGATGCGGGAGCAAATATTGGTCTTTTATCGCTTTCTGTGGCTTATGCCTGTCCCAGATTAGAGGTTTTTGCATTCGAGCCAGAGCACAATGTGGCAATGAGATTTCGTGCAAATTTAGAGCTAAATCAAAGCTTATCTTATAGGGTGCATTTTGTGGAGCAGGCGGTTGCAGAGATGAATTCTGATGCATTTTTTCATCCCAGCCTTGACCCTGGCGATATAGAAACAGGAAGGCTTCTCTTTGATAAGCCGCAGCCTGCAATAGATTATCTTGTGCCTGTTGTGCGTCTGGACACATTTTTCCAGAATATCGGTAAATATCCAGATGTGGTAAAGATTGATGTAGAAGGCGCAGAACTGCGCGTTCTTCAAGGCATGAGCGGTCTTTTTCAGAAAGGGTTCCCTAAGGCCATGCTCATTGAAGTTCATCAACCTTATTTTTCTCAAGATGCTTTAACATTCAAAACAGAAATAAAGACAATCTTAGAGCAAGCTGGTTATAGTTTGTCTTGGCTTGATAGGGAAACTTGGGATGCGTTACCGCTTCCTGAAAATTGGCCAGGGCATCTAAGTATCCTAGCGATTAAAAAATGAAACAGTCAACTAAATTAGTCAATAACGCCTCGCCGCTATTGGGGTCTATGCTTTTAAGGAAAATTAAACAACGCTTAGGAGAGTCAATAATTCTGCATTTGCCGATAACTCGCCATGTATTTAATCATCTGCGTTGGGAACTAAGGAGCATCTGGGTTCGCGCGAATAATAAATTAAATCCTTTATACCTTTATAAGAAAAGGATGATATTTAACAGAAGCGACCTTTCAGTAAATATTGCCTGCGGAGGAAGCGCAAAAGAAGGCTGGGTAAACCTTGATTTAATGCAGCATAAGAATCTTTCTTTAAGGTATGATTGTCGTAAAGGCTTACCATTGAAAGAGGGTTCAGCAGCGCGGATAAAATGCGAACATTTTTTTGAGCACCTGGATTTCTCTGAAGAAGCTTTGCCTTTTCTTAAAAGTTGTTACCGCAGCCTTAAAAAAGGAGGGGCTTTAAGAATAGTTGTGCCGGATGCCGGGCGTTTTTTACGGGCATATCAAACCGGCAGCAAGGATGATTGGCTTGCCTTAGGATGGGATTTAGATAATTTACCCCCAGGGTTTTCTACCCAGATGGATATTATTAATCATATCTTTCGGCAAGGCGAAGAGCATATGTATGCCTATGATTTTGAAACCATATCTTTATTACTAAAAAGAGCCGGCTTTGATAAGGTTGGAAAATCTGAATTTGGTATTTCTCTAGACCCTCGGTTGACGGACGATATGCCTATAAATAAACTTCATTCTTTATACGTTGAGGCTATAAAATAAGAGAGATTTTGAGGTATTAGATGGAAAGAAAAAATACCAAAACAATTTGTATCGTAACACCTGACTATATTTATTCAAATCCCCGCACGGTTAAGGAGGCGGATGCGTTCTGGCAGGCAGGTTTTGCTGTGCGCGTAGTGTTTTCGCAAGGTAATCTTGAAGATATAAGAGATTTTGATGAGATACTGCTTAAAGGAAAACCCTGGCAACGCAGTATTGTTAGCTGGTCGCCTTTTAGAAAAAAAGAGAGGCTACTTTGTTTTAAATCCAAGTTGCGTTATTATATATTCAGGAGACTTCCAGCCCTATTCTTGGCATGCACTAAATTGGCAGAGCATAGCGAGGGGAGAGTCTATACAGAACTTGCGCAATTAGCTGCCTTGGAAAAAGCAGATCTATATATTGGTCACTATCCTGTAGGTTTGGCTGCTGCGCATTATGCTGCTTCTCGTTGGAAGGCAAAACTGGGTTATGATTTTGAAGATTTTTATACCGAAGAACACCCCCAGAATAAAAAACAAACCCAGAGAATAAAAATAATTGAAAGCCGTTATCTACCCCATTGTTCTTATGTCTCTTGCGCATCAGAACTTATTGCTGATGAGATAGTTAAGCGTTATAATATAGGCGAGCCTTTAGTCATTCATAATGTTTTCCCTTGGAGCGAGAGAAATAAAATAGATGGAGAGATAAAGGACCGTAAAGGTACCTCTCTTTCTCTTTATTGGTATTCTCAAGTGATTGGCGAAGACCGCGGAATTCAGGATGCAATTAGAGCTGCCGGATTGTTAAAAGAAAAAGTTCAGATTCACCTGCGTGGCTATTTATCGGGAGAGGTGAAAAATAAGTTTTTGGCTTTGGCGAAAGAATGCGGGGTTGAGGCAGGTCTTTATTTCCATTCTCCAGTATCGCCAACAGAATTACTTTCGCGCACCGTAGAGCATGATGTGGGATTGGCCTTAGAGCAACCCGTTAATTCAAGCCGCATGCTTGCCGTCACTAACAAGTTTTTCTTTTATCTATTAGCGGGTTTAGCCATTGCGGCCACGGATTTACCCGGACAAAGAAAAATCATGTCTACCTGTTCAAATGCAGGATTCCTGTATCCCCCGGGTGATTATAAGGCTTTAGCCCAACACTTGCACAGACTTATTTCAGAGCCAAGGCTTCTAGAATCACATAAGCATGCTGCACTAAAGGCTGCAGAGGAAAGATGGAATTGGGAAAGCGAGAGTAATAAGATGGTCAATAAGATTGCCTCCTTGCTCAATGATTAGTATGCTTGAAACGAGATATATTTATTTTTGAACTTAGAAAGATGCGCAAGTTATTTAATGCTATTAAGAATTATAAAGAGAGGTTTAAAGAGGCTAAGATTAACACTTTTCTGTTTTTAATTCTTATAACCGAATGCCTTTTTGTTATCGTCTGTCTTTGTATTCTTATGGCTCGAATCAGAAGCACTGTCTTAGATTCCCTCTATGCTCAATCAACAGGTATTGAATCTCCTGCATTATATGGTATTTATAAGGTTTACAGGGGAGATCCAGTATATGTTGCGCCCAGTGAGGATCCGGCAAGCATGGTGTACAATTATCTATTCTATTATACTTACGGTATCTTGGCGAGAATCTTAATACAAAACACAGAAAATTTTCCAGTTTTTACTCATCTTCTTACTTTTATTGCCACCTGTGGTTATTTGACGATTTTGCTCTGTTATTTTTGGGCTAAATCAAAGGAATTAAAATGCGACTCCCTAAAGCATCATTTAATCCGAACTATCATAGTATTAATGCCTCTGCTGGTATTTTTTGGTCCTTTTTTTGGTTGGTGGTACTTAACAGCCAGGTCGGATATAATGGCTATTGGCCTGGAAATGGTTGGGCTCATTATATTTTTACGTTATTATGATAAACTGAATATCTTAACCACAATTATTTTTACGTTATTCTTCTGGTCAGCATGGTCTATGAAACAGGCGACAATTTTTGTTTGGATAGGCACCTTACTTATTTTAACCGCGCAACGTAAATGGAAGCAGCTTTTAATTTCTATAATATTTTTTCTACTTTTTAGTTCTGTAATATTCTTGAAATTTGGATGGGCATATTTTCAGCACACTGTTCTTATTCCGCTCATGATCCCGACTTCATGGCAGACATCAATTCTCGTGGGAAAAGAAGCCCTAGTAACGGGATTTTATATTTATGTTCCAGCCTTGGTCTTTACGATAAGTTATTTAACTAATAGAATTAGAAAAAATAACACCATTAATAGTCTGCTTTTAATTCTTTTTATAACTGCTATGGGGGATATTTTAACCTCAAAAAGATGGGCCTGTTCGCGTAATCTTTATTTTTCCTCTTTTTTAATTGCCGCATTGTTTACAATTGAATGTATTATTTCAATCTGGAAAGAAAAAAATATGAGAAATCTGCAATTAGCGATAAAGGTAATGTTTTTTAGTTTTTTCTTCGGTTTATTGTTTAGTTCTTTATATTTGATTTTCCCAAATAAGTTCGGCAGAATCCAATTGCTTACTTCTCTAGAACGGCAAGAATCTAAGAAGATAAGAGAGGCTATTTATTCATCTCGTAAACCAGTCTTTGTGGGACCTGCATATTATGCTTTACCTTGGAATACGAATCAGTATCCAAGTGAAGTTGTGAATGATGCAGAGTACTGCATTTTAAGAGGTAAGGGCATAGATTTCGCTTTAGAAAAGAAGATAAGAGAGAGATATTTTGCCGAGGCATTCGTTTTTGACGGTGAATGGGCCAGAATATTTGAACTTCTAGGCTACAGAAGAGTCTTGCAAACTAAAGACTTAATTCATTTTGTACGTTAGACCTAAATTATAGTTATATTGTTATAGAGGAGGAGTTATGAATGATAAACGTAAAGTCATCGTACTCTGCCCAGCGCGTAACGAAGAATTTAATTTGAGACGCCTTGTTCCTAGTTGGCAGTTATTTGCAGATCATATTATTATTGTCGATCAACACTCCGAGGATAAAACGCGCGAAGTTTTAGCAAAATTTAAGAATATCATCGTGGTTAATAACGAAGATATAGACTTGAATGAAGGATACAGGAATACGCTTTTGGTAAATAAAGCCCGCGAAATTACATCCCACGGAATTTTCCTTTATTTAGATGCTGATGAGACATTATCCGCAAATATTTTACATTCGCCTGAATGGCAGACATTTTGTGAGGAAGAACCTGGGACAGTAGGTATATTTCAATGGGTAAATTTGTGGAAGACACCATTTAAATATTTTAGTATGGGTTCCTACAATTTTGCATTTATAGACGATGGCAGAGAGGTGGATACGGGTAATGTAATCCATGGCCCAAGAGGAGCGGGAGGGAGATATTTTCCTAAAGAATTTTTCTTTAATGAAATTGTAAATTTACATACCCGTTTTATAAACTATGAAATTTGCAAGAGAAAGAATAATTGGTACAAGGTCTGGTATATTGTAAGGGGAACAAAGTCATATTATCATGTAAATTTAAATCATAATTGGTTTTACTCTGTAAAAGAAAGAGACCTATGTTCTACCCCAAAGGAATGGTTAGGGGGTTATGCAAATAAAGGCATAGATATTACTTCTACTGTAACTGCTGATTTGCTCTGGTATGATATTGAAATCTTGCGCTGGTTTAATAAATATGGCGTAAAGAAATTTTATTTATTGGATATTTGGAGAGATATAGATTGGGAAGAAAAAAGAAAAATAGCGCTAGCCAGAGGAATTCAGGGCATCCCATTGTTGCCTATAAAAAAACCCAATAGGCTAATTTTATTTTATAATGGATTGGGAACTTATAATTTTTCCTGGTCTGATTGGATGCGAAAAATCAAAAACAGACTACTGAGGATACTTTTGCCTTAAAATAGGCATAATTAAGGCTTATTCAAGATTTTAAAATTTATAGCGATTCGGTGTTATGTAAGATAAACAGGTATAAATTGCTTTAAGAAGGAATAATTTTGATGAATGATGCGGTGATAGGGAAGTTAAACGATATCGCAATTAGAAACAGGCTAGCCAGAAAAATGTGTTCCTGGTGCCAGGAGTTTTTGTGGACGGCTGTTTTGTTAAAACGTAGATTATCCGGGCACCCAAAAAAACAAAATCTAGAACAAGGCATCGATGGAATATACACTGAAGATTACCTCCAGGATACTATCTATTGGGAGTCAGTTTTTTCTTTAAGTTTAGCAAAAGTTTTAATAAGGTATTTTAATCCTCATTCTGTTATTGATATCGGCTGTGGCTGTGGTGTTTACTTAAAGGCATTTTATGAATTAGGAATAAGAGATATGGTAGGTTACGATGGAAGCAATAGCTCAATAAAGAAATCCTTAGTTCCTGGTAAAATTGAAGTTCATGACTTGAGAGAGCCATTAAAATTAGACCGGAAATTTGATTTGTGTCTTTGCATAGAAGTTGCAGAGCATCTGAGTTATGAATATTCTGACTTATTGGCTACGACATTAACCGGACTTTCAGATACAATCTTTTTTACTGCTGCCCCTCCTGGTCAGGGAGGAATCGGGCACGTTAATGAACAGCCCCGCTCCTTTTGGATTAAAATTTTCAAGGCAAAAGGATTCAGATTTACGGAATCTTTAACATACCAAATACGGGGCGAGTTAAAAACAAAAGACGTAATATCGTGGATAGTGAATAATCTAATGATTTTTAAAAAATGAGACAGGTTGTTATTGTGGCGCCGCAATTTCCGCCCAGTAATTTGACTGCCGGGCAGCGCAGTCGCTATTTTGCCATGCATCTAGCAAAATTTGGCTGGAGGGTAAAGGTGCTTTCAGTTAAGCCTGCTTATTATGAAGAGAAACCGGATTACGAATTAGAGGCGCTACTGCCACCGGATCTGGAGGTTATTCGCACCAAGGCTTTGTCAACCCATCCATTGCGGTTGGTGGGAGATATTAGTATCAGGGCATTTTGCTGGCATTATCGCGCCCTTTGTCGTCTGGTTAAACAAGAGAAGATAGACTTAATTTATATTCCTATTCCTCCTAATTATTCGGCAATGCTAGGGTATTTAATCTATCGTAAGTTTGGCATACCATATGCCATTGATTATATTGACCCCTGGGTTCATGCTTGGCCGGGCTGCGAAGTTTTATTGAGCAAGGCCTGGTTAACCTATCAACTGAGCCGAATTCTGGAGCCTTTGGCATTAAGGTACGTTAAGCTTATCACTGCGGTAGCGCCGGGTTATTATGCAGGAGTACTAAAGCGCTATTCCTGGATTGATGCTTCTCGTTGCCTGGCTATTCCTTATGGCGCAGAAGAACAAGATTTTCAATATTTGGATACACATCCCCGTTCTCCTTATCTCTTTAATCCCTCTGATGGTAACTTACATATTGTATACGCCGGAGCGATGTTACCTCGGGCCTATTCGGCCCTGGATGCATTATTTCAAGCCCTACTTATTCTCAAGAAGGATTATCCTGACCTTGCGCAAAGACTGAAATTTCATTTTATCGGCACAGGCAGTAGGCCTACTGACCCAGCAAGTTTTACCGTAAGACCGTTGGCGCAGCGTTACGGTCTTTTAGATATTGTTTCGGAAAATCCCGCGCGCATTTTTTACTTGGATGTACTTAATCACTTAAAACATGCCTATGCCGTGCTGCTTTTGGGCTCTTCAGAACCTCATTATACGCCCTCAAAGGTCTTCCAGGCAGTTCTTTCGCGCCGGCCAATAATCGCACTGCTTCATACTAAAAGCACAGCCGTGGGTATTTTAAAGGAAACCAATGCAGGTACAGCAGTCACTTTTGATGAGGCAAAGCCAGCGGATAGATGCATAGATGACATTGCTGGAGCAATTTATAAAACAGTTCAGCATAATTATTCACCAAGAGATATAAATTGGAAGATATTCTCTAATTATTCTGCCGAGGCAATGACTCAGAGACTTGCCCAGGCATTCGATACGTTCGTCAGCACCAAACCCTGCCCTTAAAGGGCAGGGTGAGAAGTGCGGCTCAGTATCAATCCTAAAGCGAGCGTAAGCGAGTCGAAGGATTGATACTGTATTGAGTAATTAAATAGCTAATGAATATACATAAAAAATATTCCATTGGTATACTTGCCACCCACCCTATTCAGTACTATGTCCCCTGGTATCGGGCATTGGCAGGGCATCCAGAAATTAACCTGCGCGTATTTTATTGCCATCGTCAGACTCCTCAAGGCCAGGCAGAAGCAGGTTTTGGTGTTCCTTTTGATTGGGATATTCCCTTGTTTGACGGTTATGCATACCAGTTTCTCACTAATAAATCCCGTCATCCCAATGTTTATACATTCTTTGGTTGCAATACACCTGAAATTATGAATATTATCTTTGAGAGTTCTTTTGATGCCTTTATGGTGCAGGGTTGGAGTATGTTAAGTTTTTGGCAGGCGATAATCGCCTGTTGGCGAGCGCATACCCCGGTTTTAGTCCGCGGCGATTCTCAACTTTTGACACATCGCTTTTTACTAAAGCGCGCATTAAAATATTTAACCCACCGTTGGTTTATACCAAGATTCGATGCGTATCTAGTAGTAGGAAAACGGGCAAAAGAGTATTATTTACACTATGGAGCAGACCAGAAGAAGATGTTTTCTGTCCCGCATTGCGTGGATAATGATTTTTTTACTTCCTCCGAGTCCGCTTTAGAATCGCAACGTGAAAGCTTACGTCGCAACTGGGGGATTCCTGAAGATGCAGTCGTCTTTTTATTTGCGGGTAAATTAATTCCCAAAAAAAGAGCAGATGATTTTTTAAAGGCATTAGAAATTGCTTGTAAGAATGTTACGGGGATCTTTGGTTTAGTTGTAGGCGATGGGCCCCTGCGTTCTAAATTAGAAGCTTTATCTAAAGACGCCAATCTGCCCGTTACCTTTACTGGTTTTCTAAATCAGCAAGAAATACCCAAGGCCTATGCCGCCTCAGATGTTTTAGTATTGTCTTCTGATGGCAGGGAGACCTGGGGTCTTGTGGTTAATGAAGCATTTGCCTGCGGGTTACCGGCGATAGTAAGCGATAAAGCAGGCTGTGTGCCGGATTTAATTGTGCCGGCTGAGACGGGTGCAGTTTTTCCTTGCGGGAATATTGAAAAGTTGGCAGAGATATTTAAAATATTTGCTTTAAAGCGAGAGCATTTGAAAGAAATGGGGAGGAAGGCGAGGCTGCTCATTGAAAATTATTCAATTACCAATACTGTAGAGGCAACATTAAGGGCAATTCAGGCAGTCATTAAACAATGAGTATTCCCAACATCTCTATAATTCTTCCGGTTTTTAATAGTGAAAAATATCTACATGAGTCTATTGGTTCATTATTGGCCCAGAGTTATAGAGATTTTGAAATTATAATTTGGGACGACGGCTCTACAGACACTACGCCTAAGATAATTGCCAATTATTGCGATTCGCGGATAAAAATATTTAGAAATGCTACTAATCAAGGCTTGTTTAAAACCCTTAATTTAGCCATAAATAAGGCTCAAGCAAAATCTATAAGACTCTGGTCTTATGATGATATTATGAAACCCCGTTGTTTGCAAAGAGAAATAGAATTCCATCAGCAGCACCCCGAAATTGGTATGAGCTATTGTGCGCGTGACATAATTGATAGGTCAGGAAAAGTTCTGATGAATGCGCCCGAGGATAAAACTCCAGAGATTATTTTCCCAGCATTAGCCGCTCAGATTATGTTTTATTACGGTTCAATTGCCGGAAACATCTCAACCGTGATGATGAAAAAAAAAGTTTTAGATGATATAGGGCTTTTCCGGGAAGATATGCAGCAATCAGCAGACTTTGATATGTGGGTGCGTATATCAGCTAAATTTCCCATTGGCTTTATCCGCGCATCATTAATTTATTTAAGACAACACATTGATCAGTTTAGTCGCTTAAAAGGCATGGGCGCGATATTTATAAAAGAAGATAAAGAAGTTGTTCGCGAACTTATGAAGAGGCTGCCCCCCCAGATTTTAAACTACGCTAAAGTTTATAACCGCTGGCACCGATATCTTCAATATGTGCATTATATGATGCGCTGTTTAGCATCTAGAGATTTCAAAACTGCAGTCAAGGTATATAAAGAAATTCAAAGTATGGATAATCTTTTTTTGTTAATTGGTTTTTGGTTTATTTCCGCTAATGGCCGCTGGTTTAAGAAGAGGCCCAGGTTTGTGGAGCCAATTTCTAAATGATTATATATTCCCGAATAGCAATTCTTCTCATATTTTGGCTTATAGCTGTAGGCGCAATAATACGTAAAAATTGGAGAGAGAAAGATATAAATAGTGCGCTTACGGTTATCTACGTCGTAAATCTCTGTTTGCAGTATGCTGTTGCTGCCTTGCTTTATCTTTTACCTTGGCATCAGTATATTAACGGAAAATGGATGCTTAATGGTTTTACGGAAGCGACTTTTGCGGTGTGTGCCTTTGCTATAGGAAATTTAATTTTAGCCACTCCTATTACTCGTTCAATTTTACTTCACCCAGAAAAGCATAATGTTACAGATAGGGTTGTACCGAGGTCTCCATACAAACGAGCAAAGACGTATTTTTGGATAGGCCTAATCTTTTATACTATCTTGCCCCCCTTTCTTATTGGTTATCCCACCATTACTTCAATAATGATTGCGGCGCAACAACTAATGACTACGGGACTTTGTCTTATCTGTTGGCAGGCCTGGTCTGAAAAAAATAAGAATAAATTCAATAGGTGGCTCCTTATTTCTTTTTCCTTACCGTTTCTCTCAATAATATACCACGGTTTTCTTGGCGCTGGCCTAATGATGGTCTTGATTATCCTTTTTTTTGTTGCCAGGTTTTTTATACCAAGATGGAAGACGTTAATTATTGCTGTATTATTGATTTATTTAGGACTCAGCCTTTATCTAAGTTATATGCGCGATAGAGAGGACATAAGAACTGTTATCCGGGCCCATGCGGGCCTATCTGAGAGAATCGGAACACTAAAGAATACTGTAACCAATCCCATATGGTTTAATCCTTTTAGCCTCGAGCAGCTTGAAATTATTGATGAACGGATGAACCAGAATATTTTGCTGGGAGCAGTAGTGGAACATTTAAATTCAGGAGCGGTTGATTATGCTTATGGTAAGACACTTTGGGACTCAGTCATTGCCTTAATCCCCAGAGCGATTTGGCCAGAGAAATATATTGTTGCTGGCGGTTCGGTTCTTGTGAGTAAATATACGGGGATTGCGTTTGGTGAAGAGACCAGCGTAGGAACGGGGCAGGCGATGGAACTTTACATTAACTTTGGAAGGATGGGTGTGATAATCGGCTTTTTGGTTTTAGGTATTATTGTTGCCATAATAGATATGAGGGCAGGTCAATATTTACTAGCAGGTAATTTAGATAAATTTATCTTATGGTTTCTTCCTGGGCTTGCTTCTCTGATGTCTGGTTCATTTGTGGAAGCAACCGCCAGCGCCGGAGCCGCTGTATTCGTAGTTCTTTCAATAACCTCGCTTAATATATGGTTTGCTTTGCCGATTGCGTATCTTATGTTTGAAGTAATAAGAAGAGTTATTCTAGGTTTATTACGTTTATAAAATATATATTTGCTGCTTAAAGTAACTCTCTTGGAGGCTAAATGAGACTTCTTTGCGTTATCCCCGGCTATTGGCCTGCCTTTCAATTGGGCGGACCGATATTTTCTCTATATAACCTGAATAAGACATTGGCAAAATTGGGAGTCGATGTAAGTGTCTATACTACTAATGTTGGGTTGGGCGGAAGAGTTCCTGTCAATCAAGAGGTAAATGTTGACGGAGTTAAAATAACTTATTTTGCCTTTACAAAGTTTTTTGAATCTCTGGGTGGGACTGGATGGCAGTTCTCTTTGCCGATGACTAATGCCCTGAAGAGAAGCCTAAAAATATTTGATATTGTCTATATAGTGGCAATATGGAATTATCCGGTAGCAATAGCAGCGTATTATTGCAGGCGATACAAAAAGCCATATATTATCTCGCCCCGCGGCTTGCTTTATCCTTGCGTTAGAGGAAGGAAATCCTGGAAAAAATGGCCGTATTACCAATTAGTTACCAGGAAGGATTTGTTTGCGGCGACCGCAATTCATTATACTACTAAGGATGAGGCAGAGAAATGTCATTTGCCCCTGCGCTTAAAAAATACAGCGGTTGTTGTCCCTGGCGGTATTGATTTGTCCGAGTTTGGTGATTTACCCGGAAAAGATAAGCTAAGACAGAGTTACCCTGTCCTTAAAGACAAGAAAGTTATACTTTTTTTAAGTAGGATTAACTGGAAAAAGGGGCTCGATATTTTAGTGCGCTCTTACAGTATATTAGCCAAAAAGATCGATAGCGTCCATTTACTGATTGTGGGCAATGACGATGGTGGGTATATGAGAAAAGTTAAAAACTGGGTTAGAGAGTACGGGATAGAAGAGAGAGTAACTTTTACCGGGATATTGACCGGCAAGGAAAAATTAGAGGCTTATGCCGCAAGCGACATATTTGTTTTGCCTTCTTATTCTGAAAACTTCGGAATAGCGGCAGTTGAGGCAATGGCCTGTGGAATACCGGTGATAGTTACGGATCAGGTAGGAATATCTAAAGAGATTCAAGATTACAGAGCGGGTATTGTGGTTAATACAAATGCCGAAAGCCTCTATAATGGCATAAATTTGTTACTAAAAAATCCTGATTTAAAAATAGAGATGGCCGCCAATGGTAAGAAGCTTGTTAGAGAACATTATGATATAAATAAAGTAGCAGATACGATGATAAAGGTTTATGATGGAGTCATAAAGAGACCATAATCAATGAATCCACCTGATTATTTTCAAGTAAGATTCACTTATCGGCAAGAACGTAAAAGAATTTGGGCTGTTTTGACAGAATACTTGGCAGATTTGTTTATTCCGCCTACTTCGGTCGTGTTGGATGCAGGCGCTGGTTACTGTGATTTCATCAACCAATTAAAAGCCAGAGAGCGACACGCCCTCGATACATCTCCGATTATCCAAAAATATGCAGCGCCTAGCGTGGTTACTCATGTTGGTTCTTGTGTTAAAATGGCAGATTTAACTGATAATTATTTTGATATAGTTTTTTCCAGTAACCTTCTAGAACATCTATCCAGGGTTGAAAGTATTGAAACTTTAAATGAAATTTATCGTATCCTTAAAGATCGAGGACAGCTTATTCTTATACAACCCAATTTTAGAATTTGTTATAAAACTTATTTTGATGATTATACCCATATTCAGATTTTTACTGACCGCAGCCTATCCAGTCTTATTGAGAGCATAGGTTTTCATCTGAAATATTGCGCGCCGAAATTTTTGCCCCTTTCATTTGATTCTAAGTTTCCTAAAAGCTCGTGGTTACTTAAACTTTATCTTTTTTTGCCTTTCAAGCCTTTTGCTGGACAGATGTTGCTGGTAGCAAAAAAAAAATTATAATATCTGTAAATGAAAGTAAAATTCCTATGTGGAATAATAAAAAAATCTCAGTAGTTCTTCCTACTTATAATGAGAAAGATTCCATTCGCTCTTGTATCGAGCGTTTTTTTGCCACTGGCGTGGTTGATGAGGTAATAGTCTGCAACAATAATGCAGCAAAAGGAACCAGTGAGGAAGTGGCAAAAACTAAAGCACGCGAGGTCTTTGAAGAACGCCAAGGTTATGGCTGGTCTTGCCGTAAAGCACTTTTAGCTACGACAGGCGATTTTATAATTTTTTGTGAGCCAGACGGTACATTCGAACCCTTTGATATTTTTAAACTGTTAGCCTATGCGAACGATTTCGATGTCGTTTTTGGTAGCCGAACTAACAGCCTTCTGATTTGGACAGGCGCGAATATGGGATTTTTTTTGAAATGGGGTAATTGGCTGGTTGCCAAATACTTAGAGTTTCTTTTTAACACCGCCTCTTTTACCGATGTCGGATGCACCATGCGGCTTATAAGCCGCGAAACGTTAGAGGAGATTCAACCGCGTTTTAAAGTCGGAGGTTCGCATTTTGGAGTCGAAATGATGCTGCTTTGTATTACAAGTGGAACCAAATTTATAGAAGTGCCTTTGAATTATAAAGAGCGCGTCGGTAGAGGCAGCCTGACGGAGAACAGTCTGAAGGCACTAAAGATAGGGTTTAATATGATTATTCTCATCACTGTTTTTCGCATTCGCGCTTGGTTAGGGTTAGATTACTAATGCGGGTATCGAAGGCCCAATGGCCAGTACTGATTATTTTTTTAACCTATCTTTTAGCCACAGTACCTCTTCTTAAAGTTCCGCTACGTTGGGATGAGACAGAATGGTCTCCCCAGGCTACTGCAATTCTAAAAAGAGCTGTTCCTGAAGTATTATTTTACGAGTCGCCTTTTATTTATCATCCCCAGGCCTGGCTGATGCGTTACGGCGCAGATTATGGATTATGGCATCCTCCTTTATATTTGTACTGCCTGGCGGTATTTATGGGATTTCTTGGCGAGAATATAATGGTGGTGCGATTTTTTGGCCTATTTTGTGCTCTGGCGACTTTGGGAGTGGTTGTTTTTGGGGTATGGCATATTGCCCGAGAGAAGGGCTGGTCTAATTCGTTGGCTAACCGGGCTGCCTTCATTAGCGGAATGATCGTAGCGGTTAACCCTTTTTATGTACATGGAGCTTTACTTCCTGATATTGATAATACAGTCCTAATGTTTTTGACTATTCTCTATTTATTTCTTTTTGTTTTCTCTAAAGAATTTCCTACAGGTAGAAGGCTCTTTCTTTTAGGGCTTATTTCTCTGCTTCTTTTTTGGTCGAAACTTACTACGCCAGTGCTGATGATTCTGACTGTAGCCTTTTACTGCATTCTAAAAAGGCAGTGGAATTTACTCTTCAAAATGCTTTGGGTTACAACTTTTAGCGCAGTTGTTTTTGTTTTAAGTTGGCTTATCTATGCCTGGATATTTAAACTGCCCGCCTCATTTTTTCTTGATTTTACTTATTTGGGTAAGGCTTCTCACTTTTTACAGCTAAATCTGTTTAATATTTTAAGTGCGGCGCGCTTCAATATTGTAATGATTTCTTTCCCATTGGTAGCCTTAGCAGTATTATTTTTTATCCCGCGCGTTATTTCCTGGATAAAGGCGGGTTTCTTTCTTGAGGCGGAAGATCTATTTTGGTTGATGGCAGCAGTGTTATTTTTCTTTTACTCATTTCTTTGGAATAATTTTGGCAAATATACAGTGATGATGGTTCCCATTTTAGCAGTACCAATTGGATTGAATATGGTCAAACTGCTTAATCATGCGGATGGTAAATCTTCAATCTGGTTTTGGATGGGAATTGGGTTGGCAGCTTTGCTATATTATTGGTGGATAGTTCCTGATATTATTGTTGGTCCTCACCGCATCTCGCCCGTAACCGGTTTTACTGCGGCAATGACTGACCCGCGGATTTTAAAGTATTTTCTTGCTGCTATTCCTGTTTTTCTGGCTTTTTGCATTCCCTGTCTGCGTAAGGGGCGACCCGTTGATTTTAAGATAACCAGAGCTATCGCGATGTCTCTTTTAGTAATTTTGTTTCCTGCCAATATTGCGCAGAATATAACCATGTTTCCTGTCTGCCTTGAGTCGAGTATATTGACACCCTATAAAGCTACAGGATTTATGGATACAGTACGTTTTACCAATGAAATTTTATTATCTTCCGACAAGGTACTTGCTCCCAAGGAATTTGCTTGTTACCTTAAAAGAGGCAAAGTCATTCCTATAGATCGAGAAATTGCATATCCTGCGAAATTTTTACCCACGATTTTTCAGGAAAATTCACTTCTACCAGAATATGCGATTTTTTGTGTCCAGCCGCATTGGCTTCTTGATTTATCTGGTTTTTACGATCGTTATAAAATGATACGCAGGATTGGCAACTTTAGTGTTTGGAAAAGATCTAAGTAGAGTAAGAAAACAGAGGAAGATAAATTACGGAAAGTAAAGGCGGTAAATTGAAGATCGGGCTTATTAATACTGCGTTAAATGAAGATGCGCCTCCGCTGAATTTAGTGTATCTGGCTACTGTCCTTAAGGAAAATAGTTTTAGCCAGGTCAAGATAATAGACCATACCTTCCAGCGAAGAAATTTGTATCAAGAAGTTAAGGGCTTGGATTGTGTTGGTATTTCTGCGATGACCAGATATTATAATCAGGCTTGTAGGATAGCCAAACAAATAAAAAACTCAAGCGGTATCCCGGTGATTATAGGAGGAAGTCATATTACCACCGCGATTAATTCCCTTGCGCCTGAATTTGTTCTGGGTGTTCTGGGAGAAGGAGAAAATATAATTGTAGAACTTTGTAAGAGTTTATATAAAGAGGGCGGGTTTAATCCTGCGCGGCTAAAAGAAATTAGTGGTCTGGTTTATTGGGATAATGGTAAATTGACTAAGACCCCAGTTGCACCATTAATCGATAACCTCGATGATATCCCCCTGCCAGACTTTGGGTTATTAGACGAGCGTTATTTTAGAAGGAAATGGATAGTTTGGAATGAGACTATGGGTAAATCGATGAAGATAATTACCTCAAGGGGCTGCCCATATAATTGTGTTTTTTGTGCCTCCAAGCAAATATGGAAAATCGTGCGTTTGCATTCCGCAGAGAGGATATTCAAGGAGGTCAAAGACCTGGTAAGTAGATGGGGTATTGACCATATCTATATAGATGACGACCTTTTTATCATAAATAAGGCCAGATTGGAACAATTCGCCAATCTTATGGAACAAAATGGCCTAAGTAATAAAGTTGCATTTTTTTGTAGTGTTCGCTCGAATCTATTGGAGGAGGAGACATGTAGGCTGCTTAAGCGAATAGGCGTAAGAGTATTAAATTTTGGTTTTGAGAGTGGAAGCGATAGAGTCTTGAGGTATTTAAAGGGAGATAATATTACAGTAGAGTCACACAAGAAAGCCATTCATTTATGTAATAAATACGGATTAAAAGTTTGGGGGAGTTTTATGTTAGGAAGCCCAACGGAGACTGTAGGGGATATGAAAAAAACAATTCAATTTATAGATTTTGCCATTGCGAATGGTTGTCAAAGGCTGGGAGCTTTTGTGAGCACTCCTTTGCCGGGGACCCAACTTTGGGAAATAGCCAAAAAATATGGCAGGGTAAGCGATAATATGAATTGGGACTTAATCGATTACGGTAATTGTTACGAGCCCCTAGTCTTAGAGCCCGATATTAATCCCGATGAATTCAGGAGGATTTTTATGGAAGCCATGGCTAAATTAGACAGGATGTTAATTAAAGATGAGGGCTGGAAAGCGATAATCTTCAGATATAAAAAAGTTATGCGTAAGATTAGAGACGATCCAAAACGCGCCTTTTTGCTATTCAAAAATATAATCTTTGCAAGATCGGATATATCTACGCCGAAATAGAAGAGATAATGCGTATACAGACTAATTTAAGACGGATATTTAATTTCGCTATAAATCGTCGTAAAGAATTTTTTACCCCGCAATTATGGGCTACCATTAACAGGGTAGCAAGAGAGCGTTTTAGTTATTTTGACCGGGTTTCGGATACGGAATTTTTATATAGTTTGCAACAAATTGAGACGAGGCCCTGGAATCTCCATATCGAACTTACCAATATTTGTAATGCGAATTGTATTTTTTGCGCCTATCGCTTTCAAACCCGTAAAAAAATGATTATGGAAAAAGCCGTTTATTCTCAGGCGTTGAATGCGTATTGTTCTATCGGAGGTGGCGAGCTTCGATTAGAGACTTGTTTGGGCGACCCGTTAATCGACCCCAATTTTGTAGAGCGTATCCAGGAGGCACGCTCGCATTCGGAAATTACCAAAATTACTACTTTGACTAACGGCATAAAACTTGACGATATAGGAATTGATAAGTTACTACAGGCGGGCATCGATGAGATTGGCATCAGCACCGGTCCTTGGGATGAATATCTCTATCAGCTGATATATGGCAGCAAAGATTACCCGAGAATGCGTAAGAATGTAACCGAGTTACTGAAAAAAAATTTAGAATACGGACAGCCTGTTCGGATTAAACTCTTATTCCGTGGCAATCTCTCGATGAAAAAGACCTTGGAGTTTCCCGATTATCGAGCTATACGTGATATTCCACACGAGGTCGAATTTAATACCGACTTTGACACTTGGTTAGGCAATATCAAACAAGAAGACTTACCAAAAGGAATGTATCTTAGGCCGTTAGGTAGCCTTGAAAAAGAGCCTTGTTACTGGCTATATGATGGGCCGATTGTTTTTGTAGATGGAAAGGTGGGTTTGTGCGGTTGTCGGGATTTTAATGCTAACAGTGAACTAATTATTGGTAATATAATGGAAAATTCTTTATTAGATTTATGGCAATCAGAAGCCACTCAAGAGTTAAGACAGCGATTTTATAAGGGAGATTTTCCGGATATCTGCAAGAGATGCACCGCTTATGCCAACTTGGATTACTACCGCTCTAAGCGCGGTGTATTAAGGGCCAATCTGGTCAATGAGTGGTTTGGTCATAAGTTAAAGGATTATGTATAAGCTTGCCATATCAGTAATAATTCTTACCTATAACGAAGAGAAAAATATAGCAGAATGCTTAAAAAGTGTTTGTGGCTGGGTGGATGAAATATTTATTGTAGATTCGTATTCTACTGATAGAACCCTTGAACTGGCTGATGACTTTACAGATAAAATTTATCAACACCCTTTTAAAAACTTTGCCCAACAGCGTAATTGGTCACAGGAGAATTTACCCATAAGAAATGAATGGTTATTTCATCTGGATGCCGATGAACGGGTTAGCCCCGAGTTGGCCAGTGAACTAAAAAAAATTTTTCCCTCCCGCATAGATGCGGATGGATTTATGGTAGCAAGAAAAACAATTTTTAAGGGCAGGTGGATAAGGTATGGCGGCCATTATCCGGTGTATCATTTAAGAATATTCAAAAAAGACAAGGGTAGAAGCGAAGAAAGATTATATGACCAAAATTACATCGTTAAGGGAAAGGTTAAAAAAATCGAAGGCGATATCATAAATATAATTAATCCTGACCTAAAGATATGGAAAACGAGGCATAGGCAATGGGCATATTTAGAGGCGCAGGAAATTTTATTTAATAAAGATAGAATTATGAATATAAAATTTGCTGGTAATCCTATAGAAAGCAGAAACTGGCTGAGATACAAAATTTACTATAGGTTACCTTTATTTATCCGGCCCTTTATTTATTTTTTTTATCGTTATATCTTAAGGCTGGGATTTTTGGATGGAAAACAAGGTTTAGTTTTTCATTTCTGGCAAGGGCTTTGCTATAGATTGCTTGTGGATATTAAGATTTACGAACTAAAATACAGGTAAAAGTAGTAAGAAGCATTCCTTAAGAGATGTATATACTGGGAATAAACGCTTATCATCCTGATTCCTCGGCAGCGATAATACACGATGGAAAACTTATTGCCGCTGCCGAGGAAGAACGTTTCTTGCGCATAAAACACTGGGCAGGGTTCCCTAAGGAATCGATCAGGTATTGCTTAAAAGAAGCAAACATTGGATTAGAAGATTTAGATTATGTTGCCTTAAATAGAAATCCGCAAGCAAATTTTCATAAAAAAGTTATTTTTGTACTTTTAAAGAGGCCATCTTTATCTTTGATTAAAAGTAGGCTCTTTAATATTTTTAAAATAGAAAGGACAAAAAATACCTTAAGTAAAGAATTTTCCATCCCTAAAGATAAAATAAAGGCAAAAATTTACAATATTGAGCATCATCGGGCGCATTTAGCAAGCGCTTTTTTTGTTTCGCCATTTGATAGGGCAACCGTTATCTCTATAGATGGTTTTGGCGATTTTACCAGCTGCATGGTCGCAAAAGGAGAGAGCAACAAGATAGATGTTTTATCCGCCGTAAATTATCCACATTCTTTGGGTCTAATTTACACTGCCCTTACTCAATTTTTAGGATTTAAAAAATTTGGCGATGAATACAAAGTAATGGGTCTTTCTGCATATGGTAAGCCAAAATATCTGCAAGATTTGGAGGAAATTTTAATTTTAAAACCAAAAGGAAAGTTTGCCTTGAACTTAGATTATTTCGCTTTTTATAAAAAAAGAGAGAGTATGCTCTGGAATAATACCGAACCTATGCTTGAAGATGTTTTTTCAGAAAAATTGATAAAAAAATTTGGTTCTCCCAGAAGAGACGAAGAAGAGATATCATCTTTTCATTGTGACCTGGCGGCGTCTCTACAGGCAATGTATGAAAAGGCTTTTTTTCATATTTTAAATTACGCGCAGAGAATAACCAGTATTTCCAATTTATGCCTTGCTGGAGGATGCGCCTTGAATAGTTTGGCTAACGGAAAAATATTTGATCATACTGCCTTTAAAGAAGTTTATATCCAACCAGGCGCGTCTGATGCCGGAGGTTCCCTGGGCGCGTCGTATTACCTTTATCATCAAATATTGGCTCATAAAAGAAAATTCCTGATGCAGCATGCGTATTGGGGGCCAGAATTCAGTGAGGATGAAATAGAAAAAGCAATAGAAGAAAAAGAATTAGAGCCAGAAGGATGCCTTATCGAGAAGGTCAAAGATTATGACAAGCTATGCCGCAAGGCCGCCGAATTTATTGCCCAAGGAAAAATTGTAGGCTGGTTTCAAGGTAGGATGGAATGGGGACCGCGGGCATTGGGAAATAGAAGTATTTTGGTTGATCCCAGAAGAAAAGAGATGAAGGCTCTCTTAAATGAGCGCATTAAAAGAAGGGAATGGTTCAGGCCTTTTGCGCCTTCGATACTATTAGAAAAAGTAGGTGAATATTTTGAAAAAGATTATCCGGACCCATTTATGCTTAAGGTTTATCCGATTAAAGAAGATAAAAAAGAAATTATTCCGGCAGTAACCCATGCGGATGGAACAGCAAGACCGCAAACCGTAAGTAAACAGGAGAATCCTTTGTTCTGGCAGCTTATTCAGGAGTTCCAAAAGTTAACCGCTGTTCCTGTGCTGCTAAATACTTCTTTTAATGAAAATGAACCTATTGTCTGCCGTCCACAAGAGGCGCTAGATTGTTTTTTACGCACAAAGATAGACGTGTTAGTGATAGGCAATAACATAATCGAGAGGAGATAATATGGAAAATAAGAAAATTCTGATAACCGGTGCAGGAGGCTTTATCGGGCACCATCTGGCCAAGTTCTTAAAACAACGAGGTTATTGGGTCAGAGGCGTAGATATTAAGCATCCTGCGTTTGAACCAACAGCAGCAGATGATTTTAAGATACTGGATTTGCGTGACTTTAGCGCTTGTATGCAGGCCTGCGATGGTATAGAGCAAGTCTATCAACTTGCCGCAGATATGGGAGGTATAGGTTATATTACAGTTTATCATGCCGTGGTTTTGAGGAATAATGCCTTAATTAATTTACATATGCTCGAGGCAGCACGTCAAAATAAGGCGGAAAAATATCTTTTCACAAGTTCTGCCTGTATTTATCCGCGGTATTTACAAAACAAGACCGATGTAAAGCCATTGAAGGAAGAGGATGCCTATCCTGCAGACGCTGAACCGGGTTATGGCTGGGAAAAATTATTTACGGAACT
>Ga0315294_10000065_pt1 | contig 100416 bp, 83 predicted proteins | sample YL17G13_40_MG_FD_203626 | JGI IMG/M metagenome (GOLD analysis project Ga0315294, IMG submission 203626) | Sediment microbial communities from Yellowstone Lake, YNP, Wyoming, USA - YL17G13_40 | ecosystem: Environmental > Aquatic > Freshwater > Lake > Sediment | place: USA: Wyoming | collected...
TCGGCATTGACCTTGATCACCGCCAGGTCGGTTACGGTGTCGGTGCCCACCACCTTGCCCCGGTACTCTTCGCCGCTGGCGAGGGTGACGATGATACGCTCGGCCCCCCGCACCACGTGCACATTGGTCACGATGTCGCCCGCGGGACTAATGATCACCCCGGAGCCCAGGGCTTCCTGGGTTTCCGCGCGGGGGGCTTCCGGGGTATCCCCGAAGAAGCGGCGCCACAGCTCGTCGTCAAAGGGGAAGGGCAGCGCCCGAGAGGGGCTGCTGACGGTCACCTTTTTTTCCGCCCGGATGTTGACCACGGAGGGGGCCACCCGATCCACAATGCTGATAAACGCGTTCTCCACGGAGGCCAGGGCCTCGGTGCCGGCGGGGGCCGCCTGCTCCGTGTTGGCAGGGTTGAACTGCCCGACGGCCAGCCCGCCCAGCAAGGCGAGCATAGCCAAGGCCAACCAGTACCATCTCAAGCCTTTCATCATCGCTTCTCCTCCCAGGCCGCACCATTGGTGGCGCCCAGTATAGCACGCGGCATCGAGGCCTGCGGTTCGGGTAGTGCTACAAGGGCAGTGCCTGCAGCTGCGCTATGGTCAAAGAGCGGTATTCCCTGTGCTCAAGTTCCGGCAGCAGCAGGGCCAGGGCGCGCACCGTCTGGCGGCGGTCACCCCGGCCGTCGTGGAAGACGATCACCTGGCCGGGCGCCAGGCGGGCCAGCACCCGGCGCACGATCACCGGCGCCGGCAGGCGCCGCCAGTCCTGGCTGGAGACACTCCAGCCCACCACTTGCAGTCCCTGCTCCCTGGCGGCAGCATAGACCACGGGGCTGCGGAACCCATAGGGGGGCCGCAGTGCCTGGCAGGCGACGCCGCAGCGGGCCAGCACTGCCTGGGTGCCGGCCACCTCCTGGCGCACCCGGCGAGGGGAGAGGGTGAGCAGGTCGTAGTGATGGTAGGCGTGGTTGCCTACCTGGTGACCTTCGGCCACCATGCGCCGGATGAGCTGGGGATAGCGGGCAGCGGCTCCACCGGACACAAAAAAGGTGGCCCGCGCCTGGTGGCGGCGCAACAGGTCAAGCAGGCGGGGGGTATAGCGGGGGTCGGGCCCGTCGTCAAAGGTGAGGGCGATCACGTGCTGGCGGGTGGCGGCATGGCTGAAGTTGGGGCCGAAAAGGCTGCTGGCAGGTGCCAGGGCGCCGTAAGCAGCCAGCGCGGCCAGGGCGGCCAGGCCCAACAGCAGGCTGGCCAGCCGGCGGCGGCGGCGCGCCAGCAGCAGGCCTCCGGCGAGCAAGCCGGCCACCAGCAGACAGGCAAACGATACGACCTTCACCGGCACCGGCAGCATGGGCATGAGCGGGGAGGGCTGCTACTGGGGGTGGCCATTGCGGTGATTGTGGTTGAACAGCCAGTTGTGCACCAGGAACCCCGCGATATCCCGGTACATGCGCAGCCGGGACAGGAAGCCGAGCACCAGGCCCAGCTTCTCTTCCTTCATCACGTGGGTGACGCCGAGCAGCGGCACTTTGCTGACGCGCAGGCCGTGCGCGGCGGCATGGCTGGTGAGGGCCACCTCCACGCTATAGCGAGCATGGGCGAGCTGGGGCACGGAGAGGAAGACCTCCCGCTTCACCGCTCGCTGGCCGGAGATGTAGGGCACCAGGCGCTGCGCCAGGTCGGTCATGTAACGGCCGCCCTTGAAGACGCCGATGGACATCTCCGCCTCGTCGTTGAGCACCGGGGAGATAAGGTTGCTGATGTGGGCGGGGGTGAGCCCCACCAGGTCGGCATCCACGAACACCAAGATTTCGGCGTCGGTGGTGTTGGCCCCCGCCAGCAGGGCGCCGCCCTTGCCCACATTGGTGGGCAGGTCTATGGTGCGCACCCCGTTACCCGAGGGGATGACGTCGGCGGTGCGGTCGGTGGAGCCGTCATTCACCACCAGCACTTCGTCAATCTGGGGCACCTGCTCAACGACAGAGAGCACGCTGCGGATGCGCTTTTCCTCGTTGTAGGCGGGCACGATGGCCGCGATCTTCATGCTGCCCTCCCGGGTGCCCCTATGCTGGGGCTGCTGCCTTGCTCGCTATCTTCTTTACCGATTGCTCCACCTCCTGCTGGCACCGGCTGAGAGATAGCCCGGCCCGGCCCCGCCAGCCGGGACGCACCAGGCGCAGGCGGTGATTCAGGCGGTCCTGGGCGCCCCAGCGATACTTGTAGCTCTCGCCACCGCGCAGGAAGTCCAGTCCCCGGGCGCCGGTGGCCAGCGCGTCCGCGATGGCCCGGCCCACCAGGATGGTGCCCGGGCTGTAGCGGGCCAGGGCGGGGTCAAAGCCGCCCTGGTAATAGTACACCCGGTCTCCCCACCGGTAGCAGTAGAGGATGGCGTGCAGATCGCCATCCTGGGCGAGGCCATAGAGGCGCAGCGTGCCCGCCTGGTCGCAGGCAGCGGCCAGTTCCCGATGAAAGGCCCGCACCCGGGCGGTGGCGAAGGCGCCGGGCAGCCAGCGGCGGCGCCAGCGGCGGCTGTGCAGGGCAAAGAGCCGCTCCATGGCCGTCTCCCGGCGCTCCCCCGTGCAATCCACCACCTCCGCCCCCAGTTGGCGCTGGGCCAGGCGCGGGTAGTAGCCCAGGTTCCAGCGCATTTTCTTGCCCAGGCTGGCCCGGAAGCATTCCCAGTCAACGGGGAGGTCGAGGAAGGGGCAGGGCTCCTGCGGGCAGATCTCCGCCCGCCAGCAGTGGTGGGCGGCGGCCGGGGGGAGCGCCTCCAGGGTGGGCGAGCCAGCGGGCACCTGCTGCAGGTCGGCCAGGTCCCAGGGCAGGCCGGCCAGCACCTCTAGCACCCGCTGCCAGAACTGCGGCTCCCGGCCCGGCTCCACCAGGGCGTCCAGGTAGTCGGTGCCCCCGGTGCCCAAGAACCGCAGGCGGCGGGCGGGTCCCAGCCGGTCGGCCATGAGCAAGAGCAGCCCTGCCAGGCGGCCTTGCTCCCAGTCGGCCAGGGCCAGCAGGGGGCGGCGGCGGCCGAAATGGCGCCACCAGGTAAGCAGCCAGTCGGGGGTGCCAAAGAAGGTAGCGTCGGGGCAGCGGGCTGCCAGATGCTGCCAGTCCGCGTGCAGGGCCTGCAATTGTTCGAGCCGATCAACCAGCTGCATTTGCGACACCCCGGCATTATAACACACCAGGCAGCGCCAGGAGAGCGGCTGCCTGTGGCGCCCAGGGAGGCAAAGCCCCTTGTCCAATATCGCCAGCGGTGTAAAATAGGGGGACTAACCCCAGGAGGAAGGCCATGCGAGGCACTGCGGTCGGGCTAGCCATGCTTAACGATGAGCGCCCTCACGTGTATGCGCAAAACAACCCCGCCAACATGGCAGTCTGCCAGCAGTGGGCCGAGCTGATGCGGCGGCAGCTGGTGAACGTGGACGGCACGGCGCCGGAGGTGGTGGTAGGGTCGCAGATCATCACCAGCGTGCGGGTGGCGCAGCAGGTGGGCGAGGAGCTGGCGCGCGCCGGGTGCAAGCAGGTGGTAATGGCCTACAATGTCTGGGATTTCCCGTTTCTGGTGTGGCCGTTCCTGAACTCGGTGGGCCTGGACAAGCCCCTGCTCAGCCTTTCCAACAACAACGGCAAGTTCCCGGGCAACGTGGGCTTGCTGGCCAGCGACGGCGCCCTGCGCCAGGCGGGGGTGAAGACCCACCGCATCGTGGGCGAGCTGGACGATGCGGCCACCATCGCCCAGGTCACCGACTGGCTGCGCGCTGCCCAGGCGGTAACGACCATTCGCAACGAGTGCTACGGCTGCTACGGCGGCCATTCCATGGGCATGGAGACCGGCTTTTACCACCTGGTGCCCACGCTCAAGCACCTGGGCACCACCCTGCATCAGATTGACCAGCTCCTGCTGGTGGAGACCATGAAGCAAGTGGACGAGCGGGAGGTGGAGAAGGGGTGGGCCTGGTTTGCGCGGCTGCTGGGCAAGCGCCTCAAGTACGACGGGAGGATGTTGACCCCCGACACCCTGAAGACCCAGATCCGCCTATACCTGGCCATGCGCATGGTGAACGAGGAGAAAGGATTCGACTTCTGCGGCCTCAAGGGCCAGCGGGAGCTCACCGAGTACGTCTGCCTGGGCGACGTGCCGGAGATGCTGATGAATGACCCGTATGACTGGAACGGGCGCAAGGAGTCGGTGGTCTGCTCCACGGAGGCGGACGCCTACGCGGCGATCACCATGCAGCTCCTGAAGTACCTGACCGGCGGCCTGCCCACCCTGTTCATGGACGTGCGGCTCTACCACCCGGAGCTGGACATCTGGGACTGGTGCAACAGCGGCAACCACTCCTCCTGGTATGCCGCCCGCTCCTGGGAGCCGCAGGAGAACTTCCAGACCATCACCTTCCACCCCGCTATGGAGTACTACTTCAAGGCGGGCGGGGCCTCGGTGGAGTTCGACGCGGCGCCGGGCGAGATGACCTTTGCCCGCCTGGGGCTGTGGGATGACCGGCCGTTCATGGTAATCGTGGGCGGGGAGGCGGTGGCGCTGCCGGCGGCGGAGCGGCGGCGGCTGAACGCGATGACCGACCCCACCTGGCCGCACGTGCACGCCCGGCTGCGCTGCAGCTATTCCGAGTTTCTGAGCACCTTCCCCGCCAACCACATTCAGGGGGTGGTGGGGAATGTGATCAGGCCGCTGGTGTACCTGTGCGAGATGACGGGGATCACCCCGGTGGTGCTGGGCCCGGAGGGCAAGGAGCGCATCAAGCCCGTCTGGGAGCTGGTTTAGCCCTGCTCGCGGGCAAGGGGCCGCCGCCAGGCGGCCCCTTTTTGCATTTGTGCCTACCGGACGCCGCTGCGCTGGGGGTCGCCCCGCTGCATGCTCCAGAAGACCTGGTAAGGCTGGCACTGCTTCTCGGTGAGCAGGCAATGGTTGCGCCCGGGGGCAGGCAGGAAGAGCTCCACCCGGCCGTCGCCGTTCAGGTCGGCGGCCACCGCGTGATAGAAGGGGGTGATGCCCTGGAAGCGCCAGAGGGTGGAGCCATCCTTGCCCCGCAGCGCCTTGAGCACCCGAGTGGTGGCGCCGGCGATCACCTCGTAGGCGCCGTCGTCGTCCAGGTCGAGCAGGGTGGGGCAACCAAAGCAGCGGCCCTCCACATCCGCGCTCCAGAGCAGCTTGCCCTCGGGGGAAAAGGCCAGGCAGTGGCCGTCCTCGGTGCCCACCACGAACTCACGCTTGCCGTCGCCGTTGATGTCGCCGGCCACGATCTGGTAGAGGCCGCCCAGGTCCGGGTCTGAGGGCTGCCACTGGTACTGCCAGCAGAGCTGGCCCTGGGCATTGAGCACGATAAGCTGGCTTTGGCCGGTGCTGATGGCCACCCTCACCTCGCCTGCCAGGTTGGCGGCAGCCACGCAGTTGGCGCCGCCCTCGATGCGGTACTGCCAGAGGGGGGTGCCGTCGCCCTTGAAGGCGGCGGCCTGGGTGGAGTCGCTGGCGGCCAGCAGGTCGAGCACGCCGTCGCCATCCAGGTCGGCCATCACCGGCGAGGTTTCCACCTCTCCGTCAAACTCGTGCTTCCAGAGCAGGCGACCGCCGGCGGCGTCAAACACGTACAGGAAGTGATCCCGGCAGGTGGCGGCCGCCTCCGCCCGGCCGTCGCCCGTGATATCGCCCACCGCCATGGGGGTCCAGAAGCCGTCGCCCGCCAGATAGTTCCAGCGCACCTTGCCCTTGCTGTCCAGGCTCCAGAGGTTGCCGTCCTCGTTGGCGACGAAGATCTCCAGCCGGCCGTCGCCATCCACGTCGGCGGCGGCGGGCGGGGCAAAGCGTATGCCCGGGTAGGGCAGCTTGTCTTTCTCCTGATAAGTGACGTTGCCCTGAGCGTCCATCAGGGCCAGGGTGCCGGCGCCCCAGAGGCCGTTGGTGGGGATCAGGAGCTGCAGGCGGCCGTTGCCCTGGAAATCGCCCACCGCCGGCGCGTAGTAGGAGCAGGGGTCGCCCGTGTCCCAGAGCACCCGGCTGCGCCCGATCACCGTCCACAGGCCCCTGGCCGCCTGCGAGGTGGCCAGGGTCCAGTGCTCCCGGTCCACCTGGGCTGGCACCTCCTGCCAGCGGCCGTTGGCAAAGTGCGCCAGGCGCAGGGTGTCTGCCATCAGCTCCTGCACCGACTCCTGCTTGATCTTGACCTTCAGGGAGGCGAGGGCGGCGCTGCCGGTAAGCTGCAGGTAGTCCCCGTTGCCCTTGCCCAGCTCGGCGGGCAGGGGCAGGGCAGGATTCTGGTGCATGCGGCTCAGGGCCAGGGTGCCGCCCCGCTCCCCGATGCCCACGGTGACCCCGGCGGCAAAGGAGCGCCGCTGGCCCGGCCGCACGGCCAGGATCTGCTGGGGGAAGATGGTGACCTGGCGCCAGGAGGAGGTGGCCCAGTTCAGGGGAGGGGAGCCGTTGCCGGCGCTCACCGCCAATGACACCCGGCCGTCAAGGGCGGCGCCCATGGCGGGGAGCACGAACTCGTAGAGGTCCGGGCGCAGCTTGCGCCCGGGCACGGAGTAGGCGGCCAGGTTGATGACGTCGTCCCGGGTGTACTGGAGCCGGGGGTTGGCCACGCCCAGGGGGGCCTGGATGTGGGCCCGCACGGGCAGGGGCTGGGAGCCTGCCCAGCGGTCGGGCACCCATTCCAGGGTGATGGTGGGGAAGGAAAGGTGCCACCGCACGTAGCGCCGGGGGTCGGGCGGGCGCACTGCCGCCCGGTAGAGCCGCAGCAGGGCCTCGCACAGGTAGGCTGGTCCCTGGGTGGCATCATAATAGAGCGGGCGGTCCACACCGATGGCGCCGGCAAAGAGGCCGCTGCGATTTGCGAACTGGCGGGCCAGGGGCACCAGCGCCAGGGCCTGCTCCAGCCAGCGGCGCTCGCTGGTGGCAAGATACAGCTCGGTGAGGAAGTCCAGATTGCCGGCCACCATCATGGCCATCATGGCCCGGGGGCGAGGCACGGCGGGCAGGCGCTGGGCAAAGCCGCGGGCCCACTCCACATACTTTGGATCGCCGGTCAGCCGGTAGGCCTCCAGCACGGTGGTGCCGCCCCAGGGGAAGCCCTGCCAGTAGGCACTCCAGGCCGCCTGCTCCCAGTGCGGGTCGTCGGCATAGGCGTCGTCCAGGTTGGCGAGCGCCGCCCAGAGCACCCAGGGGTCGGGCGCCAGCTCCACCGCCTTGAAGAAGAGCTGGGAGACGCCGCCGCCGTAGCGGCCCTGGATGGGGTTGCCGAACTGGCGGTCGGTCCACCAGGCGTGGGGGAAGCGGGAGGTGGTCTCGTCGCCCTTGGCGGCATAGGAGACCGCCATCTTTTCCATCCACTCCCGGTAGCGGGGCTGGCGGGTGCGGGAGTAGGCGAAGGCCCACAGGTAGGTGAAGCCGCCGCCATACTCGGCAAAGTTGCCGTATTCGCTCTGCTCGCGCACCGCATCATAGTAGGCGTGGCGGTTCCAGCCAAAGCGCGCCAGGTCCTGGAAATGGCCCTCGATGATAGCGTCGGCATAGCGGGTGATGGCCCGGGGCTGCATGGCCCAGATGCGGTCATAGGGCACGAGCTGGCGCTCCACCTCGTGCCGGGAGCCCACCACCTGGTCGGTAACCAGGTCATAGGCGATGTGGGCGCCGGTGGCCCAGAGGCCGGTGGTGGGGCTGACCGCCCGTGCCAGGAAGTCACGCAGGTAGGCGTCGGCGGCCTGGGCATACTTGCGCTCGCCCGTGATATGGCTCAGCAGGTAGAGGGCGTTCAGAAACTCGGCGTCCCGGCCCAGGTTGCCGCTCTGGGGGCTCTCCTTGGCGTTCCAGAACTTGCCCCAGGCGTCGTATTTCCGGTCTTCTTTCCAGGTCTGGCCCTCCACCGCCCAATCCCGGGGCGTGCGCTGGGCGGGGGCAACCAGGGTGCGCAGGTCCACCATCTGGGTGAAGAAATGTGTGTGCCGGGGGCCATAGCGGTCGGTGCCATAGCGCAGCATGGCGTCGGCATGACCCCGGGCCAGGGCCAGCGCCTCCTGGGGGGTGGCGGCGGCCGCCGGCCGCAGCGCCAGCACCAGCAATGCCAATACCCACCCCCAGCGGTTGCCTGATCGCATACGCATACCTTCCTCCCCAGGCAGCGCGGCCGGCCGACCTGCCCGGCGCTGGCAGCGATAGCCGCCGGCTAACCCTGCTGCCAGGCCTCCGCCCCTGCCTGGTAGGCGCGGGCCACGTGGTGGGCGGCGGCCTGCCGGTCCCCCGCCTCCAGCAGGCGGCTGGCCTCCGCGCGCTCCTGGCGCAGCCGCGCGAAGGCCTCCTGGTTGGCTTCACTTTCCGTGAGGTGCTCCTCGATCAGAGCTGCCAGGTAGTGAATCTCGTCCACCGTGTCCCAGCGCAGGAAGGGCAGGCCGGCATAATGGGCCAGGATGTCGCCCAGGTCCGCGAACGGCTGGGCGGGCAGGGCCGCCATGCGCCGGCCCTGCTCCCCGGCCTGCTCGACCGCAGCCTCCAGGTTGAAGCGGCTCACGGGCAAGGGCTCCAGCGCCCGGTAGCCCCAGATCTGCAGGTACTTGTACAGCGATTGCACGGCGGCTACCAGGCCGGTGCCGCTGCCGCCGGCGATGGCGATGCCCAGGGCAGGCCGGCCGTGGGGGCGGCCGGAGAGCACCAGGCGGCCAGGCATGCGGATATGGTCCATGAGGCAGGCAGTAAGGGCGTTCACCTGCCAGAAATAGACCGGGGCGCCCAGCACCAGCCCGTCGGCGGCGGTGACCCGCTCGCTCACCTCCTTGGCCTCCGGGACGAAGCGGCACTCCTGGCGCTCCCAGCACGGCCCGCCGCAGGCCAGGCAGTAGTCAATGCCATAGTCAATGGCATACAGGACCTGCGTCTCGGCCCCGCCTTCCTGCGCGCCGGCCAGGGCGCTTTGCACCAGCCGGTTGGTGAGTCCGTCCTTGTGGGGGCTGCCCACGATGCCCAGGATCAGCATGGCCTTCCTCCTATGCCTCATCCGCCAGGAAAGTGAATGCGCCCAACTGCGCAGCACTCCCAGCACTCCCGGTGCAGGTCCGCATATCCGCGGGGAAGACAGCAGGCAGGTTCGTTCGGCGCCAGGGCCTTCAGGTCCTTGCCGGGTTCAGGGGGGCCAGGCACAGGTACTCGTACACCTGCAGGCGGCGGGCGGGGTCCTCACAGAGCAGGTCGGCCCAGGGGTTGGCCCGCAGCACCAGGGCGGTGTCGGCCCCTACCCGGGTGCCGGCGACCACCACCACCCGGGCGCCGGGGCGCACCGCGCCCGCCTCCACCGCCAGGGAGGCGGCCAGCACGGCCACCGCCGCGCCCATGCCTGCCATGCCCGCCACCAGGGCGGTCACCGCCGCCGGGTGCACCCACACCTTGCCCCCGCCCGCGCCCAGGACCACCGGGCGGTCGGGCTCCCGGTAGTCGCGCACGATGTGCGCCCCCGCCCGCTCCAGGCGGGCGCGGTTGGCCGGCGCCAGCACGGGGCGGCCGTCGCCGCCGCCCCAGTGCACGCTGTCCGCGATGCACACCAGGCGGGTGGCGCTGCCGGCCAGGGCATCGGCCAGCAGGGCGGCGGTGCTGCCGCTGACCGAGGCCACCACCACTGCGGCCACGTCTGCCCGCACCGCGCGCAGGGCGGCCAGGCGGACGGTGATGCCCGTGTTCTGGGGGCCGGGGTGAGCAAAGTAGGTGGGCGGGGCGGCGCCCGCCGGGGCGCCCCGGAGGCGGAGCAGGCGCAGGCCATGCGGGCAGGCGGCGGCACAGCCGCCGCAGCCGTCGCAGTCGTACCAGTCGGCGTTGGCCATGCGGCCGTCGGTCACCAGCAGGCCAAAGCGGCAGGCCGGCAGGCAGGGCTTTTCCTGGCAGGCCCGGCAGGTGTCTGTGGGCGGCTGCAGCACGGCATAGCGCTCGGGGGCAGGCAAGGACACCTCCACAGGGAGATTCGGCGAGCGCAGGCGCAAGCCCTACTGGAGGCAGCCCGCTACACCGCCGCGGCCACCAGGTCACCGATCTCGCTGGTGGGGAGGCCGCCGCTGGCGGACATGGTGGGGATGCGGCCGGAGGAGAGCACCGACACGATGGCCCCCTCCACGGCGGCGGCGGCCTTGGCCTCGCCCAGGATATCCAGCATCATCTGGCAGGCGGAGATGGCGGCCAGGGGGTTAGCCTGGTTTTGGCCGGCGTACTTGGGGGCAGAGCCGTGGATGGGCTCGAACATGGACACCCCCTGCGGGTTCAGGTTGCCGGAGGCGGCGATGCCCATGCCCCCCTGCACCATGGCGCCCAGGTCGGTGATGATGTCGCCGAACATGTTGCAGGTGACAATGACGTCGAACCACTCGGGGTTCTTCACCATCCACATGCAGGTGGCGTCCACGTAAGCGTGGTCCATGGTGATGTCCGGGTACTCGGCCCCCACCGCCCGGAACACGCGCTGCCAGAGGTCATGCCCGTAGGTGAGCACGTTTGACTTGTCGCAGAGGGTAACCTTGCGCTGCTTGGCGCGCTTGCGGGCCAGCTCGAAGGCATAGCGCACCACCCGCTCCGTGCCCTTGCGGGTGTAGCAGGCGACCTGGGTGGCCACCTCGTCCGGGGTATCCTTGTGCATGAAGCCGCCCATGCCCACGTACAGGCACTCGGTGTTCTCCCGCACCACCACGAAATCTATATCCTGCGGGCCCTTGTCCTTGATGGGAGTCCAGACGCCGGGGTAGAGCTTGATGGGGCGCAGGTTGAGGTACTGGTCCAGGCCAAAGCGGATGCCCAGCAGCAGGCCGTGCTCCAGCACGCCTGCCTTCACCTCCGGGTGGCCCACCGCCCCCAGGTAGATGGCGTCCACCTGGCGCAGCTCCTCCAGCACCGCGGCGGGGAGCACCTCGCCGGTGCGCAGGTAGCGCTCGCCGCCCAGGTCGTAATGTAGCAACTCGTACTTGACGCCGTGCTTGCCGGCGGCGGCCTGCAGCACCTTCAGGCCTTCCCGCACCACCTCCGGGCCGATGCCGTCGCCGGGGATGACCGCGATCTTGTGCACCGATAACCCTCCCTTGCCAGGTTGGCCGTCATTATAGCATGCCCGCGGCGGGGGCACCACGGGCGGGCGGCGGCGGCGGCAATCTTGGCCTTGACATGAAAACGCCTGTTCGCTATAATGCCCCGGTGCTGTACACCGGGCAGGCGCGGGGGCGGGGCCAGCGGGCTGCTGGCGGAGCCACTGTCCAAACACTTGTTGCTGGGCCAACGGCATGGTTACCGCGATTGGAGAGCAGATCCAGGTCTGCGCGCACTTCAGCGAGGGGCGCATCTTTCCGCTCTGGTTCATCTGGCACGACCGCTGCTACAAGATCAGCTCCATTACCAGCCGCTGGAGCACCCAGGAGGGGCGAGCCTGCTGCTATCATTTCTCGGCGCTGACCACGGAAACGTGTGAGCTTTACGAGCTCTGCTACCACTCGGAGCAGCTCTCCTGGTTCCTGGCCCAGGTGGCCGGTGAGGGTTAGCGTTTGGAGCGCCTGGTCGCCTACCTGCGCCTGTTTCAGCTTCCGGCGGCCGCTGAGCAGCGGCAGTATCCCCGCTATCGTGCCTCCCCCCTGGTGGTGACGACGCAGGCCGGCCGGCGTTTGCTGGCGGTCTCCCCGCAGGCGCAGGCACGGGGCCTGCGGCCGGGGATGAGCCTGTGGGAGGCGCGCTACCGCTGCCCGCAGGTGGTAGCCCTGCCCGAGGACCAGGAAAAGTACCGCTATTTCTTCTCCTGCGCGGTGGAGCTGGTGGGGGAATACACGCCGGTGGTGGAGCCACTGCCCCTGGAGGGAATTTTCTCCGACCTCACGGGCACCGGGCTGCTCCTGGGGCCGCCGCAGCAGGCCTGCCGGCAACTGCTGGCCCGGCTGCGGCGGGAGTGGCAGCTCCCCGCCTGCTGCGGCCTGGGGCCAAATAAGCTGGCGGCGCGGCTGGCGGCAGCCCTGGGGGAGCCGGCCCAGGTGCGGCACCTGGGCCAGCAAGACCTGGCCCGGGAGGTGGCGCCCCTGCCGCTGACGGCCTTGCCCGGGCTGGCGCCGGCCTGGCGCAGCCGGCTGGGGGCGCTGGGGCTGCGCACCCTGGGGGAGGTGGCGGCGCTTCCCGACCAGGCGCTCTTGTGCAGCTTTGGGGGGGAGGGGCTGGTGCTGGCCCGGCTGGCGCGGGGGGAGGATGTGGAGCCGGTGCGGCCTTGCCACCTGCCGCCCAGCCGGCGGGTGCAGGAGGTGCTGCCCCTGGAGCCGGGCACCGACCACCCGGAGCTGCTGCGCGCGGCCGCCCTGGCCCTATGCGAGCGGCTGGGGCGGCGGCTGCGGCAGCGGGGGCAGGCGGCCCGTGCGCTGCACGTGGCCCTGGGGTTTCGCAACCACCAGGAGCGGCTGCTGCGACACGCCCTGCCCCGCCCCAGCGCCCTGGATGCGGACCTGTTTGCCGCCGCCTGCGCCCTGCTGGGGCGGCTGCGGCTGGAGGGGAGGCAGGTATGCCTGCTGCGCCTGGCGGCGGTGGGGCTGCAGGCGGAGCGGGCGGGAGACCAGCTGGCCTTTGCCGAGATGGAGCGCCTGGGCGGCCGGGGGCGGCGGTTGGCGGCGGCCATGGACGCCATTTGCAGCCGCTACGGGGAGCGCCTGATCGGGCGAGCGGGCGCCCGGGTGCCGGCGCTCCGGGGGACACCGAAAGAGGCACCGACCAGGGAGTATCCACCGGCCGCCAGGATGGAGGCGGCGACGATAAGCACCACCGCCGGCCGCCGAGGGCGCCGGTAAGGGAGAGCCAGGTCAGCGCAGGGTGAGGCCGCGGCGGGCGACAGCCCGGCGCAGGCGCTGGTCGAGGCGCCGGGCATAGTCCTGGTAGGCCTGCGGGTCCATCTCCAGCTCCTGGTAGAGGGCGGCCAGTCCCGGATAGTAGCGGGCTATGAAGGCGCCCACCGACTTGGCCACTCCCGGCCGCAGGTTAAGCTTGTCGGCGTGCAGGTGGGTAAGAGGGATGCCTTCCAGCATGCCCAGCAGCGCCTCGATGTTGTCCTCGCCGTCTGCCAGGTAGGGCAGCAGCGGCCCCAGGAAGGCCCACACCGGGATGCCCCGGGCCGCCGCCTGGCGCAGGACGGCCACCCGGTCGGCGCTGGGCGAGGCCTCGGGCTCCAGGCGGGCGCGCAGCTGCTCGTCGGCGGTGGTGATGGTCACGCCCAAGTCGCAGTGCCCCTCGGCCAGCAGGTCCAGGTCACGTTCCACCAGGGCGCTCTTGGTGAGGACGCCCACGGGGAAGCCGGCGTCCACCAGCAGGCGCAGGCATTCCCGGGTAAGCCGGTACTCGGCCTCCAGGGGCTGCCAGCCGTCACACACCGAGCTCAGAAAGACGCGCCCGGAGCGGGCGCGGCGCAGCTGGCCGGCCAGCACGTAGGGGGCATTGATGCGGGCATCCACGAAGGTGCCCCAGGGCTCCGTGTGGCCGGTGAAGCGCTTCATGTAGCGGGCATAGCAGTAAGCGCAGGCGTGCTGGCAGCCCACGTAGCAGTTCACCGCGTAGTCACAGATGCCGGAGCGGGTGAGCAGTGACTTGCACTCGATGTGGCGCGGCTTGATCACGCCCATATTTTAGCACACGCCGCCGTGCCGAGCATAAAGGGGAAGCGGCCGGTTGGCCGCTTCCCTGCCCGTCCCCCCCCTTTAAATGGTGTCCTGCCCGGGCGGTGTTACTTCTTGCTCTTGCCGTGGGGCGCGTCCTTGCGCTGGGCATACTCGCTGGGGCCTGCGGTCTCGCTGCCCAGGGCGCCCGTTTCGGCGCTGCCCGGGGTGCGCCAGGAACCCGTGCGCGCTGCTTCCGCTCGCGCTGCCTTCTTGCCGCCGGCCTTTCCTTGCTTTCCCTTGCTCTTGCTTCTCATGGCCTCCCCCTATCGGGCCGCGGTCGGTTGCTGCTTTGCGGCGTATTTTTCCGGCTGGCGCTGGAATTCGGCCTTGCAGGCGTAGCTGCAGAACCAGTAGTCCTTGCCCTGGTAGCTGAGCTTGCCGCTGGCCTGGCTGGGTTCCAATGCCGTGCCGCACACGGGGTCCACCACCACGGTCGTGACCTCCGGCCCGCTTCACCATAGCAGGCTGGACCGGGGATGCAAGCAAAGGCAGAGCGCCCGGGGGAGGTTAGTGAGGCATGGATGTGCGACAGAGTGTGCAGCAGCCGGGGGTTCAGGAGGCCTGGGCGCACTGGTGGCAGACAATGCGGCCGGAGGCGACCATGGTCATGCAGCGGCTGCAGCCCGCCTGGCCGCACTGCTGGCAGCGGTAGGCGATGCTGTGGCCGGCATGCTCCAGGCACCAGCTCCCGGTCACGGTAGCCTGGCCCACCGCCACCCCGGTGAGCTGCCCCCGCTGCAACTGCTCCAGGGTCTGCCGCTGCAGATCGCTCAGGCGGTAGCCGCAGAGGCCATCCAGTACGGGGGTGGCCCCCTGCTCGGAAGTGCGGGCCTGCCAGGGGCGCACCCCTTCCCGGCTGAGCTGGGTCCAGGCCTCCTGCATCATCACGCCCTCCCACTGGTGCAGCAGGGCCACCAGCATCTGCCGGCCAGCCCGGGGGCCGGGAACCACCAGCACCGCACTGAGGGCGTAGACAAACCCCTGCATCCGCCAGGCCTCGGCTACCCAGCGCAGCAGGGCCCAGCACTCGGCCTCCTGGGAGACGGCGGTGGTAGTCAGGGAAAAGCGAGCAAAGTCCACGCTGCCCTCCCTCCCTGGGCGCAGCAAGGCCAGCTCGGCGGAGGGGGCAGGCCGGCCCATGGCCAGCTCCTCTTCCAGCCACTGCTGCAGGGCCAGGGTCTGCTCGTGCAGGGCGGCGGAGAATCCCTCGGCCGGCAGGGAGCCCACCTTACCCGCGCGCAGCCCGCTGCCCACCTGGGTGCCCAGCCAATCTGAGATGGGCTGCAGCAGCTGCAGCCGGCCCTGCTCGCTGACCGCAGGCGGCTGGGGCCATTTGGGCGCCTCCAGCTCCGGGTAGCCGGCAATGCCGCCATAGGGGGGGTGGCCCTGGTAGGGCACCCAGGCGGGGAGCTGGGGCGCCTCCAGGGGGAGCTGCCAGCCTTGCCGCTGCTGTCCGTCCCATGCCACCAGGCGTACGGTGGGGAGGGGGCTGGAGTGGCCGAGCTGCCACCAATCCGCCACCTTGGCCTGCAGGAAGCCCTGCGCCTGGATGGTCTGCGCCAGGCGGGAGAGGAAAGGCCGCAGGGGCTGCCGGTCGTCAGGCAGCCCCTGGGGAAACTGCAGGGAGCAGAACCAGAATCCCTTGCGTCCCGGGCCGTAAAGGGTGACCTGCTCCGGGAAGATAATGCGCTTTTCGCCCAGGTGGCTGTAGCGTTCCCGGAAGAGCCGGGCGTGCCGCTCCAGCAGGGCGGGCAGGTCATCCCCCGGCGCGCCCCCAGCCTGCCAGCCCAGGGTGGTGGCTACCAGGTCCAGGCCACACTCGGCGGCCAGCATGGGGATCACCCGGTCAAAATGCGCCTGCAGGGTGACGCTCCCCCGGCCCGACCGCCCGCCCCTCCTCCAGGGCAGCCTCATAGGCTATACCTTGCCCGCTTTTTGCAGCGCCGCCATCAGCTCCGGGTGGGTGCGGGCATATTCCAGCAGCGGCACCCCGTCCCGGTAGCTTTCGGCCGCTTGGCGCAGGGCGGTGACCCCCGCCCGAATGCCCATGGGATGGCCCAGCACGGCGCCGCCCGCCATGGGCAGGATATCCAGGCCGAAGGCCTGCAGGTTCTGCACCAGGTTGTCGGCCCCCAGGCCGCCGGAAAGGGCGGGCACCGTGTCCTTGATGCCCGGGATAGGCTCCCGCAGCAGGTTCACCAGCTGCACCGCCTCCTCCCGGGTCCCCGCGATCAGGTAGCCGTCAATCATGTGCGCCCGCACGAAGTCGCCGCCCAGCAAGCGGATCAGGCGGCAGGTCACCTGCAGGTCCACCCCAAAGCCGGGGAACCGGCACCAGGCGGTGCGCCCGCCGGAGTGCACGTAGATGGGCACGTTCAGGTAGGGATCCTCCGCCAGCATTTGCAGGGCGCAGAAGCCGGTGGCAAAGATGTTGAGCATCAGGCCGGTAGCCCCGTGCTCCAGGGCCACATGCGCCAGGGAGACGATGTGCTCCGGGCGGGTGGAGATGTGGGGGCAGTAGATCACCTTGCGCCCGGTCTGCGCCTCGGCCCGCCGCAGGGCTTGGGCTACCAGCCGCACCTTCTCGGGCAGCGGGCAGTAGGGCGGGTTGTTCATCTTTTCATCGTCCTTGATGAAGTCAATCCCGCCTGCGGCCGCCTGGTAGCACTTGTCGGCCACCTCGGCCGCGCTCAGCCCGGCGCAGGGCTTGATGATGGTGGCGGTGATCAGCTCCTGCGGCCCCACGCCCAGGAAATCGCGTACGCCTGCCATGCCGAACTTGGGCCCGGGAAGCTGCTCCAGCAGCGGCCTGGGGAGCGCGAAATCCGCCAGGCGCACGGTATCACAGAACATGCGCTCAAACAGGGGCCCGCCGGTAAGGAAAAGCCAGAAGGCCGGGATGAAATAGCGGTCCACGGGGAGGTTGTCCACGGGGAAGGCGATGGTGGCATAGCCGCAGTTAGGGGCCACCTCGTCCACGGCGGCCACTTCGGCGCCGCTGCGCCGGAAGAGCTCGGTGGGCTCGCCCGCGCCCACCCATTTGCCGGTGGTTTCCTCGCAGGCGATGGCGGCGGCGGCCTCCTTCAGGCTGCCGCCGTATTGCCTGGTTTCCAGGTAGTACTTGGCCAGGAAGTAGCCATCAGGCGCTGCTAACAAAGGATGTCCTCCTCTTGGTTGTTAGCGCTACAGTTCGGTGAGGCGCGCATTTGCTCCTGCGCTGGCGGCACCGGTGCCCAGATGTGCGGGATCGGCACGCGCAGAGCCGCCCGCTTACCCTATGCTGCCGAAAAACCCAGGAGGCAGCCATGGTGCAAAACGTAAGCTGCACGGTCAGCAACTGTGAGTATTGGTCGGAGGGCAACGTGTGCCGGGCTTCCGGCATTCTCATCGCCGGCGGCCAGCCCCAGGCCAGCTGGGACCACCACGGCCGCAACCCGCAGAACTACGACAAGACGCCCATCGGCAGCAAAGAAGACTCCTACTGCTTCACCTTTGAGGCGGTGGGCGCAAAGGAGGAAAAAGGGCCGCTGGAGCGGGTAGCAGAGAAGCTGGGCGTGTAGCCAGCGGCTTCCCTCACCACGGCTGCCGCCGGCGGTCCAGGGAAAGCAAGCATGACGGGCACGCCCGCCTGCTGCAGCCGCCAGGCCGGCCGGAGCCGGGAGCGGTAAAGCGGCCAGGAGACGAAGTCCATCTCCGCCTGGGCGCACTGGAAGAGCACCGCCTGGCACTCTTGCAGCTGGGAGGCCGCGGCTGGGGCATCCGCCGCGCCTGCCACCCAGTGCAGGTCGCCGCGCAGCATGCCCGCCCGCTGGTAGATCTCGAGCAGGGACACGCAGCCGGGCGGGGTCACGTAAACCTGGCTGCCGGCAGGCAGGCGGTTCAGGTAAGGCAGGGCCGCCTGGTAGCCGCCGCCCCAGTAGATGGTTTCCAAACCCAGGCGGCGAGCGCCTGCCGGGCCGCCGGCCAGGGCGTTATAGTAGGCGAGCTGGTAGGGGTGCAGGTTGCTCAGCGCGGCGACGCTGGGCGCCAGTACGAGCAGCAGCATCGTCCCTGCCAGCCAGCGGCCCGGGGGCTGGCCCAGGAGCGGCCGCATGGCCATCTTCTCCAGGCGCGGCCGCAGCCAGCCGGCCAGTGCCCCAAACCCTACCCCCCACAGGCAGGCCAGAAAGATCAGGGCCGGGGCAAACAGGCGCACGCCGTCGTACTTGGGGGCGAAGGGGAGGCTCGACATGCCCAGGGAGAGCACCAATCCCACCAGGAGCAGCGTGCCCCCGGGGTGCTGGTGCCGCCGCTTCAGGGCTGCCAGCACACCCAGGCCGGCGAGGAGCAGCAGGAGCGTGGGAATGGTGAGCGCCGTCATCACCCAGGGGTAGTGCCAGGGGGCGTAGTGCCAGGTGTGGCCCAGGTAGAAGGTGTCCACGGGGTAGTGCTTCAGGTGGAAGGCCAGGTAGGCGGCGGTGCGCCCCCAGGGGTCGGGCCACAGCCACGGCCAGCCGGCCAGGAACACCAGGGGGGCGAGCGTGACCATGGCCAGGGCGTTCCAGCCCAGGTTGCGCCGCTGCCAGAGCACCTGCCAGCCCAAGACCATGGGGGGCAGGAAGAAGGCGTTGAGCTTGGTGAGGGCGGCCAGGCCCAGCATCAGTCCGCCCACTGCCGCCCAGCGGCGGCTGCCGGTGGTGGCGCTGCGGCAGAAGGCAGCCAGGGTGGCCAGGGAAAGGGTAGCGATAGCGACGTCGAGCACCACGTAATGGGAGTCGGCAAAGGTGCGGGGCAGCAGGGCATAGCCCAGGGCGGCCGCCAGGCCCCCTGTCACGCCTGCCAGCCCGGAGGCAAACAGGAAAACCAGCCCCACCCCCAGCCCAAAGAGCGCATTGGGGGCCAGGCGCATGGCAGTGAGGTCGTCCACCAGGCCGGAAAGCGTGAGCTGGCACAGCCCGGAGAAGGTTTTGAGCAGCGGGGGCTGCGAGTCCTTGCCCGCATACCAGTAGGTGTCTATCACCTGGCGGTGGAAGGCGCCCAGCCCCTGGCGGGGCAGCTCGGCAAACCATTGGGCGCTGCGGTAGCCCAGGCTGGCATAGATGGGCTCGTCGTAGGTGAGGCCATACTGGGGGTCGGTGGCGGCGGCCGCGGCGAAGGCCAGCGCCGCCAGCGCCAGGGCGATAAGCATGCGGCGGGCGGGCGCGCTATTCATCACGGCGCTCCTTGCCGGCCACCAGCAGCCCCAGGGCCAGGGCCATGCCCGCCAGCCCCAGGAACAGGCCCAGGCGGAAGGATGCCGGGCGGTATTCAAACTCGACCAGGTGCTCCCCGCTGGGTACCACGGCGCCCAGGAACAGGTAGTTGGTGACCAGCACCGGGGCCGGGCGGCCGTCCAGGCGCAGTCGCCAGCCGGGATAGGCGGGCTCGCTCACCACCAGCACCGCCCGGGGCCGGGTTTCTCGCACCCGCACCCGCACGTGCTGGGGATCGGGCCGGCTGATGGCCTGGGCGCGGCCGGGCCCTCCTGGCTGCGCACCGGGCACCGGCGCCAGCAGCAGCGCCTGCTGGCGCGGCTCCCAGCTGGGAGCATCCAGGCGGGCCAGCACTTGGCGCTCCGGCAGCTGTTGCCAGCGGCCGACAGTGAAGGCCTCGGGCAGGGCGGTGTGGTGCCGGTAGATCAGCAGGTCGGGCTGCGCCTGCAGCGTCCAGTCCGCGCTGTCCACGGGCACGGTGGAGGCCAGGGAGCGCACGGCCAGCAGGTCGAGCACCCGGCTCTCCAGCCGCCGCCAGTGAAAAGTAGGCGCCTCCGGCTCGGCCACTCGCAGCAGCTGCAGGTAGCGCCCCCACCACAGGGAGTCTGACCCCTGCACGTCTCGCAGGCCGAATACGGTGGGGGTATTGGGCGGCATCCAATTCAGGAAGTCGCTGCCCTGGCAGAGCAGCCGGCCTGGCTGGGTGGCCAGGGCACGGGTGCCTGGCGTGGGGAAGTAGGCCATGCGGGGATCGGTAGCCGGGTTGAAGCGGAAGCCAGCCACGAACATATCCAGGGCCACCAGGGCCGCCAGCATCGCCCCCAGGTGGGCGGGGGCCAGGCGGGAGCGCAGGGCCAGGGCTGCCAGCAGCACGGCCACCAGGCCGGCGCCGATGCCCACCTGCACCCAGGAATAGCTGCCGTAGTCCGGCCAGGCCAGGCGCACCGTGGGCTCAAACCACCAGCAGACCCCGGCGGCAAAGGCCAGGACCCCCACGCCCGCCAGCGCCGACGGCCAGGCACGGGCAGCCCGCTCGGCAAGCAGGCGCTCTGCCCCCAGCGCCCCCAGCCCGGACAGGGCGAAGGCGCCCAGGAAGAGCACGCGGGCCAGCCCGGCCAGCTGCTTGAACCCGGGTACCAGGTAGTAGAGCAGCAGGTAGAGCGGCGTGCCCATGGCCAGCAGCATCGCCACCAGCCAAAGCGCAGCCAGGTAGGCCACCTGTGGTCGCCGTCGCCACCAGGGCAGGGCGAGCGGTGCCAGGGCCAGGGTGACCACGCCCGCATAGCCGCTGGTCTCAGGGAAGTTGATGCCTGGCCGGCCGAAGAAGGGCGCGCTGCCCCAGTAGTTGTAGTCCGCGGGGTTGCCAAATAGGCTGGGCACGGCCAGGGTAGCCAGGTGGGTCCAGGGCAGGGCGCAGGAGCGCAGGCCCTGCAGGGTGCCGGGGGGGCGGTGGCTGCGGGGGGCGAGCTCCAGGGTGGGCAGGAGCTGGCCGCAGGCGATGAGGGCGCCCAGGGCGGCGGCGGCCAGGGTGTAGCCCAGCGGGCGCAGGCGGCGGGCGGCCAGCGAGCGGGCCAGGGCATAGCCGCCCAGCGCCAGCAGCAGGTAGGTGGCAAGCTGGAGCTGCCCGCCCAGGAGCTGCCCGGCCACCACCAGGGAGAGCATTCCCAGCCCGCGCAGGCTGGGCCGCTCGATCATCTTGTCGGCCACCAGCAGGGCCAGGGGCAGCCAGGCTACCACCCAGAGGCCGAAGGCGGGGTATTCCAGCCAGGCCACGGTGAAGCCGTTGAGCATGTAGGCGGTGGCACCGAGCAGGGCTGGCCAGGGGCTCAGGTGCCAGGCGCGGCAGAGGCCATACATGCAGGCGCCCGCCAGGAAGAGGTGCAGGGCCGCCCCCAGGGTGAAGGCCAGCCACAGCGGCATCACCAGGAACAGCAGGTTGGGTGGGTAGAAGAGCGCGGACTGCAGGTTGGCCAGGAAGGGGGTGCCGGAGAAGGCGTGGGGGTTCCACAGGGGCAGGCGGCCGGCCTGGAGCTGGGAGACCGCATAGTGGCGCCAGGGATAGTACTGTTGGATGGGGTCGAGCATGGGGTTGGCGACCCGCTCGAAGCCGGGGAACCGCTCCTGGGCGTAGCAGCGCCAGGGGGCCATGCGCAGCGTGAGGTCCAGGGGCAGCAGGGCCTTGCCCCCGAGCAGGGCCCGCGAGCAAAAGCCCACCGCCAGCACCGCCAGCAGCAGGTATGGCCAGAGCAGCCGCGGCCAGGATCTCAAGCCGGCTCTCCCGGCTGCCGGTAGCGGCCGGCCCAAATGTTGCGCCTGATCACCAGCAGTCCCAGGAAGGACTTGATGGTGTCTCGCAGCAAGCGCACCTTGGTGGCCGGGGAGTCGCACCACCTCACCGGCAGTTCTCGCACCCGGTAGCCCAGCAGCCGGGCCACCGCCATGTTCTCGCTGTCGAAGGTCCAGTCATGGATGGTCTGACGGGAGAAGATGGCCTGTGCCGCCTCCCGGGAGAAGAGCTTGAAGCCGCAGGTGGTGTCGGCAAGGCGGGTGCCCAGCATGAGGTTGGAAAGCAGGGCAAAGCCCTTGGCCAGATGGCGCCGCAGCCAGGGCTGCGCGTGCTCGATCACGGCACCCCGCATCTTGCGGCTGCCGATCACCACCGGCACCCCCTGCTGGGCGACCGGCATGAACTCGCCCAGGTGCTCGATGGGGGTGGCCAGGTCGCTGTCGGTAAAGAGCACCCATTGCCCGCCGGCCGCCAGCATGCCCTGCTGCACGGCATAGCCCTTGCCCCGGTTGGGGTGGTGGCTGAGCACCTTGGCCATGGGGGCCAGCTCCCGCACCAGGGCCACCGTGCCGTCGCTGCTGCCGTCATCCACCACGATCAGCTCCCAGGACCAGCCGGACTGCTCCAGGTAGTCGAGAATGCGGCGCAGGGAAGGGCCCAGGCGCTGCTCCTCGTTGTAGCAGGGTATCACCACCGACAGCAGGGGTTGCTCGTCATCGCGCATGGGCCACTCGCATTTGCACCGCACCATCTTAAGCCCAAAGGAAGCCCCATGGCAAGCCAGGGCGCCTGCCCGGCCCCTTGCTGGCAGGTGTGAGGAGGCCGCCCTGGGAATATACCCGGACGCGGCATCCGGGTAAGCCGGGTGAGCGAGGAGGCGAACTATGCCGCTGCTGCGTTTGGGAAGGGTGGGCGCCGCTGCCCTGCTGGTGGTGCTGGCGGCGACCGCCAGCCAGGCGGCCGCTCCCCGGCTGCTCTGGAAGGTCAAGCTGGGGGGGAGGATCTACACCTCGCCCCTGGTTTGCGACCTGCGGGACGAGCCGGGGCGGGAAGTGGTGGTCTGCGACAGCGAATCCCGCCGGGTGGTGTGTGTGAGCGCACAGGGGAAGGTGCTGTGGAGCTACGGCGAGGGGTTCACCGCCCGCCTCACCTCCACCCCGGCAGCCGCCGACCTGGACGGCGACGGCCACCTGGAGGTGGTGGCGGCCGGGGGCGGCGGCCACCTGGTGTGCCTGCGGGCTGACGGCAGCTGCGCCTGGCGCACCAGGCTGGAGGGGGAGGTGGACTGGGCGGCGCCCACCATCAGTGACCTGGACGGCGACGGCAGCCCGGAGATTTTGCTCGGCACCTATGCTGGGTTCTTCTGCTTCAACAGCCGGGGCCAAGTGCGGTGGCGAGCCCGGCAGATGGGGGGCGTGGCAGCCCTGGCCGCGGTGGCCGACCTGAATGGTGACGGCAAGCGGGAGGTGCTGGTGCCGGCCGATCGCAGCTTGTGGTGCCTGGATGCGGCGGGCGAGACCGTCTGGCAGTTCACTGCCCCGGTGGGAGGCGGAGGGGTGACCGTGGGGGACCTGGAGGGTGATGGGCGGCTGGAGGTGGTAGCCACCTTTGATGACCGCCTGATCTACCTCCTGGATGCGCAGGGGCGGCCGCAGTGGGCCTACTGCGGGGGCTATGCCGGGGGCAGCAACGGTTGGCAGGCGCCGCCCGCCCTGGCAGACATGGACGGGGACGGCCGGCTGGAGATCGTGACCGGCGATGGGGATGGTGCCTTCCGCTGCCTGGACGCCCAGGGGCGGGAGCGCTGGTACTACGCGGCGGGCGCTCCCCTGGGTGACCAGGTGACGGTGGGCGACGTGGACGGCGACGGGCAGCAGGAGGTGCTGGCCGGCTTTGACGATGACGGCACCGTGCTCTGCCTTCGGGGGCCGCAGCCGGCCTGGCGCTTCCGGGCGGACTTCCGGGTGACCACCACCCCCAGCCTGGCCGACATTGACGGCGACGGCCGGACGGAGATCCTGGTGGCCTCCAATGACAACTGCCTGTACTGTCTGCGCGCGGGCGGGGGGCGGGCGGGCAAGCTGTCCTGGCCCCTGCGCCGCCTGGATGCGGCCCAGACCGGGGCCCTGGTGGGAGGTGAGCGATGAGGCACCTGGTGGTGGTGACCCTATTCCTGTGCTCGGTGGGCGGCGCCCAGGCCGCCAACCTGGTGCCTAATGCCTCGGCAGAGGCGGGAGCAGCCGCCCCCGCGGCCTGGGTGGCCGTGCCGGCAGGCCGCGGCTTCCTGCAGCAGGGAGGAGCCCGGTTTGGCCGCCGCTGCCTGGGGCTGGAGGCCACCGCCGCCGCTGCCTCCTGGCAGGCGGCGGTGGCCCGCGAGCCGGCAGCGCAGGGCTACCGGGCCAGCGGCTGGGTGCGCAGCCTGGGCGGCCGGGGCTGGCTCGAGGTAGAGCTGGCGGAGGGCGCAGCCCGCACCCCGGTGGTGACCGGCCGCGCCTGGACCTACGTGGCGGTGGAGCTGCCCACCGCGGGCGACGCCAGGCGCCTGCTCTGCCGGGCGGAGGGGGGCCGCGTGCTCTTTGACGGCCTGCGCCTGTGCCGGCTGGACCGCAACATCCTACCCAACCCCGGCTTGGCCTCCCGGCGGGTGGACGACAAGCCGACCGGGGAGGCGGCAGGCTGGCAGTCCCTGCCGGGCACCGAGCCCCGGCTCCCGGCCCTGGGCCAGGCGCCGGAGGGCAGCCCGGCCCTGGCGCTGGGCGGCGAGCACCCGGCCCGGGTGGCCTGCTACCTGGTGGACCTGCCGGCCCGCACCGGGTCGCTGGCGCTGCGGGCCCGGGCGTGGGCCGAGGGCCCGCTGGGCTATGCCTTTTCCTACTTTGGCGATCGGGGCTGGATCGCCGATGACTCTCGCCAGGTCGCCGGGGGCGGCCTGGGCCAGGTCCTGGTGCTGGCAGCCCGCTCGCGGGTGCCGGCGGGGGCCAACCGGGTGCAGATCACCTTTTCGGCATCCGGCCGGGCGCTGATGGCTCCCCAGGAGCTGGTACCGGTGACGGCGCCCGAGGCCCCCGCGCTCTCGGTGTTCACCAACCAAGTGGGCTACGAGCCGGGGGCGGACAAGGTGGCGGTAGTGGCCAGCACCGCCTTTCCCGCCCGGGTGGAGGACGCCCGCTTTACGGTGGTGGACCAGGCGGGCCGGCAGGTGCGGCAGGGGCGGCTGGTGCCGTTGGGCCGTATGCACGAGGGGCGGCCGGACGACTGGGGCGCCTATTACTGGCTGGCCGGCTTTTCCGGGCTGCGCCAGCCCGGGCGCTACCGGGTGCAGGCGGCAGTGGGCGGCCTGGAAGGAGAGAGCCATCCCTTTGCCGTGGGGCGGGGGGTGCTGCTGGCCGGCACGGGGGAGCTCATCTACCGGCATTTCTACTACCAGCGCTGCGGCGGCGAGGTGCCGGGCTGGCACGCCCCCTGCCACATGGATGACGCCCGCCTGCCGGATGGGTCGCATCTGAACCTGGCCGGCGGCTGGCACGACGCGGGTGACTACAACAAGTGGATGCATGCGGTGGGGCCGACCTTGGCCCTGTATGGCATGGCGAGTGCGTACGAGGGCCAGCGCGCCTGGTTTGACCGCATTGACCGGGACGGCAATGGCCGGGCCGACCTCCTGGACGAAATCCTGTGGGGGGCGGAATGGCTGGTGCGCATGCGCAATCCAAAGACCGGCGGCCTCTACGGCTCCATCACCACCGGCTGGAGCCACTGGGGGCTGGCCGAAAAGGAAACCGACAACATCCCGGGCAATGCCGACGATCGCCCCGTCCTGGATGAGGACCAGTCCACCTCCCGCGCCGCTGCTGCCCTGGCCAAGATCTCCCAGCTGGTGCCCGATGGCCAGGCCTACCTGCAGGCAGCCATCCAGCTGGAGGACCATGCCCGGCGGGAGGGGGACAGCCCCGACCGGCTGCTGGCCTGCCTGGCTATCTGGCAGGCCAGCAGCCGGCCCGAATACCTGGAGCAGGCGCGGCGCATCGCCGACGCCATCGCGGGCGCCGGCCCCGAGGGCAGACAGGGCACCGTGCTGGCGCCGCTGGCGCTGTTTGTGGCCCAGGTGCCAGGGGCGGAGACCAACCCGCGCTACCGCCGGGCGCTGGAGAGCTCGGTGGCCTGGCTGCACCGGCGGCAGGCCGATCCCTTCCGGGTGTCCGCGGGGCGGGCCGGCCTGGATAGCGATATGGAGCAGGCCAACCGGCTGACCCAGTGGGGGCACCACATGGACCTGAGCGCCAACGTGTGGGCAGCCTTTGCCTGCGCCCGCGCCCTGGGCAGCCGGGAGGCGGAGCAGGCGGCCTATGACGAGTTGGACTGGCTGCTGGGGCTGAACCCGCTCGACCTGTGCATGATCCACGGCGCCGGCTCCCACCATCCCGCCCGCTACCACCACCGCTACTCCAGCATTCCCGGCCACCGGGACGGAGCGGTGCCGGGGGCGATCCCTAACGGCATCGGCCGGCCCAGCCGCGCCCTGGACCTGGACCTGCCCTTCCTGGACGAGGTCAACCGGGACCCCGCGACGGATGAGCCCTGGATTCCCTACAACGGCTACCTGCTCTGCGCCATCGCCCAGATGGGGCCGGCAGGGGCAGGAGCAAGATAGCGATGGCAAGCGTCCCTCCCGTGTGCCCGCAAGGAGTGTGTACCGTGACCCTGGGTCTGCTGCTGTTGGTGCTGCTGGCCGCCGGGACCGCCCTGGCGCTGCCCGTGGTGCGCCCCACGGACCCGCCGTCACTGGCGGTGGCAGTGGCGGAGGGCGACCGGCTAACCCGGCTGCCCATCGCCCCGCCGCCGCTGGTAAGCGTGCGGGGGCAGGCGGTGGTGATCGGTGATGATGCCCCCAACCAGTGGGCGGCGGGGACCCGGCTGCCGGCCCTGGTGAATCCCACGGGCTCGGTGATGGTGGGGGCGGTGCGCCCGGGCTCGGTGGCAGTGCGGGCGGCCCCAGGGGGGGAGCCCTACCGGGTCAACGACGATTACCTGCTGGACGAGCGCTGGGCGGCCATCGGCCGGGTAGCGACTGGCCGCATCCCCCCGGGCGCCACCGTGTACCTGGACTACGATTACTACCGCTCCCGGCTGGACACGGTGCAGCTCCCGGCCGCGGGCGTGCCCAGCGTGCGGCGGGGGCAGGCGGTGCTTTCCTGCCCGCACCCGGCGGGGGCCGCCCCCGGGCACCAGGCGCGGGCCAGCGTCTGGGTGCGGCCGGGGGTCAGCGCCATCACCGCCGCTGACATCTACCCGGTAGGCCCGGCGTCCACCTTCCCGGCGCCCGACGGCGCGGGCACCCAGGGCACCCGGCGGCTGCTGGAAAGCGGGGCGCAGGTGACCATGGTGGCCCTGGGCGACAGCGTGACCTGCGGCGGGGAGGCGAGCAAGCCGGAGCTGGCCTTTCCGGAGCTACTGGCCAGCGCCCTGCGCGAGCGCTATCCCCGGGCGCAGGTGCGCCTGGTGAATGCCGGGGTGGGGGGCACTAACTCCGACTATGCCCTGGAGCGCCTGGACCGGGACGTGCTGGCGGCCCGGCCGCAGCTGGTGGTGATCGAGTTCATCAACGATTTCGGCTGGCCGCCGGCCAAGATCAAGGAGAACTACCGGCAGCTGGTGGGGCGCCTGCGCGCCGCGGGGGCGGAGGTGGTAATCCTGACCCCGCACCTGATCTGGCCGGAGTGGATGGGCAGCTTCCAGGTGGCATACCGGGCGCTGGTGGAGGTGGCGGCCGAGCTGGGGGTGGGCCTGGCCGACGGCTCGGCCCGCTGGGCGGCCCTGCGGCAGGTAGGGATTCCCTACGAGACGCTGCTGGTGAACTGCATCAACCACCCGGACGACCGGGGGCACCGGCTGTTCCTGGAGGCCTTGCTGCCCCTGTTTTAGCTACTGCTCGTGCCCGCCCTCCCGCCAGATGCGGCGGGCGTACTCCAGGCCCTGCGCTGAGGGCTGCAGGTCGCCCCGGATGCTGGGCCAGGGCTGGCCGGGGCGGTGCTGCGCTGGGTCGGGGGACCAGTCGTCCTGGGCGTACTGGCGGCGCACCTCGGCCTGGCGGAAGTCGGGCACTGCCATGGTGTTGCCATCTGCCAGGGCGGAGCGGTAGGCCTGGATGCCCACCGCGCTCATAGCCACCGCCCGGTACACGTCCAGGAAGGGCTGCTGCCCGGCGTGGATGGCCTGGGCGAAGTGGTAGCTGACGAAGAAATCGCCCCCGCCGTGGCCGGTCGCGGCAGCCAGCTCGTGGTGCTCCGGGAACTGGGGCAGGTACACCTCCTCCACCGGGCCGGAAGGCTCTTCGTGGTACTGCTCCCGGCGCACCCGCACCAGGTTACGGTCGCCGTGCCGAAGGTTTTCCATCTGGCCGCGGCTGCCGTGGATGCGCACCCAGATGCCCTCCCCCCGCAGGCCCACCTGCAGCAGCTTGGTCACTGCCCCGTTATCCATGCGCAGGGCGATCAGGGAGGCGGCGTCATTGCGCCGGGCGGTGCGGGCGGTGACCGGGTCGTCGTCCGAGCGGGGGATGACCAGGGCGTTGACCTGCACCGGCCAGGTGCCGGTGATGTACATGATAGGGGCCAGGGAATGGGTGCAATAGTAGGTGGCGGGCAGCCAGTTGCGCCAGTGGTTGATCCCGGGGGAGATGCGGTTCAGGGCATCGGCGGCCATGGGATGGAGGTATTCCCCCTCGCCGTAGGTGAATTCGCCGATGCGCCCGGCCTGGAAGAGCCGGCGCATCTCCTGGTTGAAGATCATGTACGGGTAGTTCTCGGCCAGCATATAGATGCGGCCGCTGCGCTCCACCGCCTCCACCAGGGCCACCCCTTCCGCCAGGGTGAAGCAGGCGGTGGTCTCGCTCATCACGTGCTTGCCCGCCTGCAAGGCCTTGATAGCCAGGGGTGCATGCTGGTGGAAGTAGTTGGCCAGGATCACCGCGTCCAGGTCGTGCGCCAGGAGCTGGTCATAATCCTCGTAAGCGGCCACCTGCAAACCCCGGGAGGCGAGCGCTGCCGCGGCCCGGTCCCGGGCGGCGGGCTGAGCCTCGGCGAAGGCCACCAGCTCCATACCCGTCGCCTCCCCCACCCCGGCGGCCAGTGACATGCCCCTCCCCGCCCCCACCACTCCCACTCGCAGCTTGCGCATGCCTCTCCTCCTGGCAACTGCGCCCGGGCAGGGCGCGGCTAACAAGTTAGGCCCTGCCGGCGCCGCCGTCAACCGGCCAGGCAAAGGCCTGGAGGCCCCGGTTGTCAAGGCGGGCGAAATGCGCTAATATTTGCCAGAGACACCAGCTGTTGGAGGGTACCATGGGCGATAAATCTCCGAAGGCAACCGGTAAGAAGAAAAAGCAGGCAGCCGCTAAGAAGGGCAAAAAGTAACAGCGTCCTTGCCCCGACCGAGTTGCTGAGGCGCCAGACAGCACCGGTCTGGCGCCTCAACTTTCTGTTTGGCAGGAGTCAGGAAGATGATGCTGCTGGGGACCCAGCGCGTTGATGCCCAGGGGCACCTGGAGATCGGCGGCTGCGACGCGGTGGAGCTGGCCCGCCGCTTCGGGACGCCGCTGTATGTGATGGACGAGCAGTGGCTGCGGGCGCGCTGCGCCGAGTACCGGCAGGCCTTCCAGAGCCGGCTGCCCAGCTGCCTGCCCACCTATGCCGGCAAGGCTTTTCTCTGCCTGGCCATGGCCCGCATCGTGGACGAGGCAGGCCTGGGGCTGGACGTGGCCTCGGGGGGCGAGCTGCTGACTGCCCTGCGGGCTCGCTTTCCCGCCGAGCGCATCCTGCTGCATGGCAACAACAAGTCGGTGGCCGAGATGGAGATGGCTATGCAGGCCGGGGTGGGGCGGATCGTGGTAGACAGCGAGCAGGAGATCCTGGCCCTGCAGGAGGTGGCGGCGCGCCTGGGGGTGACCCAGGACATTTACCTGCGGCTTACCCCGGGCGTAAAGCCGCAGACCCACACCTACATCCAGACCGGCCAGATAGACTCCAAGTTTGGCCTGGCCATCGCCACCGGTCAGGCCATGCAGGGGGTGCACGAGGCCCTGGCCCAGCCCAACCTGCGCCTGGTGGGGGTGCACTGCCATATTGGCTCCTCCATCTACACCACCAAGCCCTTCACCATGGCGGTGCAGGTGATGATGGAGTTCATGGGGGAGGTGCGCAAGGTCACCGGGCACGTGCTGGGCGACCTGGACCTGGGCGGCGGCCTGGGAGTGCGCTACCAGCCGGAGGATGACCCGCCGTCACTGGAGGAGTATGCCCAGCAGCTGGTGGAGGCGCTGACCGCCGAGGCCAGGCGGCACGACCTGCCGGTGCCTCGGCTGCTGCTCGAGCCGGGCCGGGATATCTGCGGGGAGGCGGGCATCACGCTGTACACCGTGGGCGTGATCAAGGAGATCCCGGGGGTGCGCACCTACGTTTCGGTGGACGGCGGCATGTCCGATAACCCCCGCCCGGCACTCTACCAGGCCCGCTATGAGGCGATTGTGGCCAACCGTGCTCACCTGCCCCGGGAGCTGACGGTGACCGTGGCCGGCAAGCACTGTGAATGCGACGCCCTGATCCCCGACCTGGAGGTGCCGGCCAGCCTGGCGGTGGGGGATATCCTGGCGGTGCAGACCACGGGTGCCTACAACTTTGCTATGGCGAGCAACTACAACCGCTTTGCCCGGCCGGCGGTGGTGCTGGTGGCCGAGGGCCGGGCCGAGCTGATCGTGGAGCGGCAGAGCCTGGATGACGTGCTCTGCCATGACCGCCTGCCCGAGCGCCTGCAACCCCGGGGGTAGCACCATGCGCGTTGAGGCCGGCCCCGCCTCGCAGGCGCCCACTGCCCCCTGGGAGCGCCTGCTCGAGGTCCAGCTGCGCTTCCTGCGGCATGCGGGCAGGAGGGCGCGCGCCCTGGGCTTTCGCCTCTACCTGGTGGGGGGGCCGGTGCGGGACCTCTTGCTGGGGCACCCTTCCAGCGACGTGGACCTGATGGTGGAGGGGGACGCGGTGGCCCTGGCGGAGGCGCTGGCGGGGGAGCTGGGGGGCGGGGTGCGCGGCCGGTCGCAGTTTGCCACGGTGAAGCTGCACCTACCGGAGCTGGTGGTGGACCTGGCTACCGCCCGCACGGAATCCTACCCCTATCCCGGCTCGCTGCCCGTGGTGTCGGTCGCCAGCGCGGCGCAGGACCTGTGCCGGCGGGATTTCTCCATCAACGCCATCGCCATGCACCTCTCCCCCCGGCTGTTCGGGCGGCTGCTTGACCCCTGCGGCGGGCTGGTGGACCTGCGCCGGCGCCGGCTGCGGGTGCTGCATCCGGCCTCCTTCCGCGATGACCCCTTGCGCCTGATCAGGGCGGTGCGCCTGCTTTGCCGCCTGCGGCTGCGCCTGGAGCCAGGCAGCGAACGCCTGGCACGGGAGGCCGTTGCCGCCGGCGCCCTGAGCACACTTACCCCCCGGCGGCTGCAGGAGGAGTTCCGCCTGTTCCTGCTGGAGCCTGCCCAGCGCTGCCAGATGCGGCAGGCGGCGGCGCTGGGGCTGCTGGGCGTCCTGGTGCCGGGGCTGGAGCCGCAGGGGCCGCTGCTGGGGCGGCTGAACTGTGCCCTCCGCCTGGTGGGATGGCTGGCGGCCCAGGCCCATCCGCAGCACCTGGAGCGGTGGCTGGTGGTAGGCCTCACCCTGGTGGCGGCGGCGCCCAAGCAGGCCGGCCTGGCCGCGGCCCACCGCCTGCTGCCAGGGAAAAAGGCGAGCCGCGCCGCGGCGGCGCTTACCCTGGAGCGGGAGCAGTGGGTGGAGTTCCTCTCCTGGCCGCACCTGCCCAGCGAGCTGGCGGCCAGGCTGGACGCGCTGCCCGAGGAGGCGGTGGCAGCCCTCGCCTGCCTGTTGCCGGCGCCGGCCCGCGCCCCGCTGCGCCGTTACCTGGCGCGGTGGCGGCACCTGCGGCCGCGCCTGTCCGGGCGGCACCTGCTGGAGCTGGGCTTTGCGCCCTCGGCGCGCTGGCGGCAGGTGCTGGCGGAGCTGCGGGCGGCGCGCATGGACGGCCGGGCCCGGTCACGCCGGGATGAGGTGCGCCTGGCGGTCGCGATGCTGACAGAGCAGGGAAGCCCTGACCGGTAAGCGAACCTGGCAGTCAACGTTAATCACCGGAGGGATCACCCATGCGAGCGCTTGCCTTCTGCCTGCTGCTGGCGGCTCTGGGCCTGACCGCGGCGGCGGCGCAGCTTCCCTTCCAGCCCATTATCCCCACGGATTTGCAGGCTGCCCGCGCCTCCAGCAGCAATTCCGACCCCGACGCTAACGGCGATTCCTGGGGCTTCAAGCCGGGAGAGACCCGCGCCCTGGCCGACCTGAAGGGCCCGGGGGAGATCAGCCACATCTGGTGCACTATCTCCTCCGACGAGCCCGCCATCTACCGGAAGCTGGTGCTGCGCATGTACTGGGACGGCGAGCAGACGCCCAGCGTGGAATGCCCCATCGGCGACTTCTTCGGCCTGGGGCAGGGGCAATACTACCTGTATGACTGCGCGGTCTTCTCCGTGGGCGACCGCCAGGGGTTCAACTGCTACTGGCCTATGCCTTTTGCCCGCTCGGCCCGTATCACCGTCACCAATGAGGCCGAGAAGGGCACCGGCCTGTATTTCTATGTGGACTACTTGCGCCAGGCCAAGGCCGACCCGCGCCGGGGCCGCTTCCATGCCCAGTACCGGCAGTTCAGTCCGCCTCCCCAGGGCCGCGACATGACCATCCTGGAGGCCAGGGGCCGGGGGATTTACGTGGGCTGCCACTACACCATCTATGCCCAGACCGCTGACTGGTGGGGCGAGGGAGACGACAAGTTCTACATTGACGACCAGGGGCTGACCCTGAAGGGCACGGGCACCGAGGACTACTTCTGCGGGGGCTGGGGGTTCCCCAGCGAGGACAGGTATGCGCACCTGTATACGGGCGTGCCCCTGAACGGCAAGTGCCGGGAGCGGGCGATCACCAACTGCTACCGCTACCACCTGGCCGACCCCATCCCGTTTGCCAAGTCCCTGCGCTTTGACATGGAGCACAAGGGGGCGGGGATTGTGAACGGCAAGAATGAGGGGTACATGGAGCGGTTTGACATCGTGTCCACCGTCGCCTACTGGTACCAGCACGAGCCGCATGCGCCCTTCCCGGCGCTGCCCGCCATGGCCGACCGGCTGCTGGACTACCAGAAGACCGCCTACAAGGAACCCGACGCGGCCGACCTGGAGCTGTATGTGGCCTTCGTCACCGTGGAGGGGGCCCCGGCCAGCGCCCTGGGGGTGGAGCGCATGATCGGGTATGGCGGCCAGTGGAGCAACGGCGAGCAGGCGCTGCTGAAGGCCAGTGGGCCGGGGGCACGCCTGGTATTCCCTTCCCAGCCGCTGGCCGGCCTGAAGGGAGTGGTGTTTTTCTTCACCCAGGGCCCCAGCTACGGCAACCTGGCGATCAAGCAAGGGGACGAGGTGCTCGCCACCTGGGAGGGATACGCGCCCCAGGTGCGACGGGGCGCTCCCCTGACGGTGGAGCTGCGCAAGCCCATCATGGACTTTCCCCTGGTGGTGGAGGTGACGGGCAAGGCAGAGGCTTCCTCCGACTACTGGCTGGGTATTGATTGTGTGAAAATGCTGCCCGCCCAGTAGGCAGGCCCCCAGCGCCAGGCGGCAAGGCCGGCTGCCTCGGGCGCCGGCTTTGCTTTTGCCCGGCCGCGGTGGAGGGGCGGGGCGAGGGGCGATGGACTACAAGCAGATCGTGATCCTGGTGGGCGCCACCTTCCTCACGGCGAACGCCCTGCTCACCGGGGCCGGCCAGCTCTATTACCTGGCGGGGGTGGTGGCCTGCATTCCCCTGGTGGGCTACCTGTTCTGCCGGCTATCCGTGGGGGGCCTGGTCTGCGAACGTACAGTGCACGACCGGGTGTACGACGGCGAGGAAGTCCAGGTCCACCTCACCCTGCGCCACCACCGCCTGCTGCCCCGCCTGGGGATGCTGGTGGAGGAGGTGCTCCCCGCCTGGCTGGAGGCGCCCGGGCCCCTGGTGTTCTACTTCCCGGTGCTGTGGGCAGGGCGGCCGGTTACCGTCACCTACCGGGTGCGGGCACGCAAGCGCGGGGTGCACCTCTTCCAGCGCGTCAACGTGGCGGTGAGCGACCCGGTGGGGCTGACGCAGCGCCAGTTTGCGGTTGCTGCGAGCGGCCAGGCGGTGGTCTACCCCCGGCCGCTGCCCCTGGCGGCCTGGGCGCCTGGCGGCGCGGTCAGCTACGCAGACGCGGGCCGCGAGCGCCTGGCCGCGGGCCAGGGCGGCGACTTCTATGCCATCCGGGAATACCACCCCGGCGACGACCTGCGGCGCATTCACTGGCGCAGCACCGCCCGCCGCGGGCACCTGGCGGTGGTTGAGTTTGAGCACACCCAGGCAGCCGACACGCTGGTGGTGCTGGACCTGGCGGCCGGCAGCGAAGTAGGCGAGGGCAAGCTCACCACCCTGGAAACCGGCATCACGGCCGCCGCCTCCCTGCTGCAGCACTGCCTGCGCTCCCGGGCGGCGGCAGTGCTGGTGTGCCATGACCGCGCGGGCTGGGACGAGCTCCCCGTGCGCTCGGAGGGCGAGTACCTGCAAGCCCTGGAGCGGCTGGCGGCGGCGCGTGCCGACGGGCCGCAGCCGCTTGCCGGGGTACTGGCGGGCCTGGACCGCAGGCTGCTCGAGCGCTACAGCGCAGTGCTCATCACCTCCGTGCCCGACCCGGAGCTGGCCCCCGCCGTGGAGCAATGCCTGCGGGCCGGCTCCTGCACCCTGGTGCTGGTGGACCCCAGCCAGCACCAGGCCGGCTACCCGGGAGAGGTCGGTGACTTCGCGGCCAGCATGCGCGCCCTGGGCGCCCTGGTGCAGGTGATCGGGCGGCCCGAGGACCTGGCGGGTGCCGTGCCCCCGTGGGCAAGGGAAGGAGCGGCCCCGTGAGCGCCCCCGCCGCCGGCCAGGCTGCCCTGCCCCGGAGCGCCGACCACCTGCTGCTCTACGGTTATTCCTGCCTGGTGACGCTTTGCGGCATGGCGGCCGCCAGCTATGGCACGGGCGCCAGCCTGGCGATGGCGGCAGCCATCACCAGCCTGGCCGGCTTTACCGCGAGCTGGCACCTGTCCCGGGCCGGGGTGCCGCAGCGGCTGGTGGCCCTGCTGGTGGTGCTGGCCGGGTGCCTGATCTGGCTGGCAACCCGGGAGTCGGAATTCCTGGTCTGGTTGCAGCCAGGGCAAAGGGACGAGGCCCGCCTGGCGGCGGTGCTGGTGCTGGTGGCCACGGCGCGCAGCTTTACGCTTTACACCGCTGGCGACCTGCTGTTCTCGGCGGTGCCCTCGCTCGCTCTCTTCGGACTGCTGGCCAGCTTTGTGGCCGATCCCGGGTTCTACGCCTGGTTCTTCCTGTTCGTGGCGGCTACCCTGTTCATGCTGGGCCAAGAGCAGCATCTGCGGCATGCCGCCGATTTCCCAGGTGCCCCCCTCTCCCCTGCCAGCCGGGTGCAGCAGGTGGCCTCGCACTTGTTCTTTTTCCTGGCCGTGATCTTGGCCGCCTGGGCGATCTCGGTGGGCATGCAGGCCCTGGGCATCCGCGTGCAGCTTCCCAGCCCCCGCGCCGGCGGCCGGGAGCTGACCCAGCCCCGGGCGGTGGAGATTCGCCGCTCGCTGCCCATCGGCGCCGGTCCCACTAACCTGAGCGCCGACACCGTGATGTACGTGCGGGCGGACCAGCCCTGCTACTGGCGGGGGGCCATCTACGACACTTACACCGGGCATACCTGGGAGTCGAGCCGCTCAGAGCTGGGCTCGGTGCCTCTGCTGCCGGTGGCCAACCTGCCGGCGCAGGTGCCGGTGGTGCGGCAGGAATACCAGCTGCAGGTGGACGTGAGCGGGGCCCTGTTCGCGGCGGCAGAGCCGGTGGCGGCCTGGGCCACTGCTTGGTCGGAGGGCTGGTGGGTGCGCTTCCGGCTGGACGGAGCGGGGGTGATGCGGGCGCGGCCCGATCGGGTGGCGGCGCCCGCCGCCTACCTGGTGGTCTCCCGGCCGCCGCCTCCGGCCCGGCCGCTGCCGGCGCCGGCGCGCTGGGAGGTGCCAGAGGTCTACCTGCAGGGCACGGCTTCCGGGCGATTGTTCGAGCTGGCACACACCATCGTGCGAGGCGAGACCGCTCCCCTGGGCCAGGCCCGGGCCCTGGAGGCCTACCTGCGGCGGCACTACCGCTACCACCTGGCGGTGCCGGCGGTGCCGCCCGACCGGGACGCGGTGGAGTACTTCCTGTTTGAGGCGCGCCAGGGATACTGCGACCTCTTTGCCAGCGCCATGGTGCTGATGTGCCGGGCGCTGGGCATCCCGGCTCGGCTGGCCACCGGCTTCACCGAGGGGAACTTCGACCGGGAGATGGGGGCCTGGCAGGTCACTTTCGCCCACGCCCATGCCTGGCCGGAGGTTTACCTGCCTGGCGCGGGCTGGGTGGGCTTCGAGCCCACACCGCCCCGCAGCCCCCGGGGGGACCAGCCGGCAGGCGCGGCGGCGGGCTTGACGCCGGCCCGGGTCTCCCGGACCCTGCTGCCCGTAGTATCGGGCGCCCTGGTGCTGGTGGGGCTGCTCTGGCTGCTGCTGCGCCGGCTGCGGGGCTCCTGGCGGCAGGTAAACCTGGCGCAGCTCGGAAGCAGGCAGGCGGTGATCGCGGCCTACCTGGCTTATGGCCGCTTGCTGGCGCGCCTGGGCCTGGCCCGGGAGGACTGGCAGACGCCCCGGGAGTACCTGCGCGCACTTTCCCGCCAGGCGCCCTCCCTGGGGCTGCCGGAGCTGGTGCCGCCCTTGACCCGCCTCACCAACCTGTTTGCCCTGGCCCGCTATGCCCCGGCCCCGGTGCCGGTGGCACACGCGCAGGAGGCCAGGGAAACCCTGGCCTCCTTACAGGCCGATCTGCGCCGCCTGCGGCGGGCTGCCCGCCGGGCTAACGTGCGGTCAGGCTCCTGATGCGCCCCTCCACCCGGGGCGAGACCTGCCCTTGTGCCGCCAGGTACTGCCCCAGGGCGGCCAGCATGGTCTTGTTGGTCTCCGTGACCGGGGAGCCGTTGAAGATGCGGAAGTAGCCCAATGCCCCCCGGGCCAGGCTGTGAGGCATGGCCACCCGGTAGCGGGCGGCAGCCTCCAGCGCCCGGCCGTCGGCACCCAGGATGCGCACCACCCGCCGCCCGGCCGGCGCCCCGGCATCAAACCAGAAGCCGAGGCCGGACACCTGCAGGAAGCCCTTGTTGGGGAGGGGCTGCAGGCTGGCGCTGCGCTCCAGGGCGGCCCGCACCTGGTCGCTGCTGAGGGTGATCACCACCAGCCGGTCCTCCGGGTAGCTGAGCATGGCCTCCTGCCTGGCCGAGTCAATGGGGCCGGCGGGGATCACCACGGCTTTCAGGTAGCTGGCGGGGACCAGCGCCAGCTGGGCCTGGGCCTGGGTGCGCATGGCATCTGACACCAGGTTGCCCAGGTTGGTTTCCGCCACCGCGGCCTGGCGCCCGTCCAGGTCCACGCTGGTGCTCTGGGCCCAGGCTGCCGCCGCCAGGGCCAGGGTCAGGGCTGCTATCGCCAAAGCCTTCACCACGGCACCTCCCGGCTTGCGCTCGCTTACCATGCTTATGTTACCCCTTTGCGGCCGCAAACTCCAGGTAGCATTGGATAAAGCCGTCGAGCTCGCCGTCCAGCACGGCGGCGGTGTTACCAGTTTCCAGCCCGGTGCGGTGATCCTTCACCATGTTGTACGGGTGGAGCACATAGGAGCGGATCTGGTTGCCCCAGGCGATGGCCGTCTGCTCGCCGCGCAGGGCCGCCAGTTTCTCCTCCTGCTGGCGCCGGTGGTGCTCGGCCACCCGGGCCCGCAGCACGCCCAGGGCGGTGGCGCGGTTCTGGTGCTGGCTGCGCTCGTTCTGCGACTGGGCCACCAGGCCGGTGGGAAGGTGGGTGAGGCGCACCGCTGATTCGGTCTTGTTTACGTGCTGGCCGCCGGCGCCGGTGGAGCGGTAGGTTTCCACCTTCAGGTCATCGGGACTGAGCTCAAAGTCGCTCTCCTCGATCTCCGGCACGGCGTCCACGGAGGCGAAAGTAGTGTGACGGCGGTGGGCGGCGTCGAAGGGGGAGAGCCGCACCAGCCGGTGTACCCCGCGCTCGGCCTGCAGCTGGCCGTAGGCAAACGGCCCCCGCACCACCATGGTCACGCTCTTGCTGCCCGCCTGCTCCCCCGGGGTCTGGTCCACCACTTCGGTGGTGAAGCCGTGCCGCTCTGCCCAGCGCAGGTACATGCGGGCGAGCATATCCACCCAATCACAGGCCTCGGTGCCGCCGGCGCCGGCGTTGATGGAGAGGATGGCGTCGTTGCGGTCATACTCACCCCCGAGCAGGCTGGCCGCTTCCAGGTTGGCCAGGGCTTGCTTGGCCTCGGCAAGCAGGGACTGGGCCTCCTCGGCCGCCGCCTGGTCCTGGCTCTCCGCAGCCAGCTCGGCCAGCGCCACTGCCTCCTCGGCGCGGCCGTGCAGGACCTGCCAGGGCGCCAGCTCGGCCTTGATCCTGCTGATGCTGGCCAGCAGGCGCTGTGCCTGCTGCGGGTTATCCCAGAGGCCGGCCTGGCCGCTGCGGGCCTCCAGCTCGGCTAACTGGCGTTCCCGGGATGCCAGGTCAAAGGCGATCCCTCAGATCTTCCGCCCGTTTGAGCAGCGTTCGGGCCTCAGCCAGGACGGTTTGCATCTCCAGCGGAATCACCACCCTTCGCGGGCAAGCCCTACTTGCCCATGCAGCATTTCTTGTACTTGCGCCCGCTGCCACAGGGGCAGGGGTCGTTGCGCCCCACCTTGGCGGCCGCCCGCGCCGGCTCGGGCGGGGCTGCTTGCTCCTGGTCCCCCCCGGCCACCACGTGCTCATAGGGGGACTCCTGCCGCTTTTCCTCTACCAACTGCACCCGGAACATGAGCCGGCACAGCTCTTCCCGGATGCTGGAGAGCAGTGACTCCCAAAGCAGGTAGGCTTCCTTGCGGAAGGCCACCAGGGGGTCCACGCCAGCATAGCCGCGCAGGCCGATGCCCTCCTCCAGGAAGTCCACGGCATCCAGGTGCTCGACCCAGCGGGTGTCAATCACCCGCAGCATCACCAGCCGTTCCAGCATGCGCATGGTTTCCGGGGTGAGCTCCTGCTCCCGGTCCTCATAGGCGGCCAGGGCTACCTGCTGCAGGTGTTCCTCCAGCTCCTCCCGCTGCTTGCCCTCCAGGTCCTGGGGGCGGCTGTAGAGCTGCAGGGGCATGATCTCGTTCAGGGCCAGGTGGAGCGCCTTGAGGTCCCATGCCTCGGGGTTGGTCTGGGAGCTGGCGAACTCGTCCACCCGCTGCTGCACCACCTGGCGCAAGGCATCCAGGACGCTCTCCCGCAGGTCGGCCCCCTCCAGCACCTTGCGCCGCTGCCCGTAGATGACCTCCCGGTGCAGGTTCTTGACGTCGTCGTACTGCAGCAAGTGCTGGCGCATGGAGAAGTTGTGGGCCTCCACCTTCTTCTGCGCGTTCTCGATGGCCTTGCTGAGCAGGCTGTGCTCGATGGGCTCGCATTCGTCCCACTTGCTGATATTGAGCAGGAAATCCACCCGTTCCGGCCCGAACAGCCGCCACAGCTCATCATTGAGCGAGAGGAAGAAGCGGCTGGCGCCCGGGTCGCCCTGCCGGCCCGCCCGGCCCCGCAGCTGGTTATCAATGCGGCGGCTTTCATGCCGCTCGGTGCCCAGAATGAACAGCCCACCCAGGGCGAGTACGTTCTGCCGGTCGGCCTCACATTCCCCCCGGGCCTGCTCCAGGGCCGCCTGGAGCTGCTGGGGGGCAGGCTCCGCCTCGGCCTGGGCGGCCAGCCGGTCCTGGGCCAGGCGGGTGGGGTTGCCGCCGAGCAGGATGTCCACGCCCCGGCCCGCCATGTTGGTGGCGATGGTGAGGGCGTCCGAGCGGCCGGCGTTGGCGATGATCAGCGCCTCCTGCTCGTGATACTTGGCGTTCAGCACCTGGTGGGGGATGCCCCGCTGCATCAACTCGGCCATGCGGGAGGCGTTCTCCTCCTCCAGGCCGATGGCCTGGCAGATCAGGGGCAGGTTATCCTGGTGTAAGATGTCCGGGTCCAGCCCGCAGGCGGTCATCAGCGCCGGCAGCCGGGTTTGCTTGACCTCGTCCATGGGCTGGTAGGTGATCAGGTCGGCGACGCGCCGCATGTCACCTGGGCCCAGGGCGCCGTTTTCCAGCTTGCCCAGCACTCCTTCCAGGCTGTTTTCCAGGTCGGTAACCCGCTTCAGGCGCTGCTCCAGCTGCTTGAGCTCCTCGGGATGCGCGAGCTGGGTGGGGTGGAGCTCGATCTGGTCCACCGCCTGCTCCAGGTGCTTCTTCTCCCGGCGGGCCTGGGTCAGCCGCTCCCCCAGGGCATGCCTGATCTCGTTGGCCAGGGCCGGGGAGATCTTGCCGTCGTGGCTGCCCAGGGCATTGTGCAGCACGGCCAAGCGGCAGAAAAGCTGCAGTTGCTCTCCTTGCAGGCGCTGGCTAAGCCGCTCCGAGACCTCGATGGAACGGGTGCCCACCAGCACGGGCTCGCCGCGGCTCTTGAGCCGCAGCAGCTCACCCAGGATGCCCCGGAACTTGGCTTCCTCGGTGCGGTAGACCACGTCCGAGTGGTCCATGCGGATCATGGGGCGGTTGGTGGGGATCACCACCACCGGCATGCCGTAGATCTTGATGAACTCCTGCTCTTCCGTCTTGGCGGTGCCGGTCATGCCGGCGATCTTCTCGTAGAGGCGGATGTAGTTCTGAATGCTGATGGTGGCGACGGTCTGGTACTCCCGCTCTACCTTTACGCCTTCCTTGGCCTCAATGGCCTGGTGCAAGCCCTCGCTGTAGCGGCGGCCGAACATGAGGCGGCCGGTGAACTCGTCCACGATAATCACCTGGCCGTCCTTGACCACGTAGTCCACATCCAGGTGGTAGCAGGCGTTGGCGCGCAGGGCGGCATGCACGTGCTGGTAAATCTCGGCGTGCTCGGAGTCGGAGATGTTGCCCACGCCCAGCAGCCGCTCCAGCTTGCTGGTGCCCTGCTCGGTGAGCAGCGCGGACTTGGTTTTCTCGTCCACCATGTAGTCGCTCTCGCGCTGGAGCTGCTTGATCACCCGGTCCACCCGCTGGTAGAGCCCGGTGGGCTTGCTGCCGGGGCCGGAAAGGATGAGCGGCACCCGGGCCTCGTCAATGATCAGGGAGTCGGCCTCGTCCACCACCGCGAAATGGTGGCTCCGCTGCACCACCTCGCCCAGCTCGAGGCGCATGTTATCGCGCAGGTAGTCAAAGCCGAACTCGGCGATGGTGCCGTAGGTGATGTCGGCCTGGTAGGCGGCGCGGCGGGGCTCGTTGTCCATGCCGGCCTGGATGTAGCGGGTGTCCAGCCCCAGGAACTGGTGCACGGGGCCCATCCATTCGCAGTCACGGCGCACCAGGTAGTCGTTGTGGGTGATCAGGTGGCAGCCCCGGCCGGTGAGTGCGTTCAAATAGAGCGCGAAATTGGCGACATATGTCTTGCCTTCGCCCGTTTTCATCTCGGCTACTTTGCCTTCGTGTAGCACCATGCCTCCGATAAGCTGCACGTCATAAGGGCGATGGCCGATCACCCGCACCATGGCCTCGCGCACCACGGCGAAAGCCTCCGGCAGCAGCTGGTCCAGGGTTTCCCCCTCGGCCAGGCGCTGGCGGAACTCCTCGGTCTTGGCCCGCAGCTGCGCATCGCTCAGGGCCTGCGTCTGGGGCTCCAGGGCGCTGATGCGGGTCACGATGGGCCACATGCGCTTCAGGTCCTTGCGGGTGATGTCAAACAGGTTGACGAGAAACGACACCTTGCACCCCTCGGTGGTTGCCGGCAAAACTTAGGGGAACCCTACTCGGATTCCCCGACCACAACTATTATAGCACCCCACCCATAATGGCGTCCCGTGCGGGAAAGGGTGCCGCCGCCCTTACCTCGGCCTGACCTGGAGGGCGGCGGGCATCAGCCAGCGCAGGCGGTCGCCCCGGCCCACCATCACCAGCAGCGAGTAAGAGCCGGGGGCGGCGTTCATGGGCGCCATGCAGGGCACGGTTTGCACATAGGCATACTGGGGCCGATTACGGGGCAGCGGGGAGCGGCCATAGCAGAGCGGGAAAGTGCGGGCGAACTCCGGGCCCCTGATACCCAGGCGGGGATCGCCCTGGGTGAAAACGGCCATGATCGCGGGCACCTGGGGCAGGTCGAGGCCGAGCTGCCAGCGCAGGGTGACCTGGAAGAGCTGGCCAGGGCGCACGGAGGCAGGCACAGCCCAGGCCTGCAGGCAGCTTAGGCTGCCTGCGGGCGGCACCTGGCCGGGCGCCGGTTGCTCCAGGGAGGGCCAGGCGGCCAGGGGCTCGGCGGTCAGCCCGTCATCTCGCCAGACAAACTCCGGTGCCCGTGCTCCCTCGGCAAAGTAGGCAAAGATGCGCCGGGAGCCACGCCGGGGCATCAGCTCCCGGACGAACTGCTGGCAGAACAGGTCGAGATCCCGGCCCCTGCCGGCGGCAGGGCGCCGCCAGTTCTGGAACGTGCGGGCTCCCGCCTGCCGGATAACCGGGTCCCTGGCCTCCTGCAGGTAGGTGGAGGCGGCGAGCAGTCCCATGGGCACCACGGTCACGTCCGGGCGCATACGCTCCACGCACTGCAGGTAGCACATGCTGCCGGAGGCGGTGTCGCCCTGGGTGAGGAAGATGGCATGGCGGGGCAGGCTGGTCAGGGTCATGGTGGCGCCCTGGTGGATGCGCCAGTTCTGGCTCTGGTCGAGGGCCTGGAAGTTGAAAGCCAGGGTGTAGGCGACCAGAGCGAGCCCCACCAGCGCGGTTACCACCCGGGGCAGGGCGGGGTGGTCGTCGGCTGCGGGGAGGCGGCGCAGCCAGCCGGGGAGCTGGGCCAGGCCGAAAGCGGCCCAGCAGGCGAGCGCCATCTCGGCCGCGAGGGCGAAGACCAGGGCATCGGAAACCCCGTACAGGTAGGCCCAGGCCAGGGAGAGCGCGGTACCGATCGCCATCACCTGCACCAGCGTGCTGCGCCGCGTGGCCCACAAGCCGACCAGGGCGAGCAGGCCCAGGACCGGAGTGTAATGGACCATCAATCCGGCCCAGTGGCTGCGGCCGGCAGCGAGGGCGGCGGGCAGCGCCGAGTGCTCCCGCACAAAGCGGCCGTACTGGGCACCGGTGATGTGGCGCCACCAGTAGCCCCAGCCCAGTTGCACCGACCCCCAGTTCAGCTCCGGCTGCCGGGCAGCCAGCGGGATCAGGAGCAGGTAGAGCGAGCTGGGAGCCAGGGCCAGCAAGGCCATCTTGATGCGGAAGGGCCAGTCGCGCTTGGGCGTGGCAAGCACGCAGGCACACCAGGCGGGCAAGGCAAAGAACAGCGCCGTGCGGTGGTGTGCCAGGGACAGGCCGGCGATCAGTGCCACCAGGTAGGCCCAGCGGCGGGTGCGGACTTCCTCCCAGCCCACCAGGGCCGCCAGCAGCAGCGCCACCAGCAGGGCGTGCAGGGAATAGACCTCGAAGGCCAGGGACTGGCGCCAGAGGGCGGGTCCCAGGGCCACCAGTACCCCTGCCAGCAGCCCCACCCCGGCCTTGCCGCTGGCCCGGGCGGCAGTCCAGGCCATCAGTGCGGCGGCGGTGGCGCCAAAGATGGCCGAGACCAGGTTGAGCCGGAAGGCCACGCTGCCGATGGGGAGCGCCAGCTCCAGGGCCTTGGCCACGATGAGCAGCAGAGGATAGCCAGTGGGATGGGGCACGCCCAGGATGTGCACGGCACTGATCAGCTCGGCGTTATCCCCCTCCACCAGGGAGGGAGCGAGGGTGCGGGCATAGAGCAGCAGGGCGCCCGCGCCGGTGAGCGCGGCCACTCCCCATTCCCGCCGCCTCTGCCGGGGCGATCGGAGGGTTGTCTGCTGTCGCTGCTGCATGGGAGGCTCCCGCTGCGGATAGGTCAGGCGCACTGAGGCATTCGCCTCCCGCCGGCCGCCACCTGCCAGCCTACCGGACCAGCTCCACCGCCAGCGGCCATACCCACTGCTCATCCTGCCGGAGAGGGCGGACGCTCGCCACCAGCAGGTACTTGCCCGGCCGAGCGTGCATGGGTGCCAGGCAGGTCTCGGTCTGCACGTACGCCCAGCCGGGGCGGCTGGGGGGGAGCGGCGTGCGGCCAAAGCACAGGGGGAACACCCGGCCGAACTTGAAAGCATCCTGGCCCGGGGGCGGGTTGAGCTCCATGAACACGCTTTCCACCTCCAGCCGCTGATCAATGGGCTGCCCCACCAGCCAGCGGAACTGCATGGTGAAAAGCTGTCCGGGCTGGACCCGGTGGGGCTCGACCATCACCCCCAGGCTGCCCAGGCGCTGGCCGGGGGAGGGCCTGGCGCCCGGCACCCGTGCCTCCAGGTTAGGCCAAGCAGGGAGGGGCTCCTGGAGCAAGCCATCGTCTTTCCAGGAGTAGCCGGGGGCAAAGGCGAGGCGGCTGATAGAGGTGATCAGGCGGCGGTGGCCCTTAGCAGGTATGATCGCCTGCACCATCTTTTGCAGGAACTGCTCTTCGCTGCCCCGGCGGGCGGCGTCTTCCCACAGGGCGCGGGTGATAGCCCGGGCCAGGGCGCGGTCGGGGATATTGCGCACCTGGGCGCTCGAGCGCAGCATGCTGATCGGGATTACCATCACGTCTGGCCGGCTACCTTCCGCCACCTGCAGGTAGAGGGCACCCCCATAGGCGGTATCGCTGTCGGTGAGCAGGAGGGTGGGGCCGGGGGGCAGGCTGTCCATCATCAGGCGCATCTGGCGGTACACCCACCACTGCTGGCTCTGGTCGTTTTCCTTCCAGTTGGCAAGCAGGAGGTTGGTCACCAGAGCCAGGGCGGCCACGGCCGGTATGGCAACGGGCAGCCAGCGCAGCCGGGCCAGTGCGATGCGGTCGGCCCAAGCGACGAGCTTGCCCAACCCCAATCCCATCCAGAGGGCGAGCAGCATTTCGGCCGGGATGGCCAGGACCAGAGCATCCGAGGGGCTATACAGATAAGCCCAGAACAGGCAGAGGAGAAAGCTGCAGGCTGCACCCACCCACAGCGCGCGACGAGGCAAGGTGAGGGCGCCCATCAGGGCCAGGACGGGGCCGGCCACCGTGTACTGGGAGAGCAAGCCCTGCCAATGGTGGACGCCGAACGCCAGGGCGGCAGATAGCGGGCGCTTGAGTATATACACCTTATACTGCAGACCGGAAATGTGGTACAGCCACAGGCGCCAGCCCAAGTGCACCGCCCCCCAGTTGAGGGCAGGCTGGCGCAGGGCCAGCAGCACCAAGAGCAGGTACAGGGAGCAGGGGGCGGCCGCCAGCGCCGCCATCTTGAGCCCGAAGCGCAGGTCCCGGGGCTTGGTGCCGAGCAGGGCCACCAGCCAAGCGGGCAAGCCCCAGAAGACGGCGGTGCGGTGATGGGCCAGGGAGAAACCCACCGCCAGCGCCACCAGGTAGGCAGAGCGGCGGCTGCCCTCCCGCTCCCACCTGACCAGGGCGACCAGGACCAGCGCCACCAGCAGTGCGTGCAGGGAGTAAACCTCAAAGGCCACCGACTGCGACCACAGTCCCCGCCCCAGGCCGGCGAGCACCCCGGCCGCCAGGCCGCACCACGCCCGGCCGCTGACCCGCGCCGCGAGCCAGGCCACCGCGCCGGCAGCCGCGGCGCCGAAGATGCCGGCCACCAGGTTGAGGCGAAAGGCCACACTGCCTACGGGCAGGGCCAGCTCGAGCGCCTTGGCCACCACCAGCAGCAGCGGGTAGCCGGTGGGATGGGGCACGCCCAGCACGTGCGCGGCGACGATCAGCTCGGCGTTATCGCCCTCCACCAGGGAGGGGGCCATGGTGAGGTAGTAGACTACCAGGCTGGCGGCAGCCGCTCCCAAGGCGGCCAGCCAGGCCCAGGCGGCGCTCCCGGAGGGGGGCACTGCCGGCGGCTGCTCGGGGAACTGCTGCGGTGGCTGCTGCCGTTTCGCCTGCTTGGTGCCTTTGCCCATCAGTCAGTGATCTCCAGCCCTACCGGGTACAGCCACTTGCCACCCAGGCCCTTTCCGGTCACGCTGAGCAGCAGCAGGTACTTGCCCACCTGCGCGTTGCTGGGGGCCAGGCAGGGCACGCTTTGCAGGTACGCCTGCCCCGCGCTGCTGGCGGGCAGACCTCTCTTGCCGTAGCAGAGGGGAAAGTTCCGTACGAACTGCGCCCGTGCCTCCTCGTCGGCTGCCCCTTCCCGGCTGAAGGTGGCGCGCACCGCCACCCGCTTGTCCAGGGGCCGGTCCAGGCGCCACCGGCACTGCAGTCGGAACGGCTCACCCCGCCGCACCACCCGGGGCGCGGCGGTCACCCCCAGGCAGGCCATGCCCACCCCCGGCACACCCGGGCCGGAGTCTGCCACCTGCAGGGAGGGCCAGCGTACCAACACCTCCTGCAGCAGCCCATCATCCTGCCAGGCGTACCGGGGCGACCAGGCGGGCCGGGGAAAGAGGGTGAAGAGCGGCCGTCCCTGCCGCCTTGCCATCACCTCGTCCACCAGCCGCCAGCAAAACTCCCAGTAGTCCTTGCCCGGCCGCACCTGCCAAGCGGCCAGGTGGGCGGCGGCGGCGGCGCGTAGGGGGGGCCAGCGCAGATTCGGGAGGTGGCTGGGGTGCTGCATCATCATCGCTGATGCAGCGGCCACGTCCGGGCGCACCCCCTCCACCTGCTGCAGGTAGAGCATGGCGCCGTTGGCGGTATCGCCGTGGGTGAGCAGGATGGCATGGGGGGGCAGGCATGCCAGCGCCAGCTTGCATTCGTCATGCACCGCCCACTGCTGGCTCTGGTCAACCAGGGGCCAGGTGCTCCAGAGCAGGTAGCCGGCAAAGATGGTGCCCAGGCCAGCGGCCAGCCAGGCCCAGCGCCGCCGGGGCTGTATCCGCTCCCGCCAGGAGACGATGGCGCCCGCCCCCAGCGCCGCCCAGAAAGCCAGCATGAGCTCGCTGGGCAAGGCCAAGGTGAGCGTGTCCGAGACATTGTAGAGGTAAGCCCAGAGGGCAGAGAGCAGGGCGCCGCACAGGGTGACCGCGGCCAGGGGGCGGCGCCGGATGGCCGCCAGCCCCACCAGCGCCAGCAGGGGGACCACCCAGGTATACTGATCCAGCACCATGGACCAGTGCGTGCCCGCCACCTGCAAAGCAGCAGGCAGGGGGCGTCCCAGGGCTACCAACCGGTACTGCAGGCCGGCCACGTGGGCCAGCCAGTGCGCCCAGCCCAGGTTTACCGACCCCCAGTCCAGGGCCGGCTGGCGCCAGGAAAGCGGGAAAAGCACCAGGTAGAGCAAGTTGGGGGCGGCTGCTGCCAGCAGCAAGCGGGGGGCCAGCCGCCACCCTTCCTTGGTGCCAACCACCACCGCCAGCCAGGCAGGGAAGGCGAAAAAAAGGGCGGTGCGATGGTGGGTGAGGGAGAGCCCGGCCGCCAGCGCCACCGCCAGGGCCGCCCGGGGGGTGCGGAGCTGCTCCCAGCGCACCAGCGCCGCCAGCAGCAGGGCCAGCAGCAGCGCGTGCAGGGAATAGACCTCGAAGGCCACCGACTGCGACCACAGCCCCTGGCCCAGGCCCACCCAGGCGCCCGCCAGCCAGCCGCACCAGCTCCGGCCGCTGGCCCGGGCGGCGGTCCAGGCCAGCACCCCCGCCGCCAGGGCGCCAAAGAGCGCGCCCACCAGGTTCAGCCGGAGGGCGGGGCTGCCGATGGGGAGGGCGCTTTCCAGCGCCTTGCCCACCAGCAGCAGCAGGGGGTAGCCGGTGGGGTGGGGCACGCCCAGGGTGTGCACGGCGGTGACCAGCTCCGGGTTATCGCCCTCCACCAGGGAAGGGGCCAGGGTGGCGACATAGACGGCGAAGGAGAGCGCGCTGGCGGCCCCGGCGGCCCAGCAGGCCTGCCGGGAGGCGGGGTAGGTGGCAGGTGAGGAGGGCGACGGCGCGCTCATGGCCATGATTGTACCTGTCCCCGATTATGGGGGCAATGGGCGCAGGACCGCGGGCGTTGTCGGTGGAAAAGGGGGCTTGAGGTGTTGGCGCATGCCTGCCTACTCCCAACCGGATCTGCCTCTGCCCCTGGAGGAGGCGCCGCTCGCCTTTCCCCCTGACCACCCCCTGGCGCCGCCGGCTGGTTTGCTGCACCACCCCCGGCGCCATGCCGCCCGACACACCCAGGAATACCTGTATCACCAGGTGATCCCCTACCTGGGGAACAAGCGCAAGCTGTTGCCCCTGGTAGCCATGGCTATCGAGCGCTGCGGCATCAGTGCGGGGCGCTTTCTCGATGCCTTTGCCGGCAGCGGCGTGGTTTCCCGGCTGGCCAAGACCCTGGGGTTCCAGGTGTTTGCGAACGATTGGGAGCCCTATCACCTGCCCATCAACGGCACCTACATCGGGCTGAACCGCGCCCCTGCCTTCCGAGCGCTGGGGGGGATGGAGGCCGCCTTTCGGCATTTCAGCGCCTTGCCTCCCGTGGACGGCTACATTGCCCAGCACTACTGCCCGGCGGACGACGCCGCTCCCGACCTGGAGCGGGAGCGCATGTTCTTTACCCGGGAGAACGGGCGGCGCATAGACGCCGTCCGGGAGGAGATCGCGCGCCTGGAGCAGGCGGGCGACCTGCTGCCGGCGGAGCGGGGCCTACTGCTGGCCTCGCTGCTCTATGCCACCTGCTATGTGAGTAACACCTCGGGAGTGTTCAAGGGGTTCCACCACGGCTGGGGCGGGCGCAGTGGCACCGCCCTCTACCGCATCATGTCGCCCCTGGAGCTGCGCCCTCCCATCCTGTTCAGCAACGGCCGGCACCACCGGGCGACCGCCGAGGACGCCACCAGCCTGGCCAGCCGGGTGGACTGCGACCTGGCCTACCTGGACCCGCCTTATAACCAGCACCAGTACGGCTCGAACTACCACCTGCTGAACACCCTGACCCTATGGGACAAGCCGCCGGTCAACCCCTCCATCCTGGTGAACGGGCGCACCGTGAACAAGTCGGCGATCCGCACCGACTGGCGCCAGCAGCGGCGCTCGGCCTACTGCTACCGGCACTCGGCCGAGCGGGAGTTCGCCCACCTGCTGGACCGAGTGCGGGCGGAGGTGCTGCTGGTGAGCTACTCCACCGACGGCATCATCCCCCTGCCCGGCCTGGTGCGCTGCCTGGCGGAGCGGGGCAGTGTCTCTTGCGTGTGCCAGCGCTACAAGCGCTACCGGGTAAGCTCCACCCGGCCCTCGCCCCGGCCCTACAACGTGGAGTTTGTGCTCATCCTGGACCGCCGAGGGCCTGCCCGCCTGGACATCTCGCCCATCCTTGCCCAGCTCAGGGGGGAGTGGCCGGGGTAGCACGGGGGCAGGAGGCGAGCTCCTGCGCCACGAGGAACTACGCCGGGCAGGCGCCTTACGGCTGGTGGTCACCGGCTGGGGGGCTGGGCATGGGTCCACCACAGGGGATCTACCGCCACTCCGTGCACGTAGAGCGCCCAGTGCAGGTGGGGACCAGTGGAAACGCCGGTAGCGCCCACCAGGCCCACCGGGTCACCGGCCGCCACCGTCTGGCCGGGGTGCACCAACACCTGGGACAGGTGCAGGTACAGGGTAGCCACGCCCAGGCCGTGATCCACCACCACCGTCTGGCCGTGCAGGCGGAAATCCGGCCGGGCCAGGGCCACGGTGCCGGCGGCGGCGGCGCTCACCGGGGTGCCGCTGGGGGCGGCCAGGTCCACGCCCTTGTGGCGGCCGGGCTCACCCCGGTTGATGATGCGGGTGAGGCCGTAGCTGGTACGCAGGCGGCCCGGCACGGGCAGCAGGAAGGGGAGCTGCCAGGACTGCTGGGGTGTCAGCCTGCCCAGTGCCTCCCGGATCGCCCGGTATTCCTCCTCCACCCCCGGATAAGAGTAAAGCGCCTCCTGGCGGCGGGAGAGGGTGAGGCGCTGCACCGGGAAACGGGTGGCCGTCACCACCAGGTTCACCTCCCGCCGGAGGGGGGTCCCGCCTTGCCTGCCCACGACGGCGAGCCGAGCTGGGCCGGCAGGGACCGCATAGCTGACCGGGAGCACGCACTGGTACTGGCCGTCGGCGCCGGTGGCGGGCCAGGACCGGTTCTGCCAGCGGAACTCAACCTGCTCGAGGGCGGTGCCGGGGGCAGGAGAGAAGGTGGCAAAGAGGGTCCCCCCCTGCCGCACCGTAGTGGGCCACAAGTAAAGCGAGCCTACCGGGGCAGGAAGGGCCGGCTGCCGGGCCACCAATCCCAGCAGCAGGGCAACCAGCAGCCTGCAGCGGCGGCGGGCCCGGGGGTCAGGCACAGGCATGTTTACCCAGGTGGAAGGCCTGCCAATTCACGTCCAGGAAGCGGGGCGGCATCTTGGCCTTGAAGGCGCCCTGCCAGTGCTCCTCGGCCACCGGCAGCAGGTGCGAAAGGGCGCCCAGCAGGCAGGTGCCGGCGGTGCGGGGGTTGCCCGCCTGGGTGGCGAGGGCAAGGCTGTCGAGAGCCCACACCTGGCTGGCGCGGGTGCGCAGCAGGTCCTCCACGTGCGCGGGATAGGGCGGTCCGCCGATGGCGGTAGTGGGGATAATCACCTCGGTGCTGAGCAGCACTTGCCCGCCTGGCCGGAGCTGGGCCAGGTAGCGCAGGGATTCCAGCTGCTCGAACGCCACCAGGATGTCGGCGCCGCCGGCCGGAATCAGCGGCGACCACACTCGGGCGCCAAAGCGCACGTCGGTGCGCACGCTGCCGCCCCGCTGCGCCATGCCGTGGATCTCGCTTTTCTTCACGTCGTGGCCGGACAGGAGCAGGGCCTCGGAGAGGACCTCGCTGGCCAGGATGATGCCCTGGCCGCCCACGCCCACCAGCATGATGTTCTGGATATCACTCACCGCTCTTCTCCCCGATCGCGTCCTTGGCGCAGACATAGGCGCACAGCCGGCAGCCGGTGCAGAGCTCGGCCGAGATTACCGGCTGGGGGCGCCGCCTTCCCTCGGTGACGCCGATAGCGGGGCACCCGATCTGGAAGCACTGGCCGCATTCGACGCAGGCGGCGGCATCCACCACCAGCGGCTGACCCCGCTCGCGGGTGAGCAGCAGGCAGGGGTGGCGGGCGATGACCACGGAGGGCTCCTGCCGCTCTACGGCGCTGGCCATGGCCGCCTCGAAGGCTGGCACGTCGCCGGGGTCCACCACCTGCACGTCCTTCACTCCCACCGCCCGGCAGAGCTGCTCCAGGTCGAGCCGGGTGGTAGGCTCACCGCGGATGGTGCGGCCGGTGGCGGGGTGGTCTTGGCGGCCGGTCATGGCGGTGGTGCCGTTGTCCAGGATGACCACGGTAGCGGTTCCCTGGTTGTACACCATGTCAATGAGCGGGGTGATGCCGGAATGCACGAACGTCGAGTCGCCGAGCACCCCGATCACCCGGGCAGTGGGGCCCAGGGCTTTGCTTACCCCGTGAGCGCCGCCTACGGAGGCGCCCATGCACACGCAGCTGTCAATGGCGGCCAGGGGCGGGAGCACGCTCAGGGTGTAGCAGCCGATATCGCCCATGGCGATCAGCTTCAGCTTCTTGAACACGTGGAAGCAGGCGCGATGGGAGCAGCCGGGGCAGAGCACGGGCGGCCGGCCGGGCAGCTCCGGCAGCTCGGGGGGCGGCGGGGGCTGCCGGCCGGCGAGGGCGGCGGCCACCTGGCTGGGTTCCAGCTCTCCCAGGATGGGGAAGAGCGACTTCCCCTCCACCGTGAAGCCGAGCGCGGCCACCTGCTCTTCCAGGTAGGGGTCCAGCTCCTCCACCACCACCAGGCGCTTCACCTCCTGGGCGAAGGAACGGATAAGCTGGGGAGGCAGGGGCCAGGTGAAGCCGAGCTTGAGCACGGAGGCCTGGGGCGCGGCCTCCTTGACGTACTGGTAGGAAACCCCGGAGGTGATGATGCCCAGGGAGCGGTCGCCCCACTCGATGCGGTTGAGCGGGGTGGTTTCGGAGAACTCGCGCAGGGCCAGGGCCCGCTGCTCGACCACTGCGTGGCGGCGGCGGGCATGGGCGGGCACCATGACATACTTGGGCAGGTCGCGGCGGAAGGCGGGGGCAGGCGGGGTGACGGGCTCGCCGAGGGTTACCGGGGACTTGCCGTGGTTGATGCGGGTAGTGGTGCGCACCAGCACCGGGGTATCGAAGCGCTCGCTGATCTCGAAGGCCTGCCGGGTAAAATCAAGGCATTCCTGGCTGTCGGCAGGCTCCAGCATGGGGATCTTGGCCAGGCGGGCATAATGGCGGTTGTCCTGCTCGTTCTGGGAGGAGTGCATACCCGGATCGTCGGCAGAGATCACCACCAACCCGGCGGCGGTCCCGGTGTAGGAGGCGGTGAGCAGGGGGTCGGCGGCGACATTGAGCCCCACGTGCTTCATGGCGGCGAGGGCGCGGGCCCCGGCCATGGCGGCGCCCAGGGCCACTTCCAGGGCGACCTTTTCGTTGGGGGCCCATTCGGCAAAGATGCCGGGGTAGGTGGCGATGGTTTCCAGGATTTCGGTACTGGGGGTGCCGGGATAGGCGGCCGCCACCCGCACGCCGGCCTCCAGGGCGGCGCGCGCGATCGCCTCATTGCCGGCGAGCAACTGTTTCATGGTCACCTCGGTGGCCGGGGGAGGCGGGAATGCCTCCCCCGGCGTCACGTGCTGCTTACCTCTTGCCGAACCAGTCGGTGTAGACGACGCCAAAGGCATGGTCGCCACCGAGGTTAGCATACTTGGTGCGGAAGTGGGGCGACCAGTTATAGCCGAAGGCGGCGGTATTGGGACCGGCGTTGGGCAGCCGGATTCCCTTGGGGTCGTACTCGAGGGCGATGCTGGCGAAGGGGCTGGTGAAAATGGTGACCCCGCCCCAAATGCCGCTCAGGGACTGGGCGCCCACGCCCAGGTGGAAGCGGGTAGTGCGCTTGATCAGCTTGGGCAGAGGGATGCCCTTGCTGGCGCCCACCCAGGGGGACCGGGCCTTGCGGATGCTGCCGCCGGTCAAGCGCGAGGTCACACCCTCGTTGTTGATGTTCCAGACGCCGACGGAGAGGTTGGGCACTTCCTTGGTTTCCGCCAGCACCAGGTACTGCACGCTGACGTCGGTGCCCAGGTTCTTGGCCCCCTCCTGGTCTTTGACCTGCACATAGACCTCAAAGTTGCCGGGCAGCCGGGAATCCACCTTATAGCCGCTGAACCAGTCGATGTTGGGAGGCTGGTGGTGGCTCTGATTGCTTACCCGGCCATACTCAAACTTGGTCATGCCCTCCGGCAGCATGTCGCCGGTGGGAATGAGCACCAGCCTGTACGCCAAGGCCTGGACGGAGACCAGGAGCACAAGCATGAGAGCGGTAGCCAGAATCACGCTATACTGCCTCATTGGGTTGACTCCCCTTTTTTTGGTAATGAAACGGGACCGGACGCCTGTGTGCTTGAGTTCCGACCACCTCCTTCCTGCCGCCTGGGTGTAGGGGCGGCGCAGTTATGTTTTAGGATTGCCGTCGGTCAATGACCCGGTGCGCCTGCTCTCCCCGGGGGAGGGTGTGGGCCTCCACCAGGCGCACCCTGGGGGTGAGGTTCAAGGTAGCATGCAGCTTGGCCGTGATCTGGCGCTCCAGCGCCAGCAGGGCGGCGGCGGAGTCGGTAGCCAGATCGGGCGAGACCTCCACCAGCACCTCCAACTCGTCCAGGGCCACCGCCCGATCCACGATGATCTGGTAGTGGGGCTGCACCCCCTCCATCTCGGTGAGCACTGCCTCCACCTGGGAGGGGAAGACGCTCACCCCGCGCACGATGATCATGTCATCACAGCGCCGGGAGATGCGGGCGATACGGGCGGTGGTGCGGCCGCAGGGGCAGGGCTGGGGATCGAGGCTGGTGAGGTCCCGGGTGCGGTAGCGCAGCAGGGGGAGCGCCTCCTTGGTGAGGGTAGTGAGCACCAGCTCGCCCTGGGTGCCGGGCGGCAGCACCTCTCCGCTCTCCGGGTCCACGATTTCGGCCAGGAAGTGGTCCTCGTTGAGGTGCAGGCCGTGGCCAGCCTCGCATTCAAAGGCGATGCCGGGGCCGATCACCTCGCTCACCACGTAGTTGTCGCTGGCCTTGAGGTGCAGCCGGGACTCGAGCTCGGCGCGCATCGCTTCCGACCAGGGCTCGCCGCCGAACAGGCCCACGCGCAGGGCGAGGGTGCTGGACACCACGTCCTGCTGCTCCATCACCTGGGCCAGGTGCAGGGCATAGCTGGCATTCCCCACCAGGGCGGTGGTGCGGAAGTCCTGCATGAGGGTGATCTGGCGCTCGGTGGCGCCGCTGGAGGCGGGGATGACGCTGGCGCCGATCTCCTCTGCCCCGTAGTGGATGCCAAAGCCCCCGGTGAACAGGCCGTAGTTGAAGAAGATCTGCACCACGTCGTCCTTGGTCACCCCACCCCCGGTGAGCACGCGGGCGACCAGCTCGCTCCAGTTGCGCAGGTCGCTGCGGGTGTAGGCGCAAACGGTGGGCTTGCCCGCGGTGCCGGTGGAGACGTGCAGGCGCACCACCTCTCGCAAGGGGACACCCAGCATGCCATACGGGTAGGCATCCCGCAGGCTGGCCTTGGTGGTGAAGGGGATGGCGGTCAGGTGCTCAAGGGATTGGATATCCTCCGGCTGCAGCCCCATGCCATGGAAGAGGCGGTGGTAGAAGGCGACGTTCCTGTAGCTGCGGTTGACGACGGCCTGCAACCGCTCGAGTTGGAGCTGCGCCAGCTCCTGGCGGGGCATACATTCGTAAGCAGGACTCCAGACAGCCATTGCTTACCCCTCTCTACCCCTTACTCCCAAACTTCCTTGTATCCTTTACCAAGGTAGGCCCGCTGCACCTCCCGGTTGGTTGCCAACTGGGAGGGGGTGCCTTCCAGGACCACCTGGCCGGTCTCCAGCACGTAGCCGCGGTCGCACATGCGCAGGGCGGCCCGGGCGTTCTGCTCCACCAGTAGGATGGTGAGGCCGGCGTCGCGCAGGCCGACAATGGTATCAAAGATCTGCCGGGCCACCATGGGGGCCAGGCCCATGGAGGGCTCGTCCAGCAAGAGCAACTTGGGCCGGGCCATGAGGGCGCGGCCGATGGCCAGCATCTGCTGCTCGCCGCCGGAGAGGGTACCCGCCTCCTGGCGCCAGCGCTCCTGCAGGATAGGGAAGATGCTGTACACCCACTCGAACTCCTCCCTCAGGCGGGCTCGTTTCTGGGCTGCGGGCCAGCGGTAGGCACCCAGCACCAGGTTCTCGTAGACGGTCATGTCGGGGAATAGCTGCCTGCCCTCGGGCGCGTGCACCACGCCCGCCTGCACGATGCGGTGCGGGGCCCAGCGGGCGATGGACTGGCCGCCCAGCAGGATGTCGCCCCGGCGGGCGGGGAGCAGGCCGGAGATGGCGCGCAGGATGGTGGACTTGCCGGCGCCGTTGGCACCGATCAAGGCTACCAGCTCGCCCTGGCGCACGTGCAGGGAGACTCCGCGCAGGGCCTGCACCTTGCCATAGCCAGTGACCAGGCTGGTGACAGTCAGCATCAGTTCTCTCCCAGGTAGGCGGCCAGCACCTGCGGGTCCTGCTGCACCTGACGGGGCGGCCCCTGGGCGATCTTCTCGCCGTGGTCGAGCACCACCACTTCGTCCGAGATATCCATCACCAGATCCATGTCATGATCCACCAGCAGCAGGGCGATGCCGCTGGCCCGGATCCTGGTCAGCAGCTCACCCAGCTGCACCGTCTCGTGGGTATTGAGGCCGGCGGCGGGCTCATCCAGCAGGATGAGCCGGGGCCGGGTGGCGAGGGCGCGGGCGATCTCGAGCAGGCGCTGGTTGCCGAAGGGGAGGCTGGAGGCCTCGGCCTCCGCCTGCTCGGCCAGCCCCACGAAGGAGAGCGCCTCCAGGGCGGCGGCGCGCAGGGCCTGCTCCTCGGCCCGCAGGCGCCGGGTGCGCACGGCGGCAGCGAGCATGCCGTGACGGCCGTGGCGATGGCAGCCTACCAGCACGTTCTCCAGCACGCTCATGTGGGCGAAGACCTGCACGTTCTGGAAGGTGCGGGCGATGCCGTGGGCGCTGATCAGATGCGGCGGCCGGCCATTCAGGCGCACCCCCAGGGACTCGATGCGGCCGGCATTCAGCGGCAGCATGCCGCTGATGAGGTTGAAGACGGTGGTCTTGCCGGCGCCGTTGGGACCGATCAGGGCCTTGATCTCCCGCTCCGCCACGGCAAAGGACACCCCATCCACCGCGGCCAGGCCGCCGAATACCTTGCGCACCTGGACCAGGGTGAGCACGTCAGCCATGGGGCACCTCCTGCGGGGAGGGCGCAGACGGCGGGGCCGGGGTGCGGCGGCGCAGGGAGAGGCGGGCCAGGCCGCCGGCGACCCCCTGGGGGAGGAAGACGATGGCCAGCATCAGGATGAGGCCGAAGGCAGCGACGTCATAATCGCCCATGGGGCGCAGCAGCTCGCCCAGGGCGGTGACGACGCCGGAGCCCAGCAGGCTGCCCCAGATGTTGCCCAGGCCGCCCAGCACCACCATCACCACCGCCTGGATGGAGAAGGGGAAACCGAAGCGGGCCTCTGGGCTGATAAAGGTGACGTAGTGGGCATAGAGGCTACCGGCGAGGGAGGCGTAGGCAGCGCTGAGCACAAAGACCCCCAGCTTGAGCCGGGGCACGTTGACCCCGCAGGTGCTGGCGGCCGCCTCCGAGCTGTGAATGGCGCGCAGGGATCGCCCCATCCGGCTGTTCACGATGTTGGTGGAGATCACCATCAGCAGCAGGCAGCAGGCCCAGACCAGGTAGTAGAAGCGAATATCGGTGTCAAAGCGGAAGCTGCCCAGGCTGAGGGGCGGGATGCTGGTGATGCCGCTGGTGCCGCCGGTCATGGATACCCACTGCACCAGCACAATGTGCACGATCATGCCAAAGCCCAAGGTGGCGATGGCCAGGTAGTGCCCGGAGAGCTTGAGCGTGGGTATGCCCATGACATAAGCGATGATGACCGCCATGACCAGGCTGGCCGCCACCGCCAGCCAGGGATTGAGGTGATAGGTAGTGGTGAGGATGGCGGAGCCGTAGGCGCCCATGGCGTGGAAGGCGGCATGGCCGAGCGAGATCTGCCCGGCATAGCCCATGAGCAGGTTGAGGCCCAGGGCGACGATGGCATTGATGCCGATGAAGATGAAGATGCTCTGGTAGTAGGGGTTGGAGAAGGCCAGCGGCAGCAAGGCCAGCAGCACGGCGAAGAGCAGGAACCCCAGGAGGCGGCGGTTCATGCTACACCCCCGCCTTGCGCCAGCCCAGCAGCCCTGCTGGTCGCACAAACAGCACCAGCAGCAGCACCACGAAGGCTACCGCGTCCTTGTAGCCGGAGGAGATGAACCCGGCCGCGAACGATTCCAGCAGGCCCAGCAGCAGCCCGCCCAGGATGGCGCCGGGGCTGGAGCCCAGGCCCCCCAGGATGGCGGCGGAGAAGCCCTTGAGCCCGAGCATGGTGCCCATGTCATAGGAGGCCAGGGTGATGGGGGCGATGAGGGCTCCCGCCAGGGCGCCCAGGCCGGCGCTGAGGGCAAAGGAGAGCAGCACCACGCGGCCCGGGTTGATGCCCACCAGCAGGGCTCCCTGGCGGTTGGCAGCGTTAGCGCGCATGGCGCGGCCGATGAGGGTACGGTCAAAGAACAGGCGCAGCCCCACCATCAGCAATACGCTGACCCCCAGCACCCAGACGCTCTGGAAAGGCACTATGGCGCTGGCGACGGTGAGCACTGGGGGCCCGGGCAAGGGATTCAGGGGGAGGGCATCCTTGCCCCAGATGAGCATGGCCAGCCCCTCCAGCAGGATGCTGGCGCCGATGGTAACGATGATGGGGGTGATTACCGGGCGGCCGGCCAGGGGGCGGATGAAGGCCCGCTCCAGGGCGCAGCCGGTGATGGTGACCAGCAGGGCGGAAAGCACCACGCAGGCGGGCAGGGGCACGCCGGCCAGGGAGAGGGAAACGGCCAGCAGTGCCCCCAGCATAACGAACCCGCCCTGCGCGAAGTTTACGATGCCTGAGGCGTTATAGATGATCGTGAAACCAAGCGCAATCAGCGCGTAGATGCTACCTATCGTCAGCCCGGTACAGAAGAACTGCAGGCTGAGCGCCCAGTCACTCACTTAGCCCACCCTGTGGCGGCTGGCTACTTCATGAGCTCCCAGCGGCCGTTGGAGATCTTGACCATGACAAAGGCGTCCTTGCTCAGCCCATTATGGTCCTGGGGCGAGAAGTTGAAGATGCCTGCGGTGCCCACGAAGCCGCGCGTCTTTTCGATGTAGTCACGCATCTTAGCCCGGTCGGGGCCCACGGCCTTCAGGGCCGCGACCACCAGGTGCAGGGCATCCCAGGCATGGCCGCCGAAAGTGTCGGCCTCCCGGCCGTACTTGGTCTGGAAGAGCTTGCTGTAGCGGGCGAGCACGCGGTAGCGAGGGTCGGTCTTGGGAATGGCGTCCACCACCAGCAGGCGGCCGGCGGGGAAGATCACGCCGTCGGCGGCATCACCGGCCAGCTCGATGAACTTGCGGTTGGCTACGCCGTGGCTCATGAACAGGGGCTGGGTCATGCCCAACTGGCGCATGTTGCGGGTGACGAGGGCGGGGCCCGGGTTGGTGCCCCAGCACACCACCGCGTCGGGGTTGGCGGCGCGGATGCGGGTGAGCTGGGCGGTCATGTCGGTGTCGGTGGGGCCGAAGCTCTCGGTGGCGATGATGGACATGCCGTAGCCGGGGAAGAGCTTCTGGGCCTGCTCCAGGCCGCTGGTGCCAAAGGCATTGGCCACGTTGATGAAGGCGATGCGCTTGATGCGGTGGGTGCGGAAGTACTCAATCAGCTTCTGCACCGCAAAGTTGTCGTTCTGGGGGGTCTTGAAAACCCACTTCTTGACCGGGGAGACGATCTTGATGGAGGCGGCACAGGAGACGAGAGGCACCTGGGCAGCTTCCACGATGTTGACCACGGCCAGGGTGGTGCCAGACTGGCTGGGGCCGACGATGGCCAGCACCTCGTCCTTCTCGATCAGCTTCTTGAAGGCCATTACGCACTTGGTTTCCTCCGAGCCGTTATCGTAGATCACCAGCCGGAGGGGGTGGCCGTTGATGCCACCGGTTCGGTTTACCATCTCCTCCACGAGCCGGGCGGTGTCTCGCTCGGGAGTGCCCAAGGGGGAAGCAGGACCGGTGATGTCAAACACGGCGCCCACGACGTAGGGCTCCGGCGCCGCCAGCAGAGAGCTGCCGGTGAGCAGCAGCCCCAGCACTGCTGCCAGCATACCGGCTACCGAAAGAGTCCGACCAGACATTTTCGTACCTCCTGGCATATGATAGTCCATGGCCAACTTGGCCTTGACCCCGGTCTGGCGGGGGCTAATGCAGCAGGTGCTGCGCTCCCTTCACCACCTCGGCACCGAGCTTCCTGGCCATGCCTGCTTGGTGATCGGGCGCAAAGCTGTATCCACCTCCAGCCCCCATGACAATCACTTGTCTTCCCCGTCGTCCCGGCTGCGGGACCGGCGCTGACCTTGGCGATGGCACGGGCAACGGCGGGCAGGCGCTGGCAGCAGGCCTGTGCCAAGCTAAGAGTAACAGCATGCACTGGAGAAATGCAACATTTCGCCAGCGCCGCCAGCCAACCCTTCAGCAGCGCTTGATGGGTCGGCTGGCGGGAAAGGGCAGGCCGGGGAGCCCGGCCTGCCGGTGTGGGAGGCCCTCAGATGCTATAGACTTCCTCGCTGGAGAGGATGCGGATGCCCCGGGCGGAGAGGGCCTTGATGGCAGCTGCCATCTGCTCCAGGCGGAAGACCACGAAGGCATCTTCGCCCGAGCGGGCGACAAAGGCGTAGACATACTCGATGTTGATGCCCTGGCTGGCCAGGGCGTCCACCACCTCGGCCAGGGCGCCTGGCCGGTCGGGCATCTGCACCACCAGCACCTCCGTGGAGGTGACGGTGAAACCGGCGTTGGTGAGGGCGGTGCGGGTGGCCTGGGGGTCGTTCACGATCAGCCGCAGCACCCCGTAGTCAATGGTCTCGGCGATGCAGAGCGCCCGGATGTTGATCTTGTGGTTGGCCAGGGTGCGGGTAAGCTGCGCCAGGCGGCCGGACTTGTTCTCCAGGAAGACGGAGATCTGGTTGACCTTATTCATTTTTGAACAGCTCCCTTCTGTCCACCACGCGCTTGGCCTTGCCCTCGCTGCGGGCGATAGTCTTGGGTTCCACCAGCTTGACGCGCACCGAGAGGCCCAGCACGCTCTCGATCTCCTCGATCACCTTCTTGGTGAGCATCTCCAGGCGCTTCATCTCGTCGGAGAAGACTTCCTGGGAGACCTCCACCCAGACCTCCAGCTCGTCCATCTTGCCGGGCTGGCGGTCCACCACCAGCAGGTAGTTTTCGGTGGTGCCGTCAATCTGCATGAGCACGGACTCGATCTGGGAGGGGAAGACGTTGACGCCCCGGATGATGAGCATGTCGTCGCTGCGGCCAGTGATGCGCACCATGCGGCGGAAGGTGCGCCCGCAGGCACAGGGCTCGGGGTGGAGCCGGGTGAGGTCCCGGGTGCGGTAGCGCAGCATGGGGAGGGCTTCCTTGGTGAGGGTGGTAATCACCAGCTCGCCCAACTCGCCGTCGGGCACGGGCTCGCCGGTCTCGGGGTTGATGATCTCGGGCAGGAAGTGGTCCTCGTTGATATGCAGGCCGGCCTTCTCCAGGCATTCGTAGCTGACCCCGGGGCCGATGATTTCCGAGAGGCCGTAGATGTCACAGGCGTCAATGCAAAGCTTCTGCTCGATCTCCCGGCGCATGGATTCCGACCAGGGCTCGGCGCCGAAGCAGCCGACGCGCAGGGGGAGGTGGGCGAAGTCCACCCCCATCTCCCGGCCCACTTCGCCGATCACCAGGGCGTAGGAGGGGGTGCAGCAGAGCACGCTGGTGCCGAAATCCTGCAGCACCTGCAGCTGCCGCTTGGTCTGCCCGCCGGAGGTGGGGATGACAGTGGCGCCGATGCGCTCGGCGCCGTAGTGGAGGCCCAGGCCGCCGGTGAAGAGGCCATAGCCGTAGGAGACCTGCACCAGGTCGCGGTAGGTGGTGCCGGCGGCGGCGAGGGTGCGGGCTATCACCTGCTGCCAGGTATCAATGTCGGCGGCGGTGTAGCCCACCACGATCTGGCGGCCGGTGGTGCCTGAGGAGGCGTGGATACGCACCACTTCGTCCATGGGCACGGCAAACATGCCGAAGGGGTAGGTATCCCGCAGGTCGCTCTTCACGGTGAAGGGCACGCGATGCAGGTCCTGGATACCGCGCACCTGCTCCGGGCGCAATCCCACGGCGTCCAGCTTCTGCCGATAGGTGGGAATCCGCTGGTAGCAGTAGGCGACGATGGAGCGGAGGCGCTCACTTTGCAGCTCGCGCAGCCGGTGCAGGTCCATGCATTCGGCCGGCTTATCCCAATAGTAAGCTGGGGCCATGACCACTTCCCCCGTGACAGGTAGATTGAGGCTGCCCTGGCATGGGGCGGCGGGAGCCAAGGGCAACTAGGCAGCTATCCTGGTTCGGCCCGCCCGCTGGGATATCCTGCTGCCAGGACTTGCCGCCTGACCAGTGGCACGCCGGGGTGGCAGGATGGGACACGCCGGTGGGAGAAGGAGGCGGCAGCACAGGGCAGGAGGACGACCATGGTGACAAGCCCCAAGGCGGCGGTGATCGGAGCGAGCGGCATCGGCAAGCACCATGCCAAGTGGTACACCCGGGAGGGGTGCCAGGTGGTGGCCTTTGCCGGCAGCACGCCGGAGACGCTGGAGCGCACCGGCCGGGCCATGCAGGACCTGTTTGGCTTCACGGGCCGGGGCTATACCGACGTGCTGCAACTGCTGGAAGCCGAGCGGCCGGACCTGGTCAGCGTCTGCTCGCCCCACCACCTGCACCGCGAGCACACCGTGGCGGCGCTGGAGGCAGGGGCGGCGGTGCTCTGTGAGAAGCCGCTGGTGTGGGACGTGACCATGGACCGGTCGGCCATGCTGGCGGAGGCGGAGGAGATGCTGGCCGCCGCCCGGCGCACCGGGAAGCTGCTGGCGGTGAACACGCAGTACCTGGCCGTGCTGCCCGTGCTCAAGCAGCTTTACCAGGAGCAGGTAGGCGAGCTGGAGCGGATCGGGCGGCTCAGCTTCGAGATGGAATCCAAGGGCGGGGTGAGCGGGCCTAACCAGTGGGACGAGATCTGGATTGACCTGGCCTCCCATCCCCTGAGCCTGGTGGTGGGATGGCTGCCCGGCTGCAAGCTGGACGAGAGCAGCATCAGGTGCCTGATCGAGCAGGACCAGGTCACCGCCTGCTTCCAGGTGGACGCCCCCCAGGGGCGCTGCCAGGTGGATATCGCCCTGCGCAACGTGCGGGAGGGCACGCCCCAGCGGCGGGTGGGCATCAATGACTTGGTGGCCGATATCGCCGGGCGCAACGACGAGCAGGGGGTCTACCGCACCTTCATCAGCGCCGGGGAGAGGCAGCTGCGCGGTGACGACCTGGTGCACACCTGCATCCGCGCCTTCGTGCGGGCCGCGGCCGGGCAGGGGGAGCCCCTGGCCAGCGGGGAAGAGGGCTGGAAGAACCTGGATTTCCACCTGGCGATCTTCGAGCGGGCGCAGCGGGCCCAGGGTTAGCGGCGGCGGGGCCGGCGGCCGGCCACGATTTCCTGCCCCCGGCGGGTGGCCTCCGCCATTACCCGGGGTAAATCCAGGGTGAGCAGCTCCCGGTCCCGCACCACCACTCGGCCGTCTACCAGCACCGTGCGCACGTCGCCCGCCCGCGCCGCATAGACCAGGTGGGACACCAGGTTGTGCGGGGGCACCAGGTGGGGCTGACGGGCCTCCAGCAGCACCAGGTCGGCCCGGAAGCCGGGGGCTATCAGGCCCACGTCCTCCAATCCCAGCGCCAGGGCCCCGCCCCGGGTACCCAGGTAGAGCGCCTGGTGGGCGGGCAGGGCGGTGGGATCGGCTTCCCGCACCTTGGCCAGCAGTGCCGCCAGGCGCACCTCCTCCAGCACGTCCAGGTTGTTGTTGCTGGCCGCGCCATCGGTGCCGATGCCTACCCGCGCCCCCCTTGCCAGCAGCTCGCATACCGGGGCCAGGCCGGAGGCGAGCTTCATGTTGCTGCCCGGGTTGTGGGCGATGCCCACCTGGTGGCGGGCCAGCACCTCTATCTCCTGGGGGGAGACGTGGACGCAGTGGGCAGCCAGCACGGGGTGCAGCTCAAAGGCCCCCAGGCGCTCCAGGTGCAGCACGGGGGGCAGGCCGGTGGACTGCTCGCTGGCCTCCACCTCCTGCTCGGTTTCCGAGACGTGGATATGCAAGCCGATGCCCAGCTCCCGGGCGGCGCTGATTACCTGCCGCAGCAAGGGGTCCGGGCAGGTATAGGCGGCATGGGGGCCGAGCATAGCGGAGATGCGGCCGCCTGCGGCGCCATGCCACTCCCGGGCAAACCGGCAGGCCGCCTCCAGGTCGGCCTGGGCCGAGTTCAGGAAGCCCAGCAGCACCCCGGAGAGCACCGCGCGCATCCCTGATTCCTCCACGGCGGCGGCGGTGCGGTGGAAGGCATAGTACATGTCACAGAAAGTGGTGACGCCGCCCAGCAGCATCTCGGCGATGCCAAGCAGCGATCCCCAGTACACGTCCTCGTCGCCGATGCGGGCCTCGATGGGCCAGATCTTGGTCTGCAGCCAGGGCATCAGCTCCATGTCATCGGCATAGCCGCGCAGCAAGGTCATGGCCACGTGGGTATGGGCATTCACCAGCCCGGGCATCAGGATCTGCCCCTTCCCCTCGATCACCTCGTCCCAGGGGCCTACCGGCGGCTGGTCGGAGACGGCCTCGATCCGCCCGTCCTGTACGCTTACGTAGCCGGGGGCAAGCAGGGGCCGAGCCGGGTCCAGGGTGACTACCGAGGCATCCTTGATCAGCAGGCGCATGCCATACTCCTCAGAGCGGGTGCCCCTAAGTTAGCAGAAGCCAGCACCCCGGACAAGGCAACAGGGGGAGGTCGGCCAGCCGCCTGGCGGCCCGGCACTACCTGGCGGCGTGCAGGGCAGAGACGGCGAACACCCGGATGCGCTCATTGGCTGGCAGGCGCAGCGCGGTGAGGCTGCGTGCCGGGTCGGCGGCCAGCCGGTAGGCATACAGGTAGGCGGGCGTGGCCTCGTCCCCCTGCACCGTATGCAGGTGGCCGGCGGCCGCGGCGATGATCGCGTCCGGCGCCGGCTCGGTCCATGAGGCGATGGGCAGGGAGACGGTCTCGGTGGCATCGGCATAAACCAGGCCGAAATCGCCGGTGGTAGGGTCGGTACCGGCCGCCACTACCCACACCTCGGCATAGCTCCCGGGCTCCAGAGACAGGGCCTGGTTGCGGCAGGCGGCGGCGCCGCCCCGCCCGGAGCCAGTATCGGGCCAGCGGAAGGGCACCGGGCAGGCGGAGGCCCTGGACAGGCCGTAGCCGCAGGGATACAGGGGGTTGGGCAGGCCCGAGAGGTCGGGAGGCAGGTACTCGCAGGGGAAGGACCGGCCCAGGCCGTCAAAGGTGCCCGAGGAGCGCCGGCGGTCGGAGGTGGAGCCCACTATGTTGGCAGGCAGCTCCACGGCTTGCAGGTTGCCGCCGGTGACAGGCACGGAGAGGCTGGTCAAGGCCACCGGCGCGCCCTGCGGCCCGGCCAGGAACAGGCAGAGGCGGAAGCTGCCAGGCAGGGCGGGGGCTTGCAGGGGCAGGTTCACCATCACCGGCTGGCCGGGGGGGGTGGCCATCAGGGCCGCTTCACCGGCGGCGCCCAGCTCTACCCCATCCCAGCGCAGCCAGGAGGCGACCAGGCGGAACTGGCGCTGCGGCCAGGCCTGGACACCGGTGTTCTTGAGGGCGATTCTGGCGGTAGCGGCGGCGCTGCTGGCAAGCGGGGGCACTTCCGCCCGCACCACCTGGGCCGCCGGGCTGTTGGCAAGCACGGTGACCGGCACGCTGTGGAACAGCATGCCCTCCGAGCCCTCTCCCACCAGGCGCCAGCGCACCAGGTAGCGGCTGGCGGCCGCAGAGGGGGGCAGCGGCTGGCCCGGCCCGGCCAGCGCCGCCAGCTGCAGCCGCACGATCAGCGCCCGGCCGGGTGGGGTGTCGGGCAGGGGCAGCAGCACGGCCTCGGAAGCCGGCCGCAGCTCGGAGGCGCTGGCCCCCGCCAGGTACCACTGGTATGACAGGCGCATCCCCTTCCAAGCCAGGCGGCCGTCATTGCGCAGGCGCAGGAAGCCCGGGGTGGTGCCGCCGGCGGTGACCGAGCCGGGCAGGCCGTCATCCAGCACCGACACCTGCAGCGGCGGGGGCTGGCCTACCAGCACCGGGAAGGCCACGCTGGAGAGCTGCCGGGTGAACCAACTGCTGGTGAAGAGCGGGAGCGAGCTTTTGGTGACCTCAAAGGTCAGCCGGTAGCGGCCGGCAGGCAGGGAGCGGCTGTCCTTGCCGGCGGTCACGGTGAAGATCACAGGCGCGAGCTGGCCGGCGGCCAGGCTCAGCCCCTCGGCGGCGGTGGCCTTGTAGTAGGTCTTGGGGTCGGTCTCGTTGGTGAGGCGGTACACCATGGTGATCTGGGGGCCTACCTTCAGATCGGAGAACCCCTCGTTGCGCAGAAGCAGCTGCACCTGGTAGGGCACGCCGGGCATCATCACCGCCGGCACTGCCGCCCGGCGCACGGAGATCTGCACTGCGCGGCGGGCGGCCATGCGGGTGAAGAGGGTGCGGGTGGCGTCGGCATAGACCACCCCGTACTGGGCGGAGGGGGCCACCTGCGTGCCCCGCGTAAAGTCGTTCCACGAATCGAGCACCACCAGGTCGGGGCCCAGCATATTCACCTTGAGCCAATCCGCCTCATAGCTGCGGCCGCCCATGCGGGCCCGCAGGGGGTGGGCGCAGCCGGGGGAAAGGGTGGCCACCGCCAGGCGGCAAGACTGGTCGAAGTAGAGCTCGCCCCCGCCCAGGGAGCAGAGCCCGTCGGCCGCCTGCGGGGCCTTTTCCCGCCAGTCGGGGTGCAGCACCAGTGCCAGGTGGGCTGCGAAATCCCGGGCAAAGCTGGAACGGAGGGCGGCGAAGGTCAGCTCATTCCAGTTGGCGATGCCGGTGGGGGCAGCGAGCACCACCACATAGGTGGGTTGCCCCCCGGTAGAGGAGGGATCGAGCTGCAGTCGCAGGTCGGGCGGCACCAGGGAAAAGTACTGCCAGAGCAGGCGGTAAAGCGGCCCCGGGTCAGCGGCCAGGTCCAGTCCCGCCAGCCCGGAAAGCTCCAGGTAGGGGGCGAGCAGGGGATGGCTGCGGCCCTCCAGGAAAAGCTGGCGGCTGGCTGCCACCAGGGCGCCCAGGCCACTGGTCGCCCAGGCGGCGTCCTGCTGGCGGGAGGGCCACACCGCGAGCAGGGCGTCCAGGCCGGCGCGGCGGGCCTCGGCGGCCTGGGCGTGATGCCAGTCCTCACGCAGGCCCGAGAAGAGCGGCCCCACCCCCTCCCGGGGGTGCTCGGCGAGCAGCGAGTTGCCCTTTTCGTCCCACAGGGCGCGGCCGGCCCCGGGGAGGGCGGGGTCGCCCTGGTAGTCGCAGCGGTAGAGCGCCATCAGCAAGGGGGCGCGGCCGGCCCGGGAGGGAGCGGCCATGCTCACGTACTGGGGGGCAGGCTTGTCGAAGGCGATAACGCTGGAGACCATCCACTCGTTGCCGGTGAGCCGGGCATTAATGATGGCTGGGTAGGGGCCCATGGGACAGGTGCAGACGTCGTTCTGGGCCAGGGAGTACTCCCCGGAGTAGCGCACCACCATCTTGCCCCAGGCGGCCGGGTTGGCGAGGTCGTCCTCGATCTTGCATTTGCTCGACCAGGAGACCCAGGTATCATTTTCCCCCCGCACGTGGCAGACCACGTTAAAGCCCAGGGCGCTGTTGTCCGGCGGCACGCCGCCCAGGAATCGCCAGGGGATGGCCACCTCCACCACCCAGCGCTGGTCAATATCGCTGGGCTTGTTCAGGGTGCCGGTGCGGCCCACGTCGTACTTGAGACCGGCCATCCAGGCGTTGTTGGGGCGCCAGGAACCCAGTTCATCGCCCACCAGAGCGCTGAAGCCGCCCTCCCCGGCGGCGCTGATGGCCAGGCGGAAGCAGGTGGGGCCCAGGCTGGTGGCTTGGCCGGAGGTGTCAAGGTAGAAGTCAATGCAGTCGTCGTTCCAGGGCTGGGACATGGGCTCGGTGTTGGTGCCGATGATATTGGGGTCGTCCACCTCGGCGGCGAGGAAAAGGTACTCGCCGTTGCCCATGAGGCGGACGGTGATCCCCAGCTTCTCGGGCAGGGACTCCCCCCAGGCGGGGAGGCTGGCCAGGGCCAGGATGGCGATGAGCAGGGTCAAGAGCGCCTGCTTGATCATGTTACGAATCCTTTCACGACGGTGGGGCAAGGGGCTCTAACCCTATTCCGTGACCTGCTCCCCTTCCGGTTCCAGGTCAGGGGCCGCCAGGTAGCCCTGAATGATCCGGGCGGCCTCTGGCGCCTGCGACTCGGGCACCAGGAAACGGGAGTAGAAGTGCTTGAAGGTGGAATCCACGTGATCGAGCACGGCCACGGAGGACGCCTGCTCCACATAGGGGAGGCCGGCCTGGGCGAGCAGGTCCCGGGCGGTCATGGCCTGCACCTCGTCATCGGCCACAAAGGCTACCGCCAGCGGCTCCTCGATGGTAGGCGGGGAGGCGGGAGGCTGGGGGATGAGGGCGACTTGGCACTCAGGACAGGTAGTGATGCCGGCGCGATACTCGGCGCCGCACTGCGGGCAGAAGGGCATGTCGCTTGCTCCGGGCAAGTGGTGAACCGCCTGGAGTATACCCTGGCGGGGCGGGGGTGTAAAGGAGCAGGGGCCAGCTAATCTGCCGGCCGGGTCCCGAGCTGCTTGATGCCGGTTTCGGGATGGGGTGCCCGGTAGAGCTGCACGCCCTGCAGGCGGGCAAGGGCGATCTCACACAGGTACATGGTGAGGCAGCCCGGCTCCAGGTGGCCGGCATAGGCGCCCCGGGTATCGGAGATGGTGAGGTGCAGGTGGGGCTGGTAGTCGGCGATCAGCCCGCAGATGGAGGTGACCTCCAGCGGGCCTTCCAGGGTTACCACCTGGTCCACCGGGGGGAAAGCGGTGGTGGTGATCATGTGCATGACCGCCTGGTACAGGGTGCCGATGCCGGAGAGCACCACCCCCGACTGGATATCCAGCTCCCGGGCGGTGCGGGTGATGGCTTCCAGCACATCCTCGCCGTAGTCCAGGCGCAGGCAGATGACCTCCCCCAGCTGGGCGCCGGTGATAAGCTGCACCGCTAAGCTCCTTCCTGCCTTTGCGGGCTGGTGACCAGGGCGGCAATGAGGTCCACCACGCGGGCGGCGGCGTCGGGCCGGGCCAGGGAGGAGGCGGCCTGCGCCATGGCGGCCAGGGGCGCCCTGTCCCCCTGCAGCAGGCGGCGCAGCACTGCCGCCAGGTCCTGGCCGGTCGCCTGCTCCTCCTCCAGCACCACGGCTGCCCCTGCCTCTGCCCAGCGCCGAGCGTTGGCGCGCTGGTGGTCCTGGGCGGAATGGGGAATGGGGATGACGATCAGGGGCAGGCCCCGCACCGCGCTCTCGGCCAGGAAGCCGCCGCCGGCCCGGGAAATGGCCAGGTCGGCTGCCGCCAGCACGTGGTGAATGTCCTCCCGATAAAGCTCGGCCCGGTAGGCAAGGCCTGCGGCCTGCACCTGCTGCGGTGTGAGGGAGAGGGCATTGGCGCCGCGCCCGGTCAGGTGCAGCACCTGCACCGAGGAAACGAACCAGGGTTCGGCTGCCAGCTTCAGCAGCGCCTGCACCACCAGGCGGTTGACCGGTAAGCTGCCCAGGCTGCCGCCCATGACCGCCAGGGTGAGGCGGGCGGGGTCGAGCTGCAGGGCGGCGATGCCCTGCTCGCGAGTGGTGGTGAGAATGGCGTGGCGGATGGGGTTGCCCACCACGCAGGTGCGCACCCGGCGGGAAGCCAGGCGGCGGTAGGCCTGCTCGCTGGATTCCGAGATCAAGGCGGCCGCCTGCACCAGGTAGGAGACGATGCGGGTGGTGAACCCCAGGGCCTCGTTTTGCTCCACGCTGAGCCGAGGCAGGTCCAGCAGGTAGGCGGCCAGCAGCACCGGGCCGCATACATAGCCGCCGGTGCCCACCACCACGTCGGGGCGAAAGCGGCGCAGGATGCGCACCGACTGCCAGAGGGGCAGGCCGGTGAGCAGCTCCGCCAGCGCCCGCAGCCGCCGGCCCGGGGAAAGCCGCCCTGCCAGCCCATGCACGCTGATCGCCTGAAACGGGTAGCCATGGGCGGGGATGAGCCCGGCTTCCATGCGGTCGGCAGAGCCCACGAAGAGGAACTGCGCCTGGGGATAGCGGGCCCTAAGCTCGTCGGCGATCACCAAGCCGGGGTAGATGTGGCCGCCGGTGCCGCCGCCGGCAAACACCACCCGCTGCAAGCGAGGGGGCCGGGGCTGGGCGCCGGGATCAGGCACGGACAAGGCAATGCCTCTTGCGGCAGCAGTGCTGCCGGGTTGGTATGATGGCGAGAGGTTTCGGCACTGGGCGGCGGCGCTCCTACCCGGCTTTATAGACGACCTGGGGCGGTCCGTCCAGGCCGGCGCAACTCCACCATCAGCTGGGGCCCCGCTACCTGCACCAGCGAGTAGTGGTACACGGGTGCGCATGGGATCAGGGCTCGGGCAGCAGCTGGCGGTAAAGAAACCACTGGCGGCGCGGCCGCTCCAGGTAGAGCTCGAACAGCTCGCCGGTCTCGGTCTTGACCTGGTAGTAAGTGCGGTGGCGGCGCTGCCACCAGCGCTTGGGGTAGCGCAAGGGTCCAAAGCCGGCGTCATGCCACATGGCCTCCACCTTCAGCACGGGGTAGGCCCGGCCCTGCCAGGTGAAAGCGGCCGGCGGGCGGGTAGGCAGGTCCTCCCGGCGGTCTACGGTGATGGGTTGCCCGATAAACACGGCCTTCACCGCGCCTCCTCAGGGGGCGAGATGCAGGAATCTGAGCAGCCAGTGCCAGGGGCTCCGGCGCTCTGGCCAGGCGGCCTCTGACTGCTGCGCGGAGGCGTACAGCAGCAGGCCCAGGGCGGTGGCCCAGGCCGGGTCGGCGCTCAGGGCAGGATCGGCGACCACTCCCTGGGCGCGGCCCAGCCGTACCGGCCAACCGGTCACGGTGCGAGCCAGCTCTGCGATGCCCGGCAGCTGCGCGCTGCCCCCCGTCAACACCATACCACGGGTGAGGCGGGCGGTGAACTGGGATTTCGCCACCTCGGCGGCCAGCAGGCGGAAGATCTCCTCCATGCGGGCGGCGATCAGGCCTGCCAGGTAGCGGCGCGAGATCCGCTGCTCCCCTCCCTGCAGCGAGCGGGCCGGTACCTCTTCCTCTTCCCCGATCTCCTGGTACAGGCAGTGGCCGGCAGCCAGCTTGATACGCTCAGCTTCCGCCAGCTCCAGGCCCAGGGCCATGGCCAGGTCGCGGGTAACCTGGGCGCCGGCCAGGGGCACGGAGCCGGAATGGCAGACTCCGCCGTCCACAAACAGGGCGAAGTCGGTGGTGCCTCCGCCGACATCCACCAGCAAGGTGCCCAGGTCGCGGTCGGCAGGGGTGAGCACGGCATGGGCGGCGGCGATGGGCTCGAACACCAGCTCCTCCACTGCCAATCCGGCTCGCAGCACTGCCTTCTCCAGGTTATCGAGCAGGGTGGTGGTGCCGGTGACCACGTGCGTGCTCACCTCCAGGGCGCGAGCCGACATGCCCACCGGGTTGGTTACCCCCGCCTGGCCGTCAATGGCGAAGGAGCGGGGGATGGCGTGCACCACCTCCCGGTCGGAGGGCAAGGCCAGGGTGGCCCCGGCGGCCTGCAGCGCGGCGTCCACTTCGGCCCGGGTGACCCCGACTTCCGGCGAGGCGACGGCGCAGCTTCCCTGCAGGTTGCAGCATTCCAGGTGGGCCCCGGTGACCCCCACCCAGACGCCGCCCGGGTGGCCCCGCAGCGCCTGCAGCACGGGCGCCACCGCCTGGCCGATGGCGGCGGCGGCCGCCTCCAGGTCCACCACCACCCCCCGGCGCAGGGCGGCACAGGGGGCACCGCCATGGGCCACCAGGATAGGCGCGCTGCTGCTGCAGGAGGCGGCCGCCGCCAGCACCTTGGTGGTGCCGAGGTCAATGGCGACTATGTGGCGAGGCCGGGCCACGGCCTACTCCGGGGTCTGGGCGAAGACGGTGGCAGTGCGCTCGGGGCGGTGCAGGTAGCGGTCGAGAATGCTGCGGCGGATGGCGCCCAGGTTAGAGAAGATGCGGATGCCCAAGGCCACCACCGCCGCCAGGTACAGGTTCACGCCCAGGCGGTCGCCGGTATAGGCCAGCAGCGCGGCCAGGGCGGCATTGGTGAAGAAGCCGGTGGCAAAGATGGCATGCTCAAAGCGCTTCTCCAGGCGCGCTCGCACGCCGCCAAAGACCGAATCCAGCCCGGCCAGGATGGCGACCGCGACGTAGTCCGAATACCCGATGGGCACGGTGACGCCCCAGGCGTAGATGATGGCAAAACCGACGATAAGGGCGAGCAAGGGCAATAAGAACATGGCACACCTCGGCTAAGGCTTGGGCGCAGGGGGACGGGGCCCCAACTCGACGGGGCGGGCATAGAGGAACTTGGGCTCGATGTCCAGGGCCTTGATCATGATATCCGGGCGCTTGATGATGGTGACCGGGAACTTGTAGCTCTTGAAGTGGTCGAGCACGCCGCCGGGCACGGTGAGGGCGCCGTAGAGGGTTTCCGGCTTGCCGATGGCCAGGATCTCGAGCGGTGGATAGATGGGAAAGCCGTTGACGTTGATTACGGAGCCGGCGCAGCGGATGGCGGTGTTGCCGGCCACGTGCTGGCCGTTGATGGAGATGGCCTCGGCGCCGGCGGCCCGCAGCTCATTCACCAGCGGCCAGAGGTCATAGTCGTGGAGCAGGAAAGGCTCAACGTTCTCGGGGGCTTCGGAGCGCAGGCGGCTGTCGTCAATGGAGATGGCGACTCCTGGCCCCTTGACGTCCACCAGCCCCAGGGCGATGCGGTTGCTGCCGAGCTGCTGGTGCACCAGCCCGATCAGTTCGTCTTTCTTGGCGATGCTGGCCTGGTAGCGGGCCAGGGTCCAGCGCAGCTTGCTGATCTCCTGCTGCTGCTCATCAGTCTGGTGGCGGGTGGCAGCCAGGAGCTGGGCCAGGGTGTCGGCGCGGCGGTAGCCGCTGATGTCGCCCATTTGCTGGCGGGTGGTGAACTGCAGGGCCAGCATGGCGCCAAGCACCAGGCAGACCACGGTGATGCTGAGCAGCCAGTCTTTCTTAACCTGATACAAGGCAGTACTCCATTACCTGGCGGTAGGGGCCGGCAAGGCGGCCTCCGAGTAAGGCTTCCAGACCGGGAGCTGGGCGCTAGTCAGGTCCAGGTACGCCATCCCCCGGGTGGGGGCGAGGCGGGAGATGGCCAAGGCGGCCACCGCCGCCTTCTCCCGTAGGTCCTCCCCCTTGCCCAGCAGGATCTCGGTGCCTTGATCCAGGGCGGCGGTGATGGCGCCCGCCGCGTCCAGCCGCAGCAGGGCGGGGCGCAGGCCCACCGCCCGCAGCGCCTGCAGGGCGCGGATGGCGGCCACCGTCCCGGGCGGCGGCTGGGCCCCCGGACGGGGCGGGCTGGTTCCCAGCAGCGGGCAAGCGCTCCGTGCCAGGCGCGGCGGCCCGGCGAACGCACAGCCCTTCCGGTCCAGGTAGATTATACCCTGTGCGGTGTGCACAGATACGGCTGGTTTGCGTTCCACCAGGCGCACCAGCAGGCAGTCGGGGGGCCGGCGGTGCACGGTGACGGAGGCCACGGCCGGATGCCGGGCTAACCGGTCGCGCAGCCGGCCGGTGGACACCCGGAACAGGTTGCTGCCGGGAGCTAATCGCAGGCGGGCTGCCACCTCCTGGGGGGTGAGGAAGGTGGCACCCGCCAGGCGCACAGAGGTGACGTAGAAGCGCGGGGAGGCGACCAGCGCCACTACCAGCTCCGCCAGCAGCAGCAGTGCGAGGGCGAGAGCGCTGCAGCGCAGGCAAGCCAGGAAGCCCTGGCGGCGCTGGCGGCGCTGGTTGCGGTTGGTGAAGCGGTTATAGCGCTGCTCGTACATAGTGGGCGGCGGCGGTTACCATTCCCCCATGCATTCGATTTCCGACTCCAGCCACAGGCCGTAAACGGTGAACACCAGCTCCTGCATCCAGTCCATGAGGCGGCGGACGTCGGCGGCAGTGGCCTTGCCCCGGTTGATGATGAAGTTAGCGTGCTTGGTGGAGACCATGGCGTCGCCGATGCATTTGCCCTTGGCGCCGGCCCGGTCGAGCAGCTTGCCGGCGGCCATCTCGCCGGGGGGATTCTTGAACGTGCTGCCGGCGGTGCGGCAGCCCAGGGGCTGGCGGCTGCTGCGCTTGATGCGCAGCCGATCCATTTTGGCACGCACCTCGGCGGTGGTGGCGGGCCGCAGGGCCAGGCGGGCGGACAGCACCACCAGGCGGGTGCCGGCCAGGGCGCTGCTGCGGTAGCCGTAGGACAGCTCCTGGTTTTGCCAGCTAATCTGGTTGCCGTTCTCGTCGAGCAGCAGGGCCTCGGTGACCAGGTCGCCCACGGCGCCGGTGTCGGTGCCGGCGTTGGTGACGATGGCGCCGCCCATGGTGCCCGGGATGCCCACGGTGGACTCCAGGCCGCTCCAGCCGGCCACCGCTGCCGCCTCCACCACCGTCGCCAGCCTTGCCCCCGCCCCCACCATCACGCCCTGGGCGTTGAAATGGATCTGGTTGAAGCCGGGGGTGAGCTTGATCACGGCGCCCCGGAATCCCTGGTCGCTCACCAGCAGGTTGCTGCCGTTGCCCAGGCATTTCACCGGGATGCCGGCTTCCCGGAACAGGCGCAGGGCGTGCCGGATGTCCTGCAGGTGGCGGGGGATGACCAGGTAGTCGGCAGGGCCGCCCAGGCGCAGGGTGGTGTGCCGACCCATGGGCTCGGCCAGCAGCAACTTTCCCTGCAAGCCGGTGGCCAAGGCGCGGACAAACTGCGGGTCATAATGAGCGAGGCCCCCGGAGCCGAGGGCATCAAAGTCAAGAGCGATCAAGGCGGCTCTCCGGAACGCAACCACTACGTTTCCGGCTGCTCCCGCAGCGCGTGCAGCAGGCAGTGGGCCACGCTATCCACATCCCCGGCCCCGAGCGTAAGCACCCAGTCCCCGCGTGACAGGGTGGGCAGGAGACGCGGACAAATGTCCTCTTTCGGGCCGATGTAAGCGATCTCCTTCCCCGCCCCGGCATACGCCTGGGCAGCGAGGCAGGCAAGCACCTCGGCGCTCACCCCGGGCAGGGGGTCCTCTCGGGCGGGATAGATGTCGGTGAAAACCACCCGGTCCGCCAGGTCAAAGGCGGCGGCAAACTCGGCCATGAGCTGGGCGGTGCGGCTGAAGAGATGGGGCTGGAACACCACCACCAGCTTGCCCTGGCAGCGGGGGCGGGCGGCGGCCAGGGTGGCCTTGATCTCCGTGGGGTGGTGGGCGTAGTCGTCCACCACCCGCACGCCCCGGGCCTCGCCCAGCACCTGGAAGCGCCGCTCCACTCCTCGGAAGCGGGCGAGGGCGCGGACCGCGGTGGGAAAGTTGGCGCCGGCCTCCAGGCACAGCGCCAGGGCGCCCAGGGCATTGGCCAGCACATGCTCCCCCGGGATCGCCAGCTCCAGGGGCCCCAGGGTGCCGGCAGGCCCCACCACCTGGCAGCGCGTGGGGTCGCCCAGAGAGACCTCGGCCGCCCGGTAGTCCAGGCCCGGGCCCAGGCCGTAGGTAACCACCCGGGCGCGGGCCGCTTGCGCGACCGGCCCCAGTTCCGGCCGGTCGCCGCAGACCACCAGCACCCCGTCCGGGGCCACCTGGCGGGCGAAGGTGGAGAACTGGTTCGCCATGTCCTGCAGGTCCCGGTAATAGTCCAGGTGCTCGGCTTCCATGTTGGTGATCAAGGCATAGCGGGGGCGGAGGTCCAGGAAGCCGCCGTAGGCCTCACAGGCCTCCGTCACCAGGAAGGGGCCGGACCCGGCGCGGTAGTTGCCGCCCAGCTCCGGCACCTCGCCGCCCACCAGCACCGTGGGGTCTCGCCCCGCCTCCAGCAGAATCAGCGCAATCATGCTGGTGACCGTGGTCTTGCCGTGGGTGCCGGTCACCGCGATGCCCTGGCGGCCAGTCATCAGCTCCGCCAGCAGCTCGGTGCGGCGCAGCACCGGCAGGCCGCGGGCCTGTGCCTGGAGAAGCTCCGGGTTGTCGGCATGCACGGCGTCGGTGAACACCACCCGGTCCACGCCTTGCAGGTGTGCCGGGTCGTGGCCGGAGTGGATGGTGGCGCCCAGGGAGGCCAGGCGGTCGGTGATGGGGGAAAGCCGGCGGTCACAGCCGGAGACCTGCTCCCCCTGGTGCAGCAGGAGCTCCGCCAGGCCGCTCATGCCGATGCCGCCGATGCCGATGAAATGCGTATGGCGCACGCTCAATGCCCGGCTCCCATTACTGGTCGGCGCCGGTGCAGTCCGGAACCCCGGCGCTGGTAGCCCGGGGCCCTACTGACGGCGCGCCGGCGGGAGATGGCCGGGAGGCTCGCCCCCCGGGACACGTTCAAGATGAGGCCGGCATTGGCCAAGGTAATGACCAGGGAGGTGCCGCCGTAGCTGATCAGAGGTAAGGGAACGCCAGTGGTGGGCAGTAGGCCGGTCACCACCGCCATATTGAGCAGCGCCTGGCAGCAGATCATGGCGGTGGCGCCCGCCGCCAGCAAGCTGGAGAAGCGATCGGAGGCCGCCCGCGCCGCCACCGCGCCCTGGTAGGCTATGCAGAGGAAAAGCGTAAGCACGGTGAGCGTGCCGGCCAGGCCCAGCTCCTCCCCCAGCACCGCAAAGATGCAGTCCGTGCTGGCTGCCGGCAGGTAGAAGTACTTCTCCCGGCTTTCGCAGAGCCCGCGGCCCAGCGGCCCGCCCGAACCCAGGGCAATCAGGGAGTGGTTGGCCTGGTAGCTGCCCTGCAGGCTGGTGCGCTGGGGGTAGAGCCAGGCATAGATGCGGTCGAAGCGGTAGGGCTCAATGGCCACGCAGAGTGCGCCCGCCAGCACCATCACCACCCCCAGGGTGACCAAATGCTGACGACGGGCACCGGCAATGTAGAAGAGCGCCAGGGTGCCCAGCACCAGGGCTACCGCGGTGCCCAGGTCCTCCTTGGCGATCAGCCCGGCCACCATCAGCAGCACCCCCGAGCAGACGGCAAACCCCTGGGCCGTGCGGAAGTAGGTGCGCTCCTGGCTCAGGAAACGGGCGCCTGCCAATACGATCGCCAGCTTGGCGAACTCGGAGGGCTGGAAGGAGACGAACCCCAGGGAGAACCAGCGCCGAGCCCCCTGGGAAACGGTGCCGATGACCAGCACCAGGAGCAGGGCGCCCACCGCCAGGATGAAGGTGGGATAGGACAGGCGCCGCAGGCAGCGGTAGGAGAGGGCCTGGACCGTGCACAGGATCAGCAGGCCCACCAGGGCGGCCAGGATCTGCTTCTTGGCATAGAAGGCGCCGTCGCCGCCGGTCTCGGAGTAGACGCTGGCCTTGGCGTAGCTGGCGCTGTAGACCATGGTGAGCCCCACCGCCAGCAGGGCCAGCACGCAGCAGAGCAGGTAGACATTGGGGGGGCGTTCACGCCGCATGGTCATCCCCCTTTGCCGCCAGGTTGGCCACCGCCTCTCGGAATACCTGCCCCCGGCGCTCCATGTCCTGGAACATATCGAAGCTGGCACAGGCGGGCGAGAGCAACACCACCCCCTGGGGTTGTGCCAGCCGATAGGCGAGGGGGACCGCCTCCTCCAGGGAGCCGCAGCGGTGGATATGGTCCATCCCCACCTGGCGGGCGGCCGCCTCCAGGGCAGGGGCGCACTCGCCGATCAGCACCAGGGCCTGGGCGTGGCTGGCGATGATGCCGGCCAGGTCGGAGAAGTCCGGCACCTTGGCCCGGCCGCCGGCGATCAACACGATGCGGCGAGGCGCATAGGCCTCCAGGGCACAGGCGACCGCCTGCTTGCAGGTGCCCTGAGAATCGTTGACAAAAAGCACGCCTTCCAGCTCCGCTACCGGCTCCAGGCGGTGGGGCACCCCGGAGAAGCTGCGCAGGGCTTGCTCCACCCCCTCCAGCGGCACCTCCAGTGCCACCAACACGGCAATGGCAGCCAGGGCGTTGGAGAGATTATGCCGGCCGGGCAGGGAGAGCGCCGCCGCTCGGCAGATAGGTGCGAAGCCCCGGCCGCTGGCCACCCCGATCATCCCCTCCCGAACTGTGACGCCCTGCTTTAGCGGTTGGTCGAGGCCGAACAGCAGCACCCGGGCGGCCAGGGAGGGAGCCAGCCCGGCCACCAGGGGCTCGTCGGCATTCAGGATGGCGCAATCGGAGGACTGCTGGCAGGTGAAGAGGCGCATCTTGGCCGCCAGGTAGGCTTCCATGGTGCCGTGGCGGTCCAGGTGGTCCTGGTACACGTTCAGCAGCACGCCCACGCGGGGGCGGAAGCTGCTGGTCGCCTCCAGCAGGAAAGACGACACCTCCGCCACCACCAGGTCAGAGGGCTGGGCCAGGTCGGCGATGCCTACCAGGGGGTCGCCGATGTTGCCGCCCACCCAAACCGAGCGGCCGGCAGCGGAAAGCAGCTGGCCGGTGAGGGTGGTAGTCGTGGTTTTGCCCTTGGTGCCGGTGAGGGCGATGATGGGGGCCCGGCAGAGCCGGTATGCCAGCTCCAGCTCGCCCACCACTGGCACGCCGGCGGCGCGGGCCCGCTCCAGGGGCGCGGCGGAGAGCGGCACGGCCGGGGAGATCACCACCAGGTCATGGCTGGTGATAGAGCGGCCGTACCGGGCACCCAGCTCGTACCTGATGGGCAGAGCTGCCAGCGCCTCCAGCTCCGGGCCCAGGGCGGAGGCGGGCTTTTGGTCGGCGACGGTGACCCGGGAGCCCCGGGAGGTGAGCACGCGGGCGAGCTGGCGCCCGGTGCCATGGGCACCCAGGCCGATCACGTAGATGCGCTTGCCCGCCAACTCGATCATGCTTACCTCGCCAGGGAGAGCGCCAGCAGGGCGATGGCGGCGCCCACCACCCAGAACCGCACCACCACCTGCGTCTCTGGCCAGCCGGCAAGCTCAAAGTGGTGGTGCAGGGGGCTCATGCGAAAGATGCGCCGCCGGGTCGCCTGGTAGGAGATCACCTGCAGGATGACCGAGGCCGCCTCCAGGTAGAAGATCAGGCCAAAGCAGACCAGCAGCGCCTCCCGGCTGAGCAGGATGGAGACCCCGGCCAGGGCGGCGCCGAGGGCCAGGCTGCCCGTGTCGCCCATGAAGATGCGGGCGGGGTGGGCGTTGGACCAGAGAAAGCCCAGGCAGCCACCTGCCAGGGCAAAGCAGAAGATGGCTACCGCCCCCTCGGCCGAGCGCAGGGCCATCACCCCCAGGCAGACCAGGGCCACCGCCGCCAACCCGGAGGCCAGGCCGTCGAGACCGTCGGTCAGGTTAACCGCGTTGGCGGTGCCCACCAGGAAGAGCGCGGCCAGGGGCGGATACCAGGCCCCCAGCTGCAGCAGGGAACGGCCGAAGGGATGGTAGAGGTTGCCGCTGGGCTGATAGGCCCAGTAGAGCGCCCACAGGAAAAGGCCGGCCAGCACGAACTGGAAAAGCAGCTTGTGGCGGGCCTTCAGGCCGAGTGACCGGCCCCGGCGGACCATGAGCAGGTCGTCCGCCGCTCCCAGTGCTCCGTAGGCTACGGTCAGCAGGAAGGCCAGGGCATAGGCCCAGGAAAGCTCGCCCAGCAAGGCGGCCACGAGCAGGCCCGCCACCAGCCCCCCGCCTACCAGCAGGCCGCCGCCCATGGTGGGAGTGCCTGCCTTGCTCAGGTGGCTGGTGGGGCCGTCGTCACGCACGTGCTGGCGGTAGCCCCAGCGCTTCAGGAAACCGATGTAGGCCCGGGCGGGCACGGCAGCCAGCAGCAGGCCCAGGATCAGTGCCAGCGATTCAGTGATCAAGTAGCTGCTCCACGATGTGCTCCATGCGCATGGCCCGCGAGCCCTTGACCAGGATGACGGCGCCGGGCGAGAGGGCCTGGCAGGCGAGCCGTGCTGCTTCCTCCAGGTCCTCGGTCCAGCAGGCCCCTGCGGGCAGGTTGCCCGCGCCCTCCAGGTAATGCCGGGCAAGCGGTCCCAGGGCCACCAGGTGTTCCACCCCGCTGACGGGCAGCAGGGCGCCGATCTCCCGGTGCAGCTCCGGGGCGCTCTCCCCCAGCTCTTTCATGTCCCCCAGCACCGCTGCCTTGGGCCCGCCGGGCAGGCCCTGCAGCAGCTCCAGGGCCATGCGCATGGAGGAGGGGCTGGCATTGTAGCAGTCGTCAATGACGGTGGCCCCGGAGCAGGTGGTGCGCAGGTGCAGGCGTCCCTGCACCGGCAGGGAAGCGGCCAGGCCGGCTGCGACCTGCTCCAGGCTGGCGCCGGCAGCCAGGGCGGCGGCGGCGGCGGCCAGGGCGTTGGCCAGGTTATGGCGGCCGGGCAGGGGGAGGGAGACCGCCACCTGCCCATCGGGCGTGACCAGGGTGAAGTCGGTGCCCAGGTCGGGGCGGGGGCGAGCGTCCCCGGCATACACGTCCGCCGGCCCGGCCAGGGAGAAGGTGAGCAGCCGGGAGCGCACCCGTGCCTGCAGGCGGGAGAACTGGGCGTCGTCGGCGTTGAGCACCGCCACCCCCAGCGGGGTCAGCTCATCCAGCAGCTCCCCCTTGGCATCGGCGATCGCCTCCAGTGAACCCAGGCGCTCCAGGTGCGAGTGGCCCGTGTTGGTGATCACCGCCACCGTGGGACGCACCACGGAGGCCAGGTAGCGGATCTCCCCCGGCTGGCGCATGGCCAGTTCAAAGACGGCGGCGGTATGCTGGGGTGCCAGGCCCAGGGCGGCCAGGGGGACACCGATCTCGTTGTTGTAGTTCTCGGCGGTCTTCAGCACCGGCCCCCGCGGGGAGAGGATGGCGTGGACCAGCTCCTTGGTGGTGGTCTTGCCGGTGGAGCCGGTGACTGCCACCACCGGCAGCGCAAACCGGGACCGGTGCCAGGCTGCCAGGCGGCCCAGGGCGGCCAGGGTATCCTCCACCACCAGCAGGCAGTGCCTGGTCTCGGCCTCGGGCCGGGCGACGATGGCGGCGGACGCGCTGTGCTCGAACGCGGCGGCCACAAAGTCATGCCCATCGAAGCTGGGGCCAGCCAGGGCCAGGAAGACTTCGCCCGGCTGCAGGGTACGGCTGTCGGTACTGATCATGAGCGGGCCGCTGGGAGGCGGCCCTCCTACCACCCGGGCGCCGGTGGCGGCGATGATCTCCTGTGCGGTCAGCGGGAACAAGGCGGCTGCTCCTGGGGGTCCGGGGCAGGATGCATGTGGGCGAGGGCTTCCCGGGCCACCTCGGCGTCGTCAAAGTGGATGGTGCGGTCGGCAAAGATCTGGTAGGTCTCATGGCCCTTGCCCGCGATGAGCACCAGGTCGGCCGGGCCGGCGGCGGCGATGGCGGCCTCGATGGCGGCGCGGCGGTCGGCGTCTATCTGGCAACGAGCGCGCAGCTCCGGGGGGATGCCGGCCACAATCTGCTCGATGATGTGCTGCGGCGGCTCCTGGCGCGGGTTATCGGAGGTGACGTAGCATAGGTCAGCCAGCCGCGCCGCGATCTCCCCCATCATGGGCCGCTTGCCGGGGTCCCGGTTGCCGCCGCAGCCAAAGACCACGATCAACCGGCCCTGGGCCAGGCGGCGGGCGTTGGCCAGGGCCTGCTCCAGGCTGTCGGGGCTGTGGGCATAGTCAACTACCACGCTGGGGCCCGCGGGCCAGTCAACACGCTCAAAGCGCCCCCGTACTGGCGCCAGTTCGCCCAAGGCAGCCACCACCAGCTCCAGCGGCAGCCCCAGCCCCACTCCGGTAGCCAGCGCGGCCAGGGCATTGTGCACGTTGAAGGAGCCTACCAGGCGCAGGGACACCTGGCAGCGGCCCTGGGGGGCATGCAGAGTGAAGCAGGTGCCGGTGTCGGCGAGGCGGATGCCGCTTGCCCGGTACTGCGCCTGGCGGGTGGTGCCAAAAGTCGCCACCTCACCCCGGCACAGGTCGGCCAGGCGGCGGCTGGCCGGGTCATCGGCGTTGAGCACATTCAGCCGGGGCCGGCTGGTGGGCATCAGCTCCGGGGCGGTGAAAAGGCGGGCCTTGGCGGCAAAGTAGGCGTCGGCATCCGGGTGATAGTCCAGGTGGTCCCGGGATAGGTTGGTGAAGATGGCGACCCGGAACTCGGTGAAGTCCACCCGCCGCTGCGCCAGGGCGTGGGAGGAGACCTCCATAGCGGCATGGGTGACCCCTGCCGCCACCATGCGGGCAAAGAGTGCCTGCAGGGTGCAGGGATCCGGGGTGGTGTGGGTGGCATCCAGCAGCTCATCGCCCACCTTATAGCCGATGGTGCCCACCACCCCGGTCTGGTAGCCGGCGGCGGCGAAGACGGCCTCCACCAGGTAGGTGGTGGTGGTCTTGCCCTTGGTCCCAGTCACGCCCACCAGCTCCAGGCGGGAGGAGGGCCGGTCGTGGAAGGCGGCGACCAGGGCAGCCAGGTCGCGCCGGGGCTCGACGCTCTCCAGCACAGGCACGGACGGGTGGGGGGGCACCCGGCCTGCGGTCACCAGCAGGGCGACCGCTCCCCGGGCAAGCGCGTGGGGGATGTAGGCGGCGCCATCGGCGCTGGTGCCGGGGATGGCGGCAAAGAGGAAGCCGGGCTCCACCAGGCGGGAGTCGCAGGCGATACCGGCCAGGGGCACGGCGGGGTTTCCGTGCAGGGCCAGAGCCTGTGTGGCTGGGACGAGGTCTGCAAGCGTTTTCACGTTTGTATCGCCTGGGTGGGCGGCGCGGTCATTATAGCAGAATGTGCCCTGCCCGGGCAGGGAAGGCCTGCGCTAAGGCCCGGCATGGGCGATCGGCTCCGGTGGGACACTGAGATAGGCGAGGGAGAGCTCGGCCACCTCCCGGAACACCGGGGCCGCCACCACCCCGCCGTAGTGGCTGCTCTTGGGCTCATCTATCAGCGCCAGGATGGCCAGGCGGGGCTTGTCGGCCGGCACAAAGCCTACAAAGGAACCCACATAGCGCCCGGAGTCGTAGGGGGCCTTCTGGGCAGTTCCCGTCTTGCCTGCCGCGGTATAGCCGGGCACCCGGGCCAGGGTGCCGGTCCCTTCTTCGATCGCGTCCCTCAGGTACTCCTGCAGCAGGGCCGCGCTTTGTGCCGAGACCACCCGCCTTCCCGCAGGGGCAAAGGTGCGTACCTGCCTGCCGTCGCGCACCCGGGAGACCAGGTGCAGCCTGGGCAGGACCCCGCCGTTGGCCACCGCGGAGTAGGCCGCCAGGAGCTGGGGCGGGGTGATGCTTACTCCCTGGCCGAAGGCGACATTGGCCACCGTGATGTTTTTCCAGGAGGCGAGCGGGGGCACGAAGCCGGCGGTCTCGCCGCCCAGGCCCAGGCCCACGCGCTGGCCGAAGCCCAGCTTGTGCACATAGCTGGCCAGGGTGCGCTTGCCCAGCTTCAGGCCCAGGGTGGCGGCGCCCACGTTGCACGACTTGATGATGATCCCCCGCAGGTCCAGGGTGCCGTGGCCCCCGGAGCGGCCGTGCATCACGCAGTTGATGATGTGGTGGCCCACCGGCAGGCTGCCGCAGCAGTGCACGGCCACCTGCCCGGGGGAGATGGCCTTTTCCTCCAGGGCAGTGAGGGCCACCACCAGCTTGAAGGTGGAGCCGGGCTCATAGGGGCTGGTGACCGCGGCGTTGTTCCAGCACTGGGGATCGTAGTCCTGGTAGTGGTTGGGGTCGAAGCTGGGTTGGTTGGCCAGGGCCAGCACCTCCCCGGTGGCGGGGTCGGCCACCAACACGGTGCCGCCCCGGGCCTGGCTTTGCTCCACGGCCTGGGCAAGCACCTGCTCGGCGAACTCCTGGATGCGGGCATCAATGGTGAGGGTGATGTCGGCCCCGGCCACGGGAGGCTGCTCGAGCACCCGGTGGCCGGGGATGATGCGGCCCCGGGCGTCTATCTCCGCCACCACCAGCCCGTCCTGGCCCCGCAGCAGGCGGTCATAGGTTGATTCCACCCCTGCCCCGCCCTTGCCCTCGGCATCCACGAAGCCCAGCACGTGGCAGGCCAGGGTGCCCCGGGGGTAGAGCCGCATGGGCTCCGGGCTTGCCGCAAATCCGCCCAGCTTGTGCCGGCGCAGGCGGGCATGCAGGGTGCGCACCAGGTCCTTGTCGGCCCGGTGCAGCAGGGGCACAAAGCGGCCCCGGCGGTTGATCAGCCCAAACAGGTCCTGTTCGCTCATTCCCAGCACCGGGGCCAGCAAGCGGGCGGCCCGGGCCTTGTCCCGGATCTGGTCGGGGTCGGCAAAGATGGCAAAGCCGGTGGTGGAGATGGCGAGGGGAGTGCCGTTGCGGTCGTAGATCAGGCCGCGACGGGCAGGCTGCAGCAGGCGCCGGTGCTGCAGCAGGTCGGCCTGGCGGCGGTAGTGGTCATGCTGGATGAGCTGGATCCACACCAGGTAAAGACTGAGCCCCAACCAGGCGGCGGCCAAGCCGTAGAGGAAACGGCCGATGCGCCGGCGTTGGAGCTCGATGCTACTGGCATGCATTGCGGTAAGCCGCCTCCCGGCTCCGCCGAAGCAGGCGCCAGCCCCTGGGGACAGGCGTTAACGCTGCCGCAGGCAGTAGAGCGTGCTGGCCTGCGCCGTCGGGGGACCCGAGGTGAGCGCGGCCAACATGGCCACCGTGCGCTGCTTTTGCGCCACCGTCCAGGCCGGCGCGGGGGGGGCTGGCTGGGGCTGCCCAGGACGGGCGCCGGCCGGGAGCAGGATATAGTCCACGCCGGTGGCGGGGTCGGCGAGCACCAGCTGCTGGGCAGCGGCAGCCGCGATGATGCGGACGGGAGCGCGGGCAGCGTCTATGCGGCAGCGCAGGCGGGCGTTTTCCGCCTCCAGGTCGCGCAGCCGGGTGACGGCGGCTTGCCGGTGATACTCGTTGCGTGCCACCTGGGCGTAGGCGCCGACGTAGAGGTAAAGCAGGGGGAATAGGGAGGCGGTGAGCGCAAGGGCTGCGATAAGAAGTTTGGCCGTGGCTGTGACTGGACGGACGCGTGGTCGCTCGCTGGGGGCAAGGCTTACGTCCATTGCTGATAGTTGCTGTATCGCTTGCTGTGACATTGCGCTCACCGCCTGAGGGCCCCGCCGGAGGCAAGCGGGACCCTGGGAGAAAGCCTGGTTAGATTGTCTGCGATCACACCCGCTCGGCTGCCCGCAGCTTGGCGCTGCGGGAGCGGGGGTTAGCGGCCACCTCCTGGTCGCTGGGGGTGACCGGTTTTCGGGTGATAATCCTGATCAGGGGCACGCCTTCACACTGGCAGGTGGGGAGGAGAGGTGGGCAGCGACAGGGCTTGGCAAGTTTCCGGAAGGTTTCCTTAACCATTCGGTCTTCGAGACTGTGGTACGAGAGGGCGACGATACGGGCTGTGATGTTGCTGCGGCGTACGGCTGCATGCAGCCCCTCGGCGATGGCATTTAGCTCGTCATTTACTGTGATGCGCAGGGCCTGGAAGGTCCTGGTTGCCGGGTGGATACGGGTGCTGCGAGCCTGGGGAGGGATCGCTGCCGTGACCAGGGCTGCCAGTGCTGTAGTGGTGGTAATGGGACTGTGCTGTCGCTGGGCAACGATGTGACGGGCAATCCTGCGCGCCCACCTCTCCTCGCCATACTCTCGGATGAGGCGCGCTAACTCCTCTTCCGAAAGCATTCTGATCAGGTCGGCGGCAGTGGTGGGGAGCCGGGGGCTCATGCGCATGTCCAGGGGGGCCTCCCGGCGGAAGGCGAAGCCCCGCTCCAGGTATTCCAGTTGCTCGGCGCTCACCCCGAAGTCAAAGAGCGCCCCGTCCACTGCTGCCAGCCCCAAATTGTCAAGGATCTCTGCGAGCCGCCGGAAGTTGGCTTCAACCAGCGTGACGGCCGGATCGGGCAGCCGGGACCGGGCCCGGGCCAGGGCCAGGGGGTCCTGGTCAATCCCGATCAGGCGACCACCGGGGCTGATGCCCTCCCAGATGGCCAGGGCATGGCCGGCGCTGCCCACCGTGGCATCCACGATAACATCGCCGGGGGCGGGCTGCAGGTACTCCAGCACCTCCCGCACCATGACCGCCTGGTGACGGATATCAGCCATGGGCCGTCCGCCAGTGGCTCTCAAAAGATTTGCAAGGACCGTGCTTTCTCAATGGCGCTCTGGTCAGAGAGCTCCTCGTTCTCGTACAGGCGCCGGGTTTGCGGGTTCCACAACTCAAGCCGGTTGATGGCGCCGCAAAGCAGCACATCCCGGTTGATGCCCGCCCGCTCTTTCAGCTTGGCAGGCAGCGAGAGCCGTCCCTGGCCGTCCAGGCGCACCTCCGAGCCCAGGCCAAATAGGCGCTGGATGGCCACTCCCTCGATATTGGTGAGCTGAATGGCGCCCAGGCGGTTGGAGTATTCCTGCCACTGTGCCAGGGGGAAGACGAAGATGCACTGATTCCAGCCCGGGGTCAGGAAGGCGCCGTCCGCCAGCATCCCGCGCCAGCGGGCGGGAATGAGGAGGCGGCCCTTGTCGTCGCTTTGTACGGCGGCTTCGCCTGTGAAGACCATGCACGCCCCAGCCTGGAATGATTTGGGACAGTTCTACCACTTTCCCACCCCAGCACGCCATAATCTACCACCGCTTACCACAGGGTGTCAAGAGCCCGCCCGGTTTTTTTTGCAGTTTTTTAGGGGGGTTGCTATAATGCCGCAGTTTGGGGAAGGGGCAGGGCCTGGCTGGGGTTCGGCTGGCGGCGAGAGACGGGAAGCATGCGGTACGGGATCATCTCCGATATACACGGCAACCTGGAAGCCTTGCGGGCGACGCTGCGCGAGCTGACGGAGGTTGATGTCATCCTTTGCCTGGGGGATATCGTGGGCTACGGCCCCAACCCCAACGAGTGCGTGGAGGCCATCCGCTCGCTGCCCCGACTGCACTGTGTGGTGGGCAACCACGACCTGGCGGCCATCGGCAAGTATGAGACCGACTGGTTCAACTTCTATGCCCGGGAAGCCATCATGTGGACCCAGGAGGAGTTGAGCGAGGCCAACCGTCTCTTCCTGGCTTCTCTGCCTGCTAAGGCCACGGTGCCTGGGGTGATCCTGGTGCACGGCAGCCTGCCCGACCCCATGGAATACCTGCTCTCGGAGACAGAGGCGCGGGGCACCTTCGAGGCGATGACCGACCGGCTCTGCCTGGTGGGGCACACCCATGTCGCCGAGTACTACTGGCGGGACAACCACACCGGCAAGATCGGCCACCAGGCCTTACCCAAGGGGGGGCGAATGGAGCTGGAGCTGGGGCGGCGCTACATCGTCAACTCCGGCGGGGTGGGACAGCCGCGGGACGGCAATCCCCAGGCGGCCTTTGCCCTATACGAGGTGGACCAGGAATACGTCCAGCTGCGCCGGGTGGCCTATCCGGTGGCCACCACCCAGCGCAAGATGCGAGAAGCCGGCCTGCCGCCCATGCTGGCCAGCCGCCTGGCCGCCGGGCGTTAGTCCCCCGGTAACAGATTGCGGGAGGGCATGGGCCCTCCCGCTTATCCCCCCAGCCGGGGCAGCAACTCGCTCGGTAAGTCGCCGCCGGCCGGCTGGAGGAACGTGCTCCAGCCTTGCGGACGTGGCAAACGGCCAAACGTCTGGAGGGACGGGCGGCGAGCAACGGAGCTCGCAGGCAGCTCCAAGTATAGATATACCGCAAAAGGCAGTGGTTTGTTGGTGGCCGGTGCGCAGTTGCCGGCCGCTTTTTTTCTTCCCGGTCAGGCGGCGGCAGGCCAGGCCGTAAGCAGGATTTGCCGGCGGCCCGTCGCAATTAGCAGGTGCCGAGGAGGAAGAGTGAGCGAGGGCGGGGAGACGGGCGCTGCGGGTAATGTGCTGGTGCTGCTGGGCGGGGACGGTGAGTCCCGGCGGCTGAGCGAGGTGGCGGTGCTGGCGACGCTGCGGCACCTGCGCCTGCCACTGCTGCTGCAGGAGGCCGGCGTCCCCCTGGCCTCGGCCCTGGCGGCCCATCCCGCCTGCATCGTGGTGGCGGCGGGAGCGCTGCCCGTGCTCCCGGAGGCCGAGCGGCAGGAGCTGGCAGCCTGGGTGCAGGCCGGGGGCGGGCTGGTCAACCTGGATGGAGACCACCTGCTGCCGGGGCTGTTCCGCCCTGGGGAGCCGCGGCCCGTCACCCGGGCGGTCACGCCCCAGGGCCGCCACTACTGCCTGGCCACGCGTACCCCGGGACAGGCCGTGCCCCTGATCCAGCCACTGCCAACTCCGGTGGCCGAGCTGCCGGCCGGCTGGCAGGCCCTGCTGGAGGCCGAGGACGGCCGGCCCCTGCTCATGGCCGGAAGCTGGGGAGCGGGGCGGGTGTTGCAGTGGGTGCTGCCGCTCCCGGTCTGGACGTTCGAATACCTGGGGCATGGCTGCGGGCTGGATGACCTGTTCTGGCGAGGGATCGTATGGGCGGCCCGCAAGCCCTTTGCCGCCATGCCCATGCCCCCCTTTGTCACGGTGCGCATAGATGACGCCAGCGGCTCCGGCAGCCGCTGCCATGCCGGGCCGGAGGGGGCGGCCCATCTCTTCCGCTACGTGGAGCTGCTGGACCGCTGCGGCTACCGGGCCAATATCGGGCTGTTCATCCGGGACATCCCGGAGCAGGACCATGCCCCCCTGCGGCGGTGGGTAGAGGCGGGAACCGCCGAGTTCTCGCCCCACGCCTTCACCGAGATCAATGATGTGCCCGAGCACCTGATCTACATGACCCACGACGGCCGGGAATACAGCCCCCAGGAGCTGGACCGCAACTTCGCGGAGGTGGATGCGGTCTTTGCCCGTTTCGGGGTGCGGCCGGCGCCGGCCCTCAACTGCCACTACTATGAGATGGGCGCCCGTGCCGTGCCCTATCTGCTGGAGCGGGGCGGGCGGTACGTGATGACGGAGATGCTGGCCGGCACCACCTACGACGACCCCCGGGCCCGGCAGTGGTTTCCGCCCCCCTACGGGCATTTCGGCTACATTCTGGGGCCGCTGCCGGGGCACGAGGAGCTGTTTGACTGCCTCTCGCAGTACAACGGCCCCCAGGGCAAGGATGCCGGGAGCTCAGACGCCCTGCACGGCCACACCGTTTTCGCCCACGAGGCTGCCGGCAACGATCCGGAGGGGGCGGGGCGCAAGGCGGCAGCCATGATCGCACGCGGGCTGGACAACATGGTGTTCGGGGTGCTGATGACGCACGAGCAGCGCATCGCCTCCCTCACCCTGGGGCAGTGGGAGCAGGTGCTGGCGGTGGCCAACGCCGGGCTGGCGGCCTACGAGCGACTACCGCTGCGCTATTCGGAGGTTTGCCGCTACGCGCAGCGCTGGTATGGCGCTCACCTGGAGGCAGTGGCGGTGAAGCCCGGGCGGCTGGAGTGCACCTTCCAGGCCCGGGAGCGGGCCAACCTGATGCTGTCGGTATTCACGGAGAAGGACGGGGAAATCAGCAGGCACCTGCTGCCCGTGCACGTGGGAGGGAGGGAGCCGGTGGTGGTGGAGCTGCCATAGGTGGCGAGAGAGGGGGCGCATGGACCAGGTGAGGGTGGGCATTATCGGGCTGCGCATGGGGGGCTCGCACTTGCGGGCGGCGGCCAGCCTACCCGGGGTGCGCGTGCGGTCCATTTGCGACACCGACCAGGGGCGGCTGGAGCAGGTGCGCGCCGAGAATGGCATCGAGCGCGCCACCACCGACTATCGGCAACTGGTGGACGACCCGGAACTAGACGTGGTAGTGGTGGCCTCGCCTGATCACTTCCACCGGGACCACACGGTGCACGCCCTGGAGGCGGGCAAGCACGTGCTATGCGAGAAGCCCATGGCCTGGACGCTGCCGGAGTGCGCGGACATGGTGGCGGCCGCCGGGCGGGCGGGCAAGCAGCTAATGATCGGGCACCTGGTGCGCTTCACACCTATTTTCGCCTACCTGAAGCAGGTGGCAGGCCGCGGGGAGCTGGGCGAGCTCTACCATGTGAGCAGCACCTATGAGCATGATTACGCCCGGGTGGGGGGTGCCTGGCGCTTTGATCCCAAGCTGGCGCGGCACGTCTTTCTGGGCGGCGGCTGCCACTCCGTGGACCTGATGCGCCACTTCCTGGGGGAGGTGAACCGGGCGGTAGCGGTGGGGAGCCACAAGGCCCTGCCCCAGATGCCCCGGGACGACACCGTGGCCGCGCTCTACTCGACCCCTGCCGGCCAGATAGGGCATGTCTTCGTGGGCGGGGGCGCCCGGCGGCCCTACGTGCTCAGCCTGGCCCTGTACGGCACCAAAGGCACCGCCCTGGCTACGAACGTGGACAGCGAGGCCCGCCTCTGGACCACGGACATGCTGGACACCCTGGGTGATCGCTGGCTGACCATTCCCGCCCCCCTGGACAACCACCCGGTGGGGACGCAGATGCGCCATTTCCTGGAATGTGTGCGCACGGGTGCCCAGCCCCTGGTAACCGGGGGGGACGGCATGCGCACGGTGGCGGCAGCCCTGGCGGCCATTGAGGCGAGCGAAACGGGCAAGCCAGTGGAGATCGCCCGGTAGCAGGGGCTGGCCAGGCGGGGTGCCCTACTCGGTAGGCTTTTGCTCGTCGCCCTCCACGCTGGAGGCGGGCAGTGCCCGGTCCAAGTTTTCCAGCTGCTCCAGGCGCTGGTGGAACTCCAGAACCTCCTCGGGCGTGATGGGGCCAAGCTGGGTGAAGCGGCTGCGCTCGCTCTCGCTGAGCTCGGCGAGGGGCTGAGTGAGCACGGCGGGGTCCCATCTATCTTCCTGGATCAGCTGCTCGCCCACGCGCTTGCAGCGGGCGCAGCGAAAGCGCACGTAAACGAAGCTGGGTCCTACCAAGTTGAGATACAGGCCGGTCTGGAGCACATCCTTGGAGATGACGCGGTGGCCGCAGTTACAGCGCACGATGGTCTTGATGGTCGTAACCCCCTAACAATCAGATTATAGCACGGCAGCGGAGCAATCAAACCGCCGGGGCCGCCTGCCGGATGGTTACCTCCCGGGGGCCGGCCTCGATGCGGCCGATGCGATAGACCGCCTCTCCCTGCCCGGTCAAGGCCTGGGTCAGCGCCTCCGCGCGCTCGGGGGCCGCGATCAGGATGAAGCCGATCCCCATATTGAACGTGCGATACAGGTCATCGGGCGGCACGTGGCCCAGCCGCGCGATCAAGCGGCAGATGGGGGGCACCGGCCAGGCGGCGGCGTCCACCACCGCCCGGCACCTCTCGGGCAAGGCGCGGCACAGGTTGTCGGGGATGCCGCCGCCGGTGATATGGGCCATGGCGTGAATCCCGCCTTGCGGGAGCAGGGGCCAGAGCGCGGGGCCGTAGCAGTGGTGCACGCGGAGCAATTCCTGGGCCAGGGTATGCCCCAGTTCGGGCACCTCTTGGTGCAAGGGCAGGGCCGCCACTTCCAGGAGCACCTGGCGCGCCAGGCTGTAGCCGTTGGTATGCAGGCCGTGGGAGGCCAGGCCGAGCAGGAGGTCGCCGGGACGCACGGCCGAGGGGTCCAGTGCCCGGGCGCGCTCCACCACCCCCACGATGGTGCCCGCCAGGTCGTACTCGCCCACCTGGTAGATGCCCGGCAGCTCGGCGATCTCGCCGCCGATGAGGGCGGTGCCGGTCTGGCGGCAGGCCTGGGCCAGGCCGGAGATAAGGGCAACGATGGTTTCGGGCACCACCTTGCCGATGCCCACGTAATCCAGGAAGAAGAGCGGCCGCGCCCCTTGCACCAGGATGTCGTTGACGCAGTGGTTCACCAGGTCGGCGCCGACGGAGTCATGGAGGCCGGTGGCATAGGCGATCTTGAGCTTGGTGCCCACGCTGTCGGTGCTGGCCACCAGCAGGGGCTCTTGGTAATCGGCGCTGGGAAAGCGGAACATGGCGCCGAAGGTGCCGATGTCGGTGGCCACCAGGGGGGTGAAAGTGGAGCGAATATGGGCGCGGGCGAGCTCAAGCGCCTGGTTGGCGGCGTCGATGTCCACGCCGGCATCGCGATAGGTGATCGGCTCAGGCATCAGGGCACCTCACCTGCAGCATTTCGGGCACGCGGTGAGCACTCCTGTCAGGGAGCGGGCAAGGAGTTTTCCAGGGCGTACTTACTGCGGGCCGCCTCCCGGGGGATGGGGACTGGGTATTCCCCGCTGAAGCAGGCGATGCAGAAGCGGTTCTTGGGCAGGTTCACGGCCTTGATCAGGCCGGGAAGGGAGAGGTAGCCCAGGGTGTCGGCGCCGATGAACTCCCGGATCTGCTCCACCGAGTAGTGGGCGGCCAGCAGCTTGGCGGGATCCGGGGTATCTATGCCGTAGTAGCAGGGGAAGCGATAGGGCGGGGAGCTGATGCGCATATGCAGCTCCACGGCGCCGGCCTCCCGCAGCATGCGCAGGGTCCACTTGGTGGTGGTGCCGCGCACGATGCTGTCTTCCACCACCACCACCCGCTTGCCGGCCACGGTTTCCCGCAGGGGGGTGAGCTTCATGCTCACGCCCAGCTCCCGCATGCGCTGGTCGGGCTGGATGAAGGTGCGGCCGATGTAACGGTTCTTGATCAGCCCTTCGCCAAAGGGAATGCGGCTGGTTTCGGCATAGCCGATGGCGGCTGGCCAACTGGTGTCGGGCACCGGGATCACCACGTCGGCCACCACCGGGTACTCGGTAGCGAGCTGCTGGCCCATGCGGCGCCGGGCCATGTGCATGGTCTTGCCGTAGATGTGGCTATCCGGGCGGGCGAAGTAGATGAACTCGAAGATGCACATGCTGGGCCGGGGCTCGCGTCCGACGGGGAGCAGCGGCTGGGTGTCCAGGCCCTGGGGCCCGATCACCAGCAGCTCGCCAGGGTCCACCTCCCGCATGAAGTGAGCGCCGATCACGTTGAGGGCACAGCTTTCCGAGGCTACCACATGGCCGCTGCCGTCCAGGGCGCCGATGCACAGGGGGCGAAAGCCCCAGGGGTCACGGCAGGCCAGCAGGCGGTCGAGGGTGAGCATCACCACGGAGTAAGCGCCCCGCATCTGGCCCATGGCGGCCAGTGTGGCCTGCTCCACGTCGGCAACCGACTTCATTTGCAGCGCCACCAGGCGAGCGATCACTTCGCTGTCGCTACTGCCGTCAAAGCGCACGCCGGCGGCCTCCAACTGGGCCCGCAGCTCGCCGGCGTTGACCAGGTTGCCGTTATGGGCGACGGCGAGGGGCCCGGCCGGGGTGTCCACGGCGATGGGCTGGGCGTTGCAGGGTAGGCTGGAGCCGGTGGTGGAGTAGCGGTCGTGGCCGATGGCCAGGTGGCCCTGCAGGTCCTCGAGGCCGGCCTCATCAAAGACCTGGCTGACCAGCCCCATGCCCTTCCTGAGAGAGAGGGTGCGGCCGTCGCTGACTGCGATGCCCGCCGATTCCTGGCCCCGGTGCTGCAGGGCAAAGAGGCCAAAGAAGGTGAGGCGGGCGGCATCGGCGCCCGGGGCATGAATGCCAAAGACGCCGCAAGCTTCCTCCGGCTGGTCGGCGGACCAGGTCACTGCATCCGGCATGGGATGGCACCTCGATAGGCCTGCGACAGGTCTGCAACTGGTAGATCAATGACCGCACTGCCGGCCTGCAGGGTAAAGCGCGGGCCGCCTACCTGGCCGATGACGGCTGCCGGCACCTGGTAGCGCTGGGCCAGGGCCAGCAGCTTGTCCACTGCCGGCGGGGCCACTGAGAGCACGGCGCGGCCCTGCCCCTCGCCATACAGGGTGGCGTCCTGCCGGCCGGCCAGCGCTACTCGAGCGGTGACCCCCAGCCCGGAGAGCACGGCGCATTCCGCCAGCGCGACGGCCAGGCCACCCTCCGAGCAGTCCTGGGCAGAGGAGACGAGCCCCTGGCCGACGGCCTCCACCAGCAGGCGATGCAGGCATTGCTCGGCCTCCAGGTCCAGGGCCGGGGGCACACCCACCTCCAGCCCATGCATCACCGCCAGGTACTCGGAGCCGCCCAGCTCATCCGTGTTGCGGCCGAGCAGGATGACGGCATCGCCCTCCTGGCGGAAGGCGGCAGCGGCGTAGTGGTCCACGTCGGGCAGCACCCCCACCAGGCCGATCACGGGGGTGGGATAGATGGCGGCCTCGGGGGTTTCGTTGTAGAAGCTGACATTGCCGCTCACCACGGGCAGGCCCAGGGCGGAGCAGGCGTCGGCCAGGCCGCGCACGGTCTGCACGAACTGCCAATAGCGGTCGGGCTTGTCGGGATTGCCAAAGTTCAGGCCGTCGGTGATGCCGGCAGGCTCGGCGCCGGCGCAGGCGACGTTGCGGGCGGCCTCAGCCACTGCCAGGCGGGCTCCCTGGTAGGGATCCAGGTAGCAGTAGCGGTGGTTGCAGTCGGTGGTAACGGCGATCCCCTTGCGGGTACCCTTGATGCGCAGCACCGTGCAGCCGGCACCGGGCAGCACCACGGTGTTGACCTGCACCATGTGGTCGTACTGCTGGTATACCCATTCCTTGCTGGCGATATTGGGGCTGGCGAGCAGGGAGAGCAGCACCAGGCCGTGGTCGGCAGGTTCGGGCAGGGAGGCGAGGTGATAGCCCTGCACCTGCTTGATATAGGCGGGCTCCACCATGGGCAGGTCGTACAGGGGGGGGCTGGCCAGCTCCTGTGCTGGGCAAGCGGCCACGGTGCGATCTCCCTCCCGCATGCGCAGGATACCATCGTCGGTGACCCGGCCGATCACCACTGCGTGCAGGCCCCACTTGCGGAAGATGGCGGCCACTTCCTCTTCCCGCCCGGCTGCCACGCAGGCGAGCATGCGCTCCTGGGACTCCGACATCACCACTTCCCACGATGCCATGCCCTCTTCCCGGCGGGGGACCAGCAGCAGGTCAAGATCCATGCCCACGCCGCCGGCGGCAGACATCTCGGAGGTGGTGCAGGTGATGCCGGCGGCGCCCATATCCTTCAGGCCCACGATGCCGCCGGTGCGCAGGGCTTCCAGGGTGGCCTCGATCAGGCATTTCTCGGTGAAGGGGTCACCGATCTGAACGGTGGGGCGCTTTTCGTCGTTCTCTCCGAACTCGTGGCTGGCGAGGACGGAGCAGCCGCCGATGCCATCCCGGCCGGTGGCACTGCCCACCAGCATTACGGCATTGCCGGCCCCCCGGGCCACCGCCTTCACCATTTCCTCCTGGCGCACCGTGCCCACGCACATCACGTTTACCAGGCAATTGCCCTTGTAGCAGTCGTTGAAGTAGACCTCCCCGGCCACGGTGGGCACGCCCACGCAGTTACCATACATCTGGATGCCGTCCACCACGCCGTTAAAGAGGTGGCGGGCCAGCGGCTGGTCCAGGTGGCCGAAGCGCAGGGAGTTCAGGCAGGCGATGGGGCGAGCGCCCAGGGTGAAGATGTCGCGGATGATGCCTCCCACCCCGGTGGCGGCGCCCTGCTTGGGCTCTACCTGGGAGGGGTGGTTGTGGGACTCCAGCTTAAAGACCACGAACAGCCCCGGCTCGATCTCGACCCCGCCGGCATCGCCCTCCACGGTGGCGGCAAACTTGCCGGTGCGGGGCAAGAGCGCCAGGTAGCGGCGGGAGCGGGGATAGCCGCAGTGCTCCGACCACTCCACGGAGAACATGGCCAGCTCGGTGGGGGTGGGAGTGCGGCCCAGGGTGGAGCAGATGCGGTGGTATTCCTGGTCGGTGAGTCCGAGTTGCCGGTGGACGGCACCAGAGGTCATGGGACGGCCTTCCTGGTCATGCATAGCCTAATTCCCGCCTGATTGTCGCGCCGCGGCAAACATGCTGTCAAAGATAAAGCGGCCATCTACGGAGCCCAGGAGGGGCTCCGAGCAGCGCTCGGGGTGGGGCATCATGCCCAGCACATTGCGCTCCCGGTTGCAGATGCCGGCGATATTGGACACCGAGCCATTGGGATTCGCCCCGGGGGTGAGGCGGCCGTCCGGCTGGCAATAGCGGAAGACCACCTGGCCGTACTCCTCGAGCTCGCGCAGAGTCTGGGCGTCCGCGTAGTAGTTGCCTTCGCCGTGGGCGATGGGGATGCGCACCACCTGCCCGGGAGAAAGGGTGCGGGTGAAGGGAGTCTGCGTTTGCTCGGTGCGCAGGTAGACATGGCGGCAGATGAAGCGCTGGCCGACGTTGCGCAGCATGGCTCCGGGCAGCAGTCCTGCTTCCAGCAGGATCTGGAAGCCGTTACAGATACCAATCACCAGCCCCCCCGCCGCCGCGAAGCGCTGGACCGCACCCATGACGGGGGAGAAGCGGGCGATGGCGCCGGTGCGCAAGTAGTCGCCGTAGGTAAAGCCGCCGGGCAGGATAACGCAGTCCAGGCCGGCGAGGTCGGTCTCCTCGTGCCAGACGTAACGGGTAGGGGCTCCCAGCACGTGGGCGGCCACGTGGTAGCAATCGTGGTCGCAGTTTGAACCGGGAAAGATGACAACACCGAAACTGGGCATCTTTTCCACCAGGACGCTCAAGCGGGGGTAACCTGCACCGTATAGTTCTCGATAATCGGGTTGGCGAGCAAGTCGGCGCACATGCGCTCGGCCTGGCGGCGGGCCTCTTCGGCGTCGGCGGCCTCCAACTGCAGCTCGATATACTTACCCACGCGGGCGGATTGCACACCCTGGTAGCCCAGGCGGTGCAGGCCGGCGCGCACGGTGTCGCCCTGGGCGTCCAGGACCGTGGGCTTCAAGGATACGATGACAGCCGCGGTGAAGGTCATCTAGATCCCCAGTCTTGAGAATACCCGTTCCAGGTGGCGCAGGTGGTGCTGCAGGTCGAAGGCCTGCTCCAGCTCCTGCGGGGTGAGCAGGTCGGCGATGCGGGAGTCGGCGGCCAGGGCGGCCCGGAAGTCCTTGCCCTGCTCCCAGGCAGCCATGGCATGCCCCTGCACCAGCTGGTAGGCGTCGTCCTTGTCCATGCCCTTCTCTACCAGGGCCAGCATCACCTGCTGGGCGCTGGGCAGGCCCTGGAGCAGGTTCAGGTTGGCCAGCATGCGCTCCGGATAGACCACCAGGCCCCGCACCACCTCGGTGAAGCGGCGGAGCATATAGTCGAGCAAGATATTGCAGTCGGGCAGGATCAGGCGCTCCACGGCGGAGTTGGTGAGGTCGCGCTCGTGCCAGGTGGCGACGTTTTCCAGGGCCGGGATCACATAGGAGCGCATGACCCGGGCCAGGCCGGTGATGCGCTCGTCCATCATGGGGTTGCGCTTGTGGGGCATAGCGGAGGAGCCTCGCTGGCCCTTGCGGAAGGGCTCTTCCACCTCCAGGATTTCCGTGCGCTGCAGGTTGCGGATCTCGGTGGAGAACTGTTCCAGGCTGGCGGCGATGATGGCGAGGGCCGCCACGTACTGGGCATGCCGGTCGCGCTGCACGATCTGGGTGGAGGCCACCGAGGCGGCCAGGCCGGTGTGGTGGGCTACGAACTCCTCGACCCGGGGATCAATGTTGGCATAGGTGCCCACGGCGCCGCTGATCTTGCAGACGCTCACCATCTCCCGGGCCTGCTCCAGGCGCAAGCGGTTGCGCTGCATCTCGGCGAGCCACACTGCCAGCTTGAGGCCAAAGGTGATGGGCTCGGCATGCACGCCGTGGGTGCGGCCCATCATGGGGGTAAACTTATGCTCCCGAGCGCGCTCCCGGATGGCCTCGATCAGCTCGTCAATGTCCGCCAGCAGCAGGTCTGCCGACTCTCGCAGCAGCAGCGAGAGGGCGGTATCCTCGATGTCATACGAGGTGACGCCATAATGCAGGTACCTGGCCTCCGGGCCCAGGTGTTCGCTGACGGCCCGCAGGAAGGCGATCAGGTCGTGGCGGACCGGGGTCTCGCCGGGCCGGGGCTGGTAGCCGGGGACGTCGCCCTCGATCTCGTAGATGCGATGCACCTCAAAGCGGGCGTGCTGGCGCAGGTCGCGGGCAGTCTGGGCGGGGATGACCCCAATCTCGGCCAGCCCTTCCGCCACCAGCAGCTCCACTTCCAGCCACTTGCCGAACTTGCTTTCTGGCTCCCAGAGGGAGCGCATCTGCGGGAAGGAATAGCGTTCGATCATATGAGTGCCCCGTTATCGGTAGGTTGCCATGCGGGCTGGGGTCAGCATTCCCCCCCTGCCAAGCGGGCCGCTTTGGCGGCCACCTCCCGGGCCAGCTCCTCCTTGTACTGGGTGAGCCGGTCGGCCAGGTCGGAATCGGAGAGGGCCAGCATCTGGGCGGCGAGCAGGGCGGCGTTGCGGGCGCCGTCCACCGCCACCGTGGCTACCGGCACCCCGGGCGGCATCTGCACCGTGGAGAGCAGGGAGTCCAGCCCCCCGGCGAGCTTAGTGCCCAGGGGTACCCCGATCACGGGCAGGATGGTGTGGGCGGCCAACATCCCGGCCAGGTGAGCGGCACCCCCTGCGCCCGCGATGATCACTTGCAGGCCCTGCTGGCGGGCTTGGCGGGCGAAGTCGGCCGCCAGCTCGGGGGTGCGATGGGCGGAGAGCACGTGCAGGGAGCAGCCGATGCCCAGACTGGCCAGGGTGTCGGCGGCTTCTTTCATCACCGGGTAATCGGAGTCGCTGCCCATGACGACGGCCACCCGCACCGGTTGGCTCATGGTGTTCTCCTTACTCAAACATAGCGCTGACGGACTCGCCGGTGTGGATGCGCTTGATCGCCTGTGCGAACAGGGGTGCGACCGAGAGCACCTCGATCTTGGGCATGCGCTTGTCCGGCGGGATGGCCACGCTGTCGGTGACCACCACTTTCCTGATGGGCATCTGGGCGATGCGCTCGACGGCCGGGCCGCTGAGCACGCCGTGGGTGGCGCCGGCATAGATATCGGCCACGCCGAAGGACTGCAGCGACTTCACGGTCTCCAACAGCGAGCCGGCGGCTGCGATCTCGTCGTCGAAGATGATGACATGCTTGCCGGCCACCTCCCCCACCACCGAGCGCACCTCCACCTGCAGGTCGCTCACCCGGCGCTTGTCCACAAACCCCAGGGGCAGGTTGAGCCGGGAGGCGTAGGCACCGGCGCGCTTGGCGCTGCCTGCGTCGGGGGCGAGCACGACGAAGTTAGTCAGGTCCATACGCTGGAAGTACTGGCAGAACAGGGGGGTAGGCGCCAGGTGGTCGCAGGGCACGGAGAAGAACCCCTGCACCTGGGGGGAATGCAGGGTCATGGTGAGGATGCGGTTGGCGCCTGCGGTCACCAGCAGGTCGGCGATGAGCCGGGCGGCGATGGAGATGCGGGGCATGTCCTTCTTGTCGGAGCGGGCATAAGAGTAGTAGGGCACCACCGCGGTGATGCGCCGGGCCGAGGCATAGCGCAGGGCATCGAGCATGAGCAGGAGCTCGACAATGTTCTCCGAGGTCTGCAGGGGCTGCACCACGAAGCAGTCGCGCTCCCGCACGTTTTCCCCCACCTGTACGAACAGGTTGTCGTTGGAATAGCGGGCGACCTGGGCCTGGCCCACGGGGATGTCCAGCTCCTTGCAGATGGCGGTGGTGAGGTCCGGGTTGGCGGTGCCGGAGAATACCTTCAGCGGATCCTTCATCAGTAAGCTCTCCCGACCAGGGCCTTGCGGGCAATATCGGTGCGGTAGTGCGCTCCTTCCCAGGAGATGAGCTTGACGGCGCCATAGGCGCGCTCGATGGCCTGAGGCAGGGCCGGGGCGGTGGCGGTCACTCCCAGCACTCGGCCGCCGTTGGTGTAGTACCGGCCGTCTTTGAGGGCGGTAGCGGCATGGAAGACGGTCACCTCTTCCTGGCGGGCGGCATCCTCCAGGCCCGAGACGAGCTTGCCCTTCTCGTAGTCGCCCGGGTAGCCGCCGGAGGCCATCACCACGCAGACGGCGGCCTGCGGCGACCAGCTTACGGCGGCATCGGCCAGGCGGCCCTGGGCCACTGCGAGCAGAATCTGCGCCAGGTCCCCTTGCAGGCGGGGCAGGATCACCTGGGTTTCCGGGTCGCCAAAGCGAGCGTTGAACTCCAGGGTCTTGAGGCCCTCGCAGGTAAGGATCAAGCCGGCATAGAGCACGCCCGAATAGAGGCAGCCCTCGGCCTGCAGGCGGGCGAGGGTGGGCAGGATGACCCGCTCCAAGGTTTGCCGCTCCAGCTCCGGGGTGATCACCGGCACGGGCGAGTAGCAGCCCATGCCGCCGGTATTGGGGCCCTGGTCGCCATCGTAGGCGGGCTTGTGATCCTGGGAGGGGACCATGAGCACCGCCTGCTCGCCATGGCAGAAGGCGAGCAGGGAGACCTCCTGGCCGGTCAGGTATTCCTCGATCACTACCTGGTTGCCGGCCTCGCCGAAGATGCGCTCGCCCATGATCTGGGTGGCAGCTTGCCGGGCCTGCTTGCGGCTGGCGCAGATGTAGACCCCCTTGCCCTTGGCCAGCCCGCAGGCCTTGACCACGGTGGGGAGGGGGCAGTGTTCCAGGTAGGCCAGGGCGCCCTGCAAGTCAGTGAAGGCCTGGTAGCGGGCGGTGGGGATGCCCGCCTCCACCATGATACGCTTGGCGAAGGCCTTATCGGACTCGATGCGGGCAGCGGCGGCACTGGGCCCAAAGACAGGCAAGCTGCGGGCGGCAAAGGCGTCCACGATGCCGGCGGCCAGGGGATCTTCGCCGCCCACCACGGTGAGGCCGATGCCCTCCTGGTGGGCGAAGCTGGCGAGGGCGGGGACGTCGGTATCCTTGATGGGCAAGCAGGTAGCCAGGGAGGCGATGCCGCCGTTGCCGGGTGCGCAGTAGAGCTGGGACACCAGCGGGCTTTGCGACAGCTTCCAGACCAGGGCGTGTTCCCGGCCGCCGGCGCCCACGACGAGGACTTTCATGGCTGCACTTTCACTCTTGCTCTTCGGAGGTCTGCTCGGCTTGCTCGCGCTCGATTTTTTCCTGGTACTTGCGCTTAAGCTGCTCGATGTAGGCGTCAAGCTCCTGCTGGCGGGCCAGGTGTTCCCGCTGGATGTCCTGCAGGGTGCGCCTGGTTTCCATCACCGCCAGCACAAAGCCGGCCAGGAAGGTGAGCACTGCCAGCCCCACCAGGCCCAAGCGGAAGAGCGGCACCTTGACGAAGAGCGCGGCCGCCAGGCAAAGCAGGGTGAGCCCCACGAGGAGCACGTAATGGTGCCTGCGCATGGCGTTGAAGTAGCCGACGACCAGCGAGACGCCCATCAGCAGGAGGAAAAAGCCAGCGATTGCGGCCACCATGGTGGGATGCTCCTTGGTCTAGCTCCCTTGCTCCTCGGGGACCCGGTACTCGATGCGCTGCTCGAAGCGGACGTGACTGCCGATCCAGGCCAGGCGGGCGATGCCCGTGGGGCCGTTGCGCTGCTTGGCGACGATAATTTCGGTCACGGTGACATCGTCCACAGCATACTCGGCCCGTTCCAGTTCTTCCGGTCCATAGTAACCTGGGCGGTAGATAAAGGCAACCACGTCGGCCTCGGCCTCGATGGAGCCTGATTCTCTCAGGTCGGAGAGCAGGGGGCGGCGAGGCTGGCGACTTTCCACGGCCCGGCTGAGCTGGGAGAGGGCGAGTATGGGCACCCGCAGCTCCCGGGCCAGTCCTTTCAGGCCGCGGGCGATGCTCGAGATCTCCTGGTTGCGGTTTTCAAACCGGCCGTGGCCTTGCATGAGCTGCAGGTAGTCGACGATGATCAAGCCCAGGTCGCCCAGCTCTGCCTGCAGGCGGCGGGCCTTGCCCCGGGCCTCCAGCACGGTTAAGGAGGGGGTGTCGTCAATGTATACCGGCGCATCGTACAGGCGCTCGGTGGCATGCAGGATGCGCTCGATGTCGGTGTCCTCCAGGAACCCGATGCGCATCGCCTTCTGGTCCACCCGGGCCTCGGAGCAAAGCACGCGCATGGCCAGCTCTTCCTTGGCCAT